>VAPR01000653.1_pt1 | contig 21031 bp, 16 predicted proteins | sample 3380701 | NCBI WGS metagenome assembly VAPR01 (sample SAMN11536904, study PRJNA540576) | hot springs metagenome | isolation source: hot spring wet sediment | place: Spain: Lobios | collected 2014-01 | reverse complement strand
TATAGATCCGTCGTCCAAATGGATGACCCTTAACGGAAAAAGAGGTTGATTTGGTAGTTGCGACATGGTCACCACCTTCCTTTTCATGGACGATAATTATCGATCTTCAAACAGTGGTAGTAGTGTAGCCATCTCCACTAATTGCCTTTAAAATGTCAAAATCGCTCGCTCTTGAACAACCATATCCGTTTTCTTTACTTCACTTCAAATTTTACCTCAAAACGAAGGAGAACACCAGTATCTACCACGATCTTTTGAGCAGCTGAGTCATACCGCATTTCGTCGAAGTCATAGCTACCAACGCATTTGGTATCCTCCAACTTAAGGCATTCCACATAGCGCATGCGGAGGACACACCTAACGAGAGGGACTTGGACGCGCTTCAAAAAAATGCGCTTCACAGTTCTACTCCTCTCCAAGATCGGACGCATGAAGGGAACCTCCAATACGCCTGTGAATGCATCAAAGTTAACCTCATCAAGATTGAACCAACAGTCGTGGATCAAGGGCAAGTTGTTAGGATTAGATATGGCAGCAACTTTCGCCAAGTCTTATTCTCCCAACTGCAACAAAACTAACTGGACTAATGCCCATGCATATCACAGTTCCTACATGCCCCTATGTATTTTTCTCAGATTCTGAATAATTTGTGAGATTGCGATTTTCCAATACCAAATGACAATAAGCGTGAAAATTATCAATAAAACAAAACTGCCAATAATATCACTATCTTTAAGAAAATCTTTAAAACTCATCCATTTTGCTGGTTGATGATTGTATCGGCAACAGAGTGGATAGAACTTTATTTTCCGAATCCTTCTACCACCAATAAATGTTATTCCTTGCGGAACAGGAACCATGAAATTATATTTTTTAGCTAATTGGTAATAATGACTGATTGTAGCGATTAAAGATATCCAGGAGCCTAAAACGGCAAAAGAAAGAAGAATTAAATAAAGCCACGCCTTTCGTTCACTCATCGATTGTGCCACCTCTACCTTGCTGTGCAACTTTTGTCATTCAAGACCTAAGTCTGCTGTCGTCATGCCGCTCCGCTTAACTATTAAGGCTTCAAGCGGTGAGATGATTATACTTTCATTCGGTCGTGGTCCGTCGGGTGGGCCCCAAAAGGTCTTCGCATGGTATCTACCGCTAAGCATTATAGCACAGGTTTCGGCCGTTGGGTGGGCCCCAAAAGGTCTCCGCACCCCATTCTGCCAATTCGATGAAGATATTCATCACGATTTCTGCCCCGACAGAATCCAATTGATCCCTTGTTGATCAGCAAACGATTGTTCAGTGATGCTAATTACAGCGCTCATAAACGCACCTCCAGCGACTGTAAATACTATCATCCACGGAAGAGGCAAACTTCCGCTTGGATACACCGCATTCACAAGGTTGTTCAGGCAGTAAGCATATGCATTCAAAGTGAGCGGAACATAAATATTCCCCAACTACAGGTCTTTTGGAAGAACCTGCCTATCACTGGGTCATACCACCACACCCCTATTCTGTAACCTGCGTGTGAGCGCCTTGTTCCAATAGCTCAACGCTCCGTTTCAGTCGTAGGTTGGACGCGTTCCGCTACGCTATCCCCAAACGCATCGGTGAGGGGGACAGCGCTGAACCCACCCGCTGGGCTGGACTGCACTACCAAGTCCTCCCACGGGCTACACAATAATGCCATCTAACATTGCCCTCATAACAATAATCACGGAAAAACCTGAAGCAAAGAGGGCTAAGGGTAAAGCTTAAGTGATTTAGGCAGCGGGACCAACTTCTTTTCTCGATGCTCGCTGCGCTTGCATCCACCGTTGAAAAAAACGTTTAGCAGTGCTGGAAGAGAGGAGATTAACGGCTTCTTGTGCCTCTTGCAGTTCGCTCATGCTAAATAGCTTTTTAGCAAGGCGACGCCAATCTTTTCGACCCGAAGTCACCAAGGCTACTCCATATACTGGCAACCACTCTCGAAGTGGCATTAGCCACCATAGCGCCTCAGCAACAGCGGCGCGCACCGGCGGTTGATTCTCTTTTGCCCAAAGATCTTGCAGCACCTTAATCACTTCCGGCGGAGCCTGATGGTAATCCTGGAGTGTATACAGTGTGTTGATGCGCACCAGCGGATCCGGATGAGTTAGCAGAGCCATCAGCCGATCCACCACAACAGGATCGGGTGTCTCTACGGCTACATCGCAACACTCCCGCATACTGCGCACCGCTACTTGCACGATGCGCAGACAGGGATCATAAGTGAGCCGCATCAGCGGTTCTATGAGGTAGGAGTAATTTTCCGGTCCCAATCTCAAAAAGGCTAACTTTGCCGCTGATAAACGCACTGCTGGATGTTCATCCTGCATGCTTTGTGCCAGAGTTAACCAGAACTGCTCACAGTCTTCGTCCTGAAAGGACATTTCTTCCAACGCCACCTGTCGTGCAATTGGGTCAGGGTGATTCTGAGCGATCCAGCCCAACTGAGACACTGACAACACACCCTTCTTCCCGACAATTAGCCATAACAAAAGTTCTTCTGCGGACACCTCCATTAGCGACGAGGGTGACAATGTTCTCGCCGTCGCAAGGATTTGTTCCATTTCTTCCTTGATGCGTAGATGCTGGTTTGAGGAGAGCAACACCTGGCACAATTCCCTCAGCAGATCAGTATCGTGCCAGTCCTTCTCTGTTTTCTGCAAGACCATACTCACATAAACGGCATTATGCGGAGATTTTTGAGAGAGCTTGCGGCACAACCTGAGCACTGTAGAGGAATGGGAAGAAAATTCTTCCTCATCCACCCAATTCCAAGCCGTGCAGGCAGCCACAGCACCGCATGGGTCAAACAAAAGGTGGTTTGGTAGTCGGAAGCGGAAAGAAGCAAAGTGCCAAAATTCTTCGGCAGCCCAGCACCGCACCCACCAGCGAGGGTGAACTGCTGCCGCTTGAATAAATGGTTTGAGGGCTCTACACTCGAATCGCTCGTGCTCCCAAATAAGTTCATAAGCAGCATCAGCCGCAGCACGGGCGACAAGGGGATCAGTATCGGCAAGGAGGCTATACAGACCTACCGGCATGTCCTCTGAACTAATCAAATCGTTGCTGGCAATTTGTCCGATATGACAGATCATGTTGTTGCAACCACAGGGCTCGTTGGTCATAAGTCTACGCCCTCCTCCAATATTCTTCAGGAACTCCCCAAACATCAGTCAACCTTGCTGATTCTTACTCGCAAGTTCAAACCTACCCTTTTAACCCCCATGGCATCGGCACCGCATTCTCGCAAGGTGGCGAACCCTAGATTCGCAGCAGCTACAACATATGATTCAACGAAGGAGAATTAGGATTTCGCGCAATCTTTTGAGCATGATCAATGACCTGCTTCATATAGCCTTGAACGCTTCTTAGCGTGCCTTCTGAAGTTTTCATTCTTACAGGCAACTTTTGTATCGCTTGGCGCATCACCTGCTCAAACAGCTTCGCTGGTTCTGCATTCGTAAGTGCCTCTATGATGGTTCCTGCTTGCTCCACGTTCTTCTCAACAATAGCGCGCGCTAAATCTGATGTTAAGGGTAACTTGGGTGTGTCCTGTTGGGTCCACATAATTAGCTGGGGCATTTTCTACACAAATGCACTGGTTCAAACCCTGCGGATTCCAAATGTTGCCCAGGTAAGTATCCGAACTGAAGAATCTTCCCGCCTGTGGCTTACAATAGTGCGCACCCACATGCAGCAAGCCTGAATCTTGGTCGTTTCGGTAACCCCGCAAACCGCAGAATTGATGCGGGTTCGTTGCGCTCCCGCTTTGTCCCATCGCTTTTTGAACGGCTGTCTTCCACCAGCATCTTTTCAGGAAGACCGCCAAAATTGAAGAGCAGCGAGTGAGCTGAGGAAATCCAATTTGCTGGGGTGATTGTGAAGATGAAGGCGACGGCAATTGTGGCTCATGGTGGGTTGGAAGGATTGCGCTACATGGACTTGCCCGATCCGCAGCCGGGACCGGGGGAAGTGGTTATTCGTGTTAGGGCGTGTGCTCTGAACCACTTGGACATCTGGTTGCGAATTGGCATCCCTGCTTATCCTCTTCCCTTGCCCCATGTGCCTGGGAGCGATGTGGCAGGGGAGGTCGTGGCGTTGGGAGAAGGGGTGACCGATGTCCAAGTGGGGGACAAAGTGATTGTCAACCCCAACCTTACCTGCGGGGAATGCGAATGGTGCCGAATGGGCGAAGATAGCCTGTGTCAATCCTTCGGCATTTTTGGGGCAAAGTGCTGGGGCGGTTACGCCGAATACGCAAAGGTGCCTGCCCGCAACCTCCTTCCCATGCCACCCAAACTTTCATTTGAGCAAGCTGCCGCTTTCCCTCTTACCTTCCTCACCGCTTGGCACATGCTGATCACTCGCGCCGGGTTGAAGCCGGGTGAACGAGTTTTAGTCGTCGCCGCAAGCAGTGGGGTGGGCGTAGCGGCCGTGCAAATCGCAAAGTTGGCAGGGGCTTTCGTGATCGCTACGGCAGGCACCGATGAGAAGTGCGAAAAAGCGAAAGCCTTGGGCGCCGATGCCGTGATCAATCACAGCCGAGAGAATATTGCTGAAAGGGTTGCCGAATTGACCGACAAACGGGGTGTGGATGTGGTGTTTGAGCATGTGGGTCCGGCAGTGTTTGACCAGTGCCTGCGTTCCTTAGCGAAAGGAGGGCGCTTGGTCACTTGCGGTGCTACGACGGGACCCACAGCCAGCTTTGACATCCGCTACCTCTTTAGCCGCCAACTATCCATCATCGGTTCCATGATGGGGCGAACCAGCGAATTGTTAGCCATTGTCCGGTTGGTTGGAGAGGGCAGACTCAAACCTGTTGTGGACCGAACCTTTCCCCTTTCGGAAGCTGCTAAAGCTCAGGAAGCCTTAGAAAACCGCCAGTTCTTCGGCAAATTGGTATTGGTGCCGTGAAGCTCATTCGTCCAATACCACAAGGGGCACTTGGGCAGAAGTGAGAGGTTGGGGCGAGGAGAACAATTTGCTTTGTTGGGTTGCCTCGCCCCAAAGGCATTCCCGATCCTCTTGCGCTTCGGTCAGTCGGACAGGCACGATCGCTCCCAGTTCTACAGGGCTACGGCTGTGCCACCGCACCCGCAAGTAGTTGTCCGTCAATCCAGACAGCACAAACCCTTCGCCTTCGGGGACGCAACTTTCCACCAGCACAAGTCGGTTCTTGCCGAGAAATGAACGAGCAAACTGGAGCCAAAGTTCCTTGCTGACCGCTATCAAGCGATTGCTTCGTTCCTCCGCCACCATAGGGGAGACAGGATTGGGAAGTGTTGCTGCTGGCGTATTAGGGCGAGGCGAGTAGCGGAACACATGCAACCGCAAAAATCCTACTTCTCGCACGAAGCGAACCGTCTCCTCAAAGTGGCGCTCCGTTTCCCCCGGAAAGCCTACCATGATGTCTGTAGTAAACGCAACCTCAGGGATAGCGGTTCGGAACGCCTCTACCAGCCGCAAGAAGTAAGCCGTATCATGTCCTCGTCCCATCGCTTGAAGTATTTCGTCACTACCCGACTGCAACGAGAGGTGAAAGTGGGGGCAGAGTTTTTCTAATTCGGCGCAGGTGCGGATGAACCGATCGTCAATGTCTCGCGGGTCAAGGGAACTGAGCCGCAGCCGCTTGAGACCGGGGATTTCGTGCACCGCTCGCAACAGGTCAGCAAGGGTGCTACCAAACTCCTGCCCCCACAGGCTCAAACAAACACCAGTCAGCACAATTTCAGGGAAGCCAAACTCCTCAACCAACTCGCGGGCTTCTGCTATCACTTGCGGCAAAGGCTTGCTACGAGGTTTTCCACGGGTAAAGGGCACGATGCAAAAAGTGCAAAACTTATCGCACCCTTCCTGCACCTTCAAGAATGCTCGCACCCGTTCATGAATTGGGTTGCTATCATCTTCTTCAAGAGGCGAGGCGTAAGGTAAGGAGTCCTCCAAAGGAGGCTTGACTTTATGCTGCTGCATGCGCTCCCAAAGGATATCAGCGAGGTGCTCCTTCTGTTCATTGCCAACCATTAGGTCTGATGACTCCAATTGGACACCCTGCTTCAACAGCAATTCAGCGGCACAACCCGCAAAAACGACGAGTCCGTAGGGGTTGCTTCGCCGTGCCCGTGAGAGCATTTTCCGCGACTTGGCTTCCGCCACATGGGTCACTGCACAAGCGTTGACGATAACCACATCAGCAGGCGCCCCAAAAGGCACCTGCCGAAAGCCCTTCGCCTTCAGTTGGCGGGCAATCTGCCAACTGTCGTATTGGTTCACCTTGCACCCCAAGGTGACAATCGCAAAGGACGGTTTTCGTTCCATTTGAAGACCCCTCCGAAGCCCTTAAAGTATGCCGCATCTGGTGATTAAATCACATCCCCATTCCGGTTTTGTGGCATAATTTTGCTTAAGGTGACCCGCGATGCAAGTGCGGTTGGGTGACTTATATGACCTGGTTGTCCGTATCGTGGATGAGCGACTGCGGCAGCGCATGGGGACCCCTTCGCTGCCTGAAGAGGCAGCAGGAGATACCCTTGATGGGTCATCCCTTCTGGAGAGTTCGGCCCCCGACGACGCTAACTGGAAATCCGTTCAGGAACAGTTAGTCACCCTTAGCGAGTTAACCCGCCAGTTAGTGGAAGCCACCCAAGCCAACCAACAGCGCACAGAAGCCCTCTTGTCAGATTTGCTGACAGCAGTTCGGGAACTCACTGAAGCCCAGAAAGCCTTCGCCAGTTCCCAATCCCTCCAGATGGAAGCCGCCTCAGCAGAACTGTTGAAGGCTTTCCAACAGGTCTTGGAGTCCCATAAAACCCTTGCCCAACAGATGGCATCCCAACGCACTGAAGAGCTGCTCAACGAAGTTTTAGCTGCTATTCAGCAACTGACGGAAACGCAAAAAGCGTTAGCAAACCAACCACAACAGCAGCGCACCGAAGCGTTGCTCGGTGAAGTTTTGGCTGCTATCCAACAGTTGACTGAGACGCAAAAAGCGTTGGCGAACCAGCCGCAGCAGCGCACAGAAAGCGTGCTCAATGAAGTTTTGGCTGCTATTCAGCAACTGACGGAAACGCAAAAAGCGTTGGCAAACCAACCGCAACAGCAGCGCACCGAAGTGTTGTTGAACGAATTATTAAGTTCTGTCAGGCAATTGACAGAGTTTCAGCGGCTGCAGGTCAACCAACCCAACCAGCAGCGCATAGAGACTTTGTTGACGGAGTTGCTGCTTTCTGTTCGGGAACTGGGGGAATCGCAAAAAGTTTTGGCGACCCAGCAGCGAACAGAGGGAATGCTAATGGACTTGCTTCGGACTCTTCCCCAATTTTCCGAAGGGCAGCGATTGTCGGAACTTGCTGCCAGTCAGCAGCGGGTGGCAACGCTTTTGACAGAGGTTTTAGAGGAACTTCGGCAGACAACAGAATTGCAGAAAGCGCTGGCTCTGCGGTTAAACCCTCAGCGCACCGAAACGCTTCTTGCGGAGGTCCTCAACGCCATTCGGCAATTGCCTGATCGGGTGAACACGGAAAGCAGCAGGATACCAAACGGGCAACAAACGGAATCAACCTCTATCGTGGAGAAGGCAGTGGGCAAGAGAGGTCGCGAGGCAGGGGAGCAAGACGAAGTGAAACCTGTTTCGGATCGAAAGGCAAGGGATGGTGCCACAAACCGCAGCAGCACAGTGGAACGAGGTGCCTCCAAAGAATCGCCTCCTGCCGAGTTGCCAGAAGCAGTTGTTTCCGAACCCGGCAACCAGCAGTTGAAAGAGTCGCTTGCTGAACCCGTTGTAGAGCCGTTGGCAGCCGATGGCACTGCCACTGCTATGATTAGTTGGGACATTGATAAACTGGCGGAGCAGTTGGCAAACTACTTAGAATCGCGGTTGGGCATTGTGGTGGAATTTTTGCAGGCGCGACAAACTCCTTCCTCACCTTTGCTACAAGATGCGCAAGTGTTGGTTGGTGAAGGCACTCAGAACGATCAACCCATGACCCTCACAGTGTTCTGCAAGCCGGTTGTTTCCCCTGCTGATGTCACGGTGTTTTACAACGCTATCGTTCGTCCCCTTAGGGGTTCAGTCGCAGAGTCGGTGATGGGGATCCTTTTGGGGGAGACTTTTGAGCCCAAAGCCCAAAAAGTTGCCCATGCCTTAGACCTGCTGGTCATTGGCACAAAAGAATTGGAACGGAATCGGCGGCGCTCTTAGACTCTCTCAAAATTGAAGCGTCAGCGCTGCTCGCAGCACCGAAGCGGAGTAATTCTGCTCTGGTCTATCTCCACTGCGCTTGACCCTTGTCCAGACAATCCCCAAACCCAAATTGCGGTGGATGTTGTAGGTCAACTCCGCTTCTATCTCGGTTGTGCGGTAGCGACCACCAAAGATACCAGCGGGACTGTTGTTCTGCAATTGCGCCCCACGCGCTCGGAGCATTAAGCGCTTGGCAATGGGCACTTGCACGGTAGCAGTGAGTCCGCTATAGGTCGTCTCCTCCAGTTGCGGGATGCGGTTGATCAACCTTAGGTTTTGCATCCTTAGCCGCTGGTAGTTTAGCGAGAAGTTAAAGCCTCGGTAGTCGCCCCAAGTGAGTCCCATCGTGCCCATCAGGGTTAGGGAATCGTTCAATTCGTCCAAGTAGGTGGTGCGGCTGCGAGTGAATTGACCAAACAGGTTGAGCTTGCGCGAAACCTGCCACGAACCACTCAGGGTCAAATCCCGCTGCCGCAGGCTCCCCACCAGTTCGGAGCCTCTGTCTGAGTTCATTGTTAAGTCGGCGGCGAACACCAACTGTTGTCTGGGCGTCCACTGGACGCTGAAACTGGTGATAGTGCTGGCGTTGCCAGTGCGGCGACCGAAAGCAGGGGGCAAGGGGGAAAGTTGGCGGGACCGTCCTGAAGGTGTATCCCAAGGGGATAGCTGCGCCCCACTCGTTGTGCCCCACCCATAGCCGATGCCCGAAGTGGGTCGCACCGGAGTGCCGACTCCAAAGGTGCCGTAACCGCCAAACCCAGTTCCGTAGCCTACCAACCCAGTGCCCAACCCCAGTGACCCAAACCCACCCAAAGTGCCCCCTACTACGCCTGTGAGCACTGTTCCCCCCAACAGCGGACTGGCGCTGGCTGCCCCGTTTAACTTCTGGTGCGAGATGGATAACTGCAGGCTTTGCCAAGGAGTGTAGTTCACCGACAAGATTCGTTGTGTTGCGTTGGAACGCAATTGTTGGTTAACGCTGTCGGCACTGTTCTGACTCCAATCCAACAGCACTGAGAGTTTGCTGCCTGGTTGGAAAGACAAACTCACCCGCTTGCGCGTAGTAGTGGCAGAAGTTGCTGACAAAGTGGGCGTGCTCCCTTCTTGCTGGAGGGGAGCGTAATCATCGTGCGCCTTCTCCCATGCCCCTTCCACCGACCACTGTCCCCACCGATGGCTCAGGTAAGCAGTGGTGAAGGTTTTCTCTGTTGTGCTTCCGCTCCCTGTCCCTGTCAAGGTGCTGCGCAGGCGTTGGTGCATCAACTGCACTCGAGGTAACTTAGGTCGGTCAAAGATCAATTGCAAGCTCCAGTCGCGATTTCGACTCTCGGAAACATTTTCTGTGCTGCCGATGCCAAAGTAGCGCCCGCCTGCCGTTTTCATGTTCTGCCAAGACCCTGCAAAAGACAAGCCTTCCAGAAGGTCGTAGCGCACTTCTGCTAAGAGCCCAGAGTCGTTGCGGAAGAAGTCAGGGTTGTCAATGCGGGTGAAGCCGCTGCCAATCCGCTGCCACCGGAGGGTGTAGGCGAGCCGTCTTGCTTCGTTGCTCAATCGCACTTCCGATGCCCATCCATTTCGGTCGCCTCCGCTGCTCATCCCAAACTGCCAGCTGAGCCGACCAATGCGCCCCAAGGCTCCGCTCCAATCTAACCCGAACAATCGCAAGTTGCCCACTGTCGCCCTCGTGCTGGCAGCGCGATAGTATTCCACAACCACGATAGCCCCTGAAGGAACAGGTTGTAGGAAGGTGACGATGCCTTGTTGGTAGTCAATTTGGTAGTGCACCTCGCGGGTCTGGAGGATCCCGTTGACGAACACCTTTTCGCTTCCGACGGCTACTGGGCGCACCTGCAGCAGTAAGGGACCTGTGGTGCCGCTGCCGAAGAACTCCTCCCGAAAGCGCTCGGCTCGCTCCGTCACCGTGAAGGGCACTCGCTGCGCTAAGAAAGTAAGGCCCAAGCGGCTGTTTTCGCCTAACCGCCAGTTGGAGCGCAATCCCCAGAACCGTCCCACTCCGCCACCATAGCCCACGCTTTCGTAACTGACCGCAATGGTGGAAGTTGGCGGGATGGGCGTAGCAAACATAATTTGCCCGTAGCTGTAGTCAATGGTGTAGTCCACGCCTCGCCGCAAGGGTCGTTCGTCTACCCGCACCTGTTCGCTCCCTTCAATAACTGGGCTGCGCCGCAAGAAATAGGGACCGGGTGAATTGTTGCCTGCAAACACATCGGTCACCACTTGCGATTCGGTCTGGAAAGTCACCAAAGTCAAATCGCCCGCTTGACCAAAGCGATGCTCTACCTGTAATCCCTGAGCGTAGCGGGAAAAGGTGACGAACTGATTGCCTTGCAGCGACAGGAACAAGTTGCCGTAGACAAACTTGCTGCTGCCTGCATTGTATTCGGTGCGAAAGCGTTGGGCAGTTGGCGAGTAGCGAGCAGGCGTCCACTCGCCTTTAACCGACAGGTTGCCCAATTGCCAGTCCACTTGCAGCGAACCGTAAGCGTTGAAACCCTTAGACAACCCATAGTTTTCGTATCGGTAAACCTGCCGCCCTTGATCAGAACCCTGCACGGTGCTGCCAACTTGGTATTGCAAACTGGCGTAGCCATGAGCGGAGACTTTGAGGTTGAAGGGGCGCTTTTTGCGTTTCTTCACTTGTTCCGATGGAGGCTGAGGGGTTTGGGGTGTTTCAGGGACACCGTCCCTCCTCGGTTGGGCAGACACCTCTGCTGTTGTCGGCTCCCCTGGTTCCGTTGGCTTTGGCTCCTCCGTTGGTTTTTCTGGTTTCGCTTTCTCTGGCTCCTTTTTCTCCTGACTCTCGGTCGTAGTTTCTCCCGGCACTGTTGGCTGGGTTGGCAACCCTTCCTGGCCCCAACCGACCAACGAAACCACAAAGAGTAGCAACCAGATTGCGCTCGCTTGGATCCAAAGCGACCGTTGAACCATTGTTGTGCGCTCCTTTGACCCCATTTACGAACCAGTCGTTGCCCTTTTACCCGATGGAAGCAAATCGCGAACGATCCTCAATGCTCCCTGACTCCACGCTACCCGATGAGTGATGCCCACGCGATGGGTCAGTTCGTCCTTGTGCGCCAGATACCAATCATAGGTGCGACAAAGGGCTTCTGCATTGCTGTAACGGGGTTGCCAACCTAATTTGGCTTTCGCTCGGTCAATAGCGACAAACGAGTCCTTGTCCGCCGTTCCGTAAACCCACTTGTAAAGGGGTGAAAGTTTGGTCACTTCCAACACCCGGAGCGTCAATTTAACCAGAGACGCTGGTGTCGGTTGGACATAAGCGCCAGTGCCCGCATGGTTGCACAGTGCTTGCACATCTTCGCGCACTGTGCCAAACCGTTCAGCACCGATGTTGAAAGTGTGGTTCACCTGATCGGCAGGCAAAATCAGCAGCCGCAAAACCGCTTCCACCAAGTCGTCCACATCCAACAACTGGTAGCGATTGCGCCCCGAACCAATCACTGGGATGGGTTTGCCTCGCTCCACCCAGTCAAACAGGATTTGGAAGACACCTAACCGTCCCGGTCCGATGAAGGTCTTGGGTCGAACGATAGGCACAACCATGCCGCGTTGGCGGAAGGCTTGACAGATTTGCTCGGCAACGATTTTGCTTTGCCCGTAAGGTCCTACCCCATCCAAAGGGTCGTCTTCGTAAAGCGGGTGCTTTTCGGGGATGCCGTAAACCGCTGTGGATGAGATAAAAACCACGCGGTCAATCCCTTTGGCGCGGGCTTGCTCCAGCACCACACGGGTGCCGTCCACATTGGTTGTGATGATGTCGCGGGGATGCCAGAGGGGCAGGGCAGCAGCAGCGTGGATGATAACATCCACTTGGTTGAGTGCCGATTGGACAGCGCGAGGGTCCCGCACATCACCCTTGTGAAAAGCGATGCGTTGCTCCCAACCTTTAGGCAACGGTTCCCCTAAGGTGGCGTATTCAGACGGGTCAAAATCAGCAATGTCTAACAACACAACTTCGTGCCCATCCATGAGCAACCTTCGCGCCATGTGCAACCCGAAGAAGCCAGCACCGCCTGTAATCAACACGCGCATAGTTCGACCCCTCGCATTGGGAAACAGCTAAACGAAAGTTTACTTCACTCGCTTCAAGAACACTACTGCCAACGGTGGTAAAGTGAGTCGCACTGAATAGGGACGGTTTTGCCACGGCAACGCCTCGGCAACGACTTCGTGATTGGTCACATGGCTGCCACCGTAGACTTCCCAGTCTGTGTTAAGCACCTCGCGCCATGTCCCTTCAAAGGGCACACCGATGCGGTAGTCATAACGCACCACAGGGGTGAAGTTGCAGACAGCAACCACGCAATCGCGCCAGTCCCTCGCCCAGCGAATAAACGCCACGATGGAGTTATCCGCATCGTGGAAATCAATCCACTCAAAGCCTCGGTGATCGCAGTCCCACTCGTGCATTGCTGGTTCGTTGCGATAGAACCAGTTCAAGTCTCGCACCAACCGTTGGATAGCTTGATGGCTCTCCCATTGGAGCAAGTGCCAATCCAAACTCTCCGCATGGTTCCACTCCCGCCAGGGAGCAAGTTCGCTACCCATGAACAGCAACTTTTTGCCCGGGTGCCCATACATCCAGCCAAACAGAGCGCGCAAGTTAGCGAACTTTTGCCACAGGTCACCCGGCATCTTGCCCAACAAGGATGCTTTGCCGTGCACCACCTCGTCGTGGGAAAGTGGTAGGATGAAGTTTTCGCTGAACGCATACCAAAGCGAAAAAGTCAAGGCATCTTGGTGATACTTGCGGAAGATGGGATCCTTGCCGAAGTAGAAGAGTGTATCGTGCATCCAACCCATGTTCCACTTGAAGTCAAAGCCCAACCCGCCCACATAAGTGGGGCGAGTGACCATCGGCCAGGCTGTGGATTCCTCAGCGATCATCAAAGCATCGGGCACTTCTCGGTGCACCACTTCGTTGAGCCGCTTCAAGAAGTCAATCGCTTCCAAATGCTCGTTGCCTCCGTAGATGTTCGGTTGCCACTCACCCGGCTTGCGGGAATAGTCCAGGTAGAGCATGGACGCCACAGCATCAACCCGCAGCCCATCGGCGTGAAACTCCATCAGCCAGAAGAGCGCGCTCGCAATCAAAAAATTGCGCACCTCTATGCGACCGAAGTTGAAAACCTTCGTGTGCCAATCAGGGTGATCGCCTTTCCAATCGCCATACTCGTAAAGGTTAGTGCCATCAAAAAAGACCAACCCATGCATGTCCTTAGGAAAGTGGGCAGGCACCCAATCCAAGATGACGCCTAACCCATTTTGGTGGCAGGCGTCCACGAAGAAACGGAACTCATCAGGAGTTCCGTAGCGAGAGGTAGGCGCAAAATAGCCGGTGACTTGATAGCCCCACGATTCGTCCAACGGGTGCTCCATCACGGGAAGCAACTCAATGTGGGTAAAGCCCATGTCCCGCACATAGGGCACCAATTGCTCCGCTAACTCGCGATAGGTCAGCCACCGATTACCTTCCCCTCGCCGCCAAGAACCGAGATGCACTTCGTAAATGGCAATTGGTTTGTCTAACCGTTGGTGCTCATGCCGATGCGCCATCCACTGCTCATCGCCCCACTGATAGCGATTCAACTCCCACACAATGGACGAAGATTTCGGTCGCACCTCGTGATAAAAGCCGATAGGGTCGGCTTTCAGTTCCATGTAGCCACCGTAGCGCCCTTTGACTTCAAACTTGTAGAGCAGAGGCTTGTGGTTCACCTCGTCCACGCTGCACCCGAGCAACTGTTCAGGCAAAAACAGTTCCCACACTCCTGCTTCGTGCCGAAAGCGCATGGGGTGGATGCGTCCATCCCAACGGTTGAAATCGCCCACCACGCTTACCCGCAACGCATTGGGCGCCCAAACGGCAAAGCGAATGCCCCTGACCGTTTCATCCCAACCCATTGGAGCTGGCAACTGAACGACCTGAGCCCCCAACGCTTTCCAAAGGCGAAAGTGGTTGCCCTCCGCAATCAAGTGGAGGTCAAAATCGCTCAAGAGCAACGGGAACGCATAGGGGTCATAAAACTCCTTCGTCTCACCGCAAGTGGTTAAGAGCAACCGATAGGGGAAAGGCTCCGAACGGTGCCAAACGATAACTTCAAAAAAGCCATCGGGGTGAATCCGTTGCATCGGGTAGACTTCTCCACTGTCCAAAGCCCGGACAGCCATGCTTTCCGCGAACGGGAAAAAGGCACGCACCGTAACCACTGTCTGCTCGGTGGTTGTCCCCCAATGACCTGCTTCTATGACTGTTGGATGCATCCCCAACACGGAGAACGGGTCGTGGCAATAGCCACCACAAACTGCTGCCACCAACTCTGGTGGGGCAGTGAACAGCGGATCGCCGTTTGTCACCATTGCGTCATCCCCTCCGTCCCAATACCGCTACTAACTCACTACCCAACAAAATTTTTCCCTTTTTGAGGAAGGAGTGCTGCAGCCAATCTTTGAAGCAGCAAGTCATTGAGGTCGTGCTTCAACGGCGCTACTTTTTGGATTGGCTTCCTTCCTTGTTGGGACGGAAGGCGAACGGTCAGCCGCTGGTTGATCTACTTAGGGGCGGGCGCAGGGGCTTTGGGCACCTCAAACTCCTTGACTTCTCGATAACCCTTGGGAAGTTGGAAGGCGAAGAAGTTCTTGGGGAGTTTAGGATTAGCGACCACTTCTTGGTAAGTTTCGGTGATCACGATGGTCATGGTTCCGCCTCCCGGGTGGCTCTGCTTCACCAGACGCTGATTCCGCCAGATGAACCCAGCATCATCCACCCACAAGGTTTGGGTGCTCCCATCCTTGAGGGTCAACTCGATCTTCGTGAGGGGGCGTTGGTTCACTTTTTCCTTGCCCACCACTTTTACTGCACTCACTTTAGGTTTCCAATCTTCCCCCAAAAAGCAACTCAACTCGTCCACAACTGACGCTTGTTGGCGGTTGCCAGATCGGACGATGGCTTGCAGGGTTTTTCCCGCGGCCTCTTTTTTCACTTGCTTGAGCAGATCCACTTGGGTGTGCAAGTGCTTGCCATCGCTGACCACTGTGAGCCCACCTTGAGACCCTTCTTCCCAACGCACTCGCAAAAGGTTAGGGCGTTGATACACGGCTTCGTGCTTGATCGTCTGCTTGCGGCTCATCCTACCCATGCTTTGCTCCGCCACGATAATGGAACGCACCCGCAGCCCCGAAAGGCTCTGATATGCCTTGAGGGTTTTGGAAAGCAAGGCACCTGCATCCTGCCCCGCAGCCCACGACCCAAGGGCAACGACAAAAAGGAAACTCCCAAGCCACTGTCGCATCTAAACTTCAACTCCTCGGAGAAAGTGTCTGAGGGAGAGCAATTGGCTTGCCCACCCAACCCAAGATTTTGCGGCAGGGAAGGGAAAAACGCAAACGGTAATCGTTCAAAAGTTGGTGGTTGGTGAGAGCCTGCGAATTTTACCGCTTCGGAGCCAATGGCTTTTGAAGGCAATGCCCCTGAGTCGCCGAAACAATTAGCGTCTCTGAAAGTTCGTCTCCCGACGAACCCCATCCCGGCGCTTCAGGGAAAGCACCCTCCACCAGAGTTTGTGCGCCACCTGTGCGATCGTCCATTGACGAAGTGGGGGAGAGCAGTTATAATGTTGCAAGCTTGTGAGCATCCCTGTCGGGTCGCGCTGGGCAAGGACCGGGGGAAAAGAGGCGAACAACCATGACTGAACGAAAACCAATGCAGCCAACGCCGCACTTCGTTCGTCTGGATCTGCGTAAAGTTATCAATCACCCAGGTTACACCGCCGTCACGCAATTTGAAACCGATGTGCAACTTTGGGAAGATGGTCAGTGGGTGCATGTGTGCGGAGAAGCCGCAGGCACCAATGTAGATGGGCGCTTCGTCTTGGTCACTGGCAAGGTGACCACAACGGTTACTTTGGAGTGCAGCCGTTGCTTGACTCTGTTTGAGCACTCCTTGGAAGCCCTTTTTGAAGCCCAATGCGACATCCGCACCTTCCATTTGATGGCAGAGGGATTACCTGTAGAAGAGGGCGAAGAAGTCACGGCTATCTTTGACTCCAACAGCGCCGACCTTTGGGAACTGGCGCGGCAAGCGGTGATCGTTCACTTGCCCATGCGTCCCCTTTGCCATCCCGAATGCAAGGGGCTTTGCCCCCACTGCGGTGCCAACCTAAACGAAACGACTTGTTCGTGCGAACTGCCGGCTGACCCCCGTTGGGCAGCCTTGGAACAACTGTTGCAACGGTTTCAATCGTGACCCGATTCAAAACCGAAAAGGCACAAACCTGAAGGAGGTTGTTAAGCGTGGGCTTGCCAAAGCGGAAAATTTCCAAGACTCGCCGCGACAAGCGGCGCACCCATTGGAAACTGACACCCATTGCGTTCCATCTGTGCCCTCAGTGTAGGAAACCTGTGCGCCCTCACCATGCCTGCACCTTTTGCGGCTACTACGAAGCCTTGGGCATGAAGGTCGCTTGGGTGAAACAACGACAGGAGCAAGAAGAGGGAGCATGAACCATAGGACGCTCCTCTGCTACCAACCCGAAAGGCGGGGTAAACCGCAATACGACCATAGCGAGGGGTCACGGTGAGCGAACGGATGGCAACGGTGCGGATTGCTGTGGACATCATGGGTGCTGACCATTCGCCTATCAAGTTGTTTCAAGGGGTTTTGGCTGCCCTCCACGAGCATCCTGATGTGATTGTCCATTTGCTGGTGACCCCAGCTGAATTGTCTTTGCTTACCTTGCCCAAGGCTGTTATGGATCGGCTTGTGCTTGTTCCTGCTGAAGAAGTGATCGGCATGGACGAACCACCCTTAATGGCGGTGCGGCGCAAACCCAACGCCAGTTTGGTCTTGGGCATGAAACTGTTGGGCAGTGGCGAAGTGGATGCTTTTGTCACCCCCGGCAACACAGGTGCAGCTGTAGCAGCCGCCACCCTCTATGTGGGTTGTTTGCCCCCTATCACCCGTCCTGCCATTGCCATTGTTCTCCCGCACCATCAAGGGCGCTTCCTGCTGCTGGATGTGGGCGCCAATGTGGACTGCAAACCTGAGCACTTTTTGCAGTTTGCCTTGATGGGAGCCGCTTACGCTGAAGCGGTCATGGGTATTGCCAGCCCTCGCGTGGCGCTCCTAAACATCGGCGAAGAAGCCATTAAAGGCACCAGCGTTGCCAAGGAAGCCTTTGCCCTCCTTCAGTCCACACCACTCAACTTCGTCGGCAATGTGGAAGGGCGAGATTTGCTGGAAGGGGCTGCCGATGTGGTCGTCACCGACGGGTTTGTTGGCAACATCCTGCTGAAAGCGGCCGAAGGCATTGGACTGTTCATTTGGAAAGAAGTCAAGGCGTTGATGCTCACCAACTGGCGGACGAAGTTAGCTGGCTGGTTGCTTCACCCCGATTTGAAAGCCTTGGGTAAGCGGTTGGATTGGCGTGAATACGGCGGCGCACCTTTGTTAGGCATCAAAGGCGTTTGCATTATTGCTCACGGTGCGTCTGATGAACGAGCCCTTGCTCGCGCCATCGCTGTCGCCCGTGAAAATGTTTTGGTGCGCGCTGTGGAACGGGTGACAGCGAAACTGCAAACCATTGTCCCCGTCGCCACAAAGTGAACGCCTCACCAACCATAGCGTTCCGGTCCCCACTCCTTCCGTTCCAACTCTTGTTTCACCAACACCAGCGATCGGTGGGGCAAATCCTCGTAAAGCACCACACCCGGTCCCACGCAGCAATACGCCCCCACCTTTACGCCCGGCATCAACATTGCGTTGACGCCGGTGCGAGAAAAATCGCCGATGTAACTGGCATTGGCACCGAAAGGCGGCACTTCTCGCCGCCCTCGCACTTTGTGCACCGTTTCGCCATCGTCAAACCGCAAAGTTCCGCACACCGTTGCGGCACCGATGTCCACTGCCTCACCCAAAACGCCGAACACCTCGCAATAGTGGTAAAGGTAAACCGTGTTGAACGCAACACCTTCAAACTCCGCACCGTGACCGACAATGCACCGGTTGCCCAACACGCTGTCGCCTAACAAGCAGTAGTCTCGGATGCGACAATGCTCACCCGTGACGATGCGCCCGCGCAAAATCGCCCCATTGACAATGTGCGTGTTGGCACCAGCAAGAAGGAACCCGTTGACTACAACTCGCTTTCCAACTACGCAACCGTCTCTCAACACGATGCGCCCACTGATTTCTGCGCTGTCATCCACTTTTGCTGTCGGCGCGATGTGGTCTTCGTCAAACTGCTGTTGCAACTCCCCTACAACAAAGTGGGCAGCTTCCAAAATGTGCCAAGGCTTGTCTATGTCTACAACGAACCCTTGCGCTTCCACTGCAACGACTTCCTTGCCTGCCTCAATAAGCATCTGAAGGGATTGGGCTAGTTCGTATTCCAGTGGCGGCATGCCTCCAACGGGCACGCTGCGCATCACGCCTGGGTTGCGTTCCAAAAAGGGCACGGCGTCTCGTCGGAAGGCAAATAGCCCAGTTAGCCGATGCGATGCGCCCCTCGGATGCCCTTGCACTTGAAGCAACCGAGTCCCCCCTACATCAGCGCAAAGCCAATCGCGACTGTCAAGGGGTAGGGTGAGTCGTTGCACCAACGCTGCTGCGACCGCATCGCTGTCTTGAAACGCACGCACGAACGCTTGAATATCGCGCTGCGTCAAGACGACATCACCGTAAGCAACGAGAAACTCTTTGGCTTCTGCTAATTCCCGCAGCGCCAACAAAACAGCAGTTGCAGTGCCGTTGCGCTGTGGTTGGTGCACAAACGAAACATTTGCGATATCGCCAACAGCTTCGTGCACTTGTCCTGCGTGGTGCCCTGTTACCACGACAAACTGCTCTATCCCCACTTGCTGCAATTGTCTGACCAATCGTCGCACGACGGGTTCGTTAGCGATGGGGATGGCACACTTTTGGCGGGTCAAATCAAAGGGGAACATCTTGTGCCCATCGCCCGCTGCTAACACAATGGCTTCCCGCATGCTTATCAACTCCCCTTCGGCGTTCTGAGCCCAAGGCTTGATGCAGTGGCGGCTACCCTTCGCTCTGCGATTGTGGCACAAATTGGATAACTGCTGCTTCTAAACAGCGGTGCACAACCTAAGCGCTCTAAGAGCTAAACAGAAGGGGAAAGCGACTATAGCTATTAGGCAATACCAAACCAGCCAAATCCGTTGGCAACTAACCCTGCCACTGGGAGAAAAGCGGCTGACTTACCGCTACTGCAAATCTGTCAAGGCAGAGTAACCGAACACTAGCCAAACACCTTGCCAAACTTTTTTCGGTGAGCGCCGATGATTTGGTTGGCAGGGTTGATTTGGGTGATGGCAACCGAACAAGTGTTGCGAGACGAAACGCTGACGGTTCGTTTTGATCCGGTTGGCAACTTGGTTGCCCTTAGCATTCGGGGCAAACCGATAGCGCTTCAGCCGCCGAAGTTGCCCGTGAGTTTGCGCGTGGATGGCCAATGGTGGCACGATAACCCACCCCCACTGCAACCTGTCCACCAACGGGTGCAACGCAACCGTGCTGACATTATTTTCCGAGCTGGCGATTTCGTTGTCACCGTCCACTACGAGTTGCACAAAGGGGGCGTTTTGCTAAAGCGGGTGACGGTGCGTTACGAAGGCGACGGGCAACCGCGCATTGATGGGACTTTGTTTTGGCTACCCGCAGTAGCGTTGGGCAACGATGCCGTTGTGCTCAGCCCTTCCTTTGATTTTTTGCGGGTGCCCGTTACGACGCGCCCGCGCTTCAACATTGACATGGGAACAGGGGCTTGGTGCGCCTTATTTTCGCCTCAGCAGAGACGGGGGCTTGCTGCCACCTTTTACTCCGATACTGAACACTACTCTGTCAACGCTGATACCCTCGACATTTCTGCCCCAACGGCTCGCTCCTCGTTGCCTGCTCTGCGCATTCACCACTGGTTGGGTGTGCAAGACCGAGCAAGCAAGGGTTGGGTTGCAGAGTTGGGCACCCAAATGTTGGTTGCAGCAGAGGGTGACGAACAAGCGGTCTTGACAAAGTTGTGGGACGCTTACGATGCGTTAGGGGTGCGTGTGCCTGCTGACACACCCAAGGATGTGTTTGATGGTGCCTTTTACTCCACATGGAGCGATTACCGCAACTTGCAGCGGTTGCTCCCGCACCTTAGGCGCATCGGGATCAGAACGATTTGGCTGCTGCCTTACACGCCTGGCGTTTACGCTCCCCTTGACTATTACGCCATTCGCCCCGAGTTGGGCACACCCGACGATTTGAGAGCGTTGGTGTCGGAAGCTCATCGGTTGGGCATGCGGGTGCTATTGGATCTCATCCCGCACGGACCGCGTCCTGAAAGCGATTTGGGCAAGGCCCAACGGGCCCTGTTGGATGCTGGGCAAGACAATTGGATTTGCACCGACGAACGGGGACAGCCTATCCACTGGTGGGGTTGCTACGCCTTTGATTACGCTCATCCGGGTTGGATTGCCTACATGGCGGAGGTGGCGGCACATTTTGCTCGAGAGTTTGGCATTGATGGTTGGCGAGTGGATGTAGCAGGTGGTGGTCCACCCAACTGGTCGGTGGTGAAGCAACCGCTCCCGCGTCGTCGCCCCAGCCAATCCAGCTTGTGGGGCGGGTTGCGAATCATTGACGAAGCCCGAAAAGCGGTTAAAAGGGTGCGAGGCGACGCCGTGTTCTACCCCGAAGCCTCGGGAGCACCCTTTGTT
>VAPR01000652.1_pt1 | contig 21037 bp, 18 predicted proteins | sample 3380701 | NCBI WGS metagenome assembly VAPR01 (sample SAMN11536904, study PRJNA540576) | hot springs metagenome | isolation source: hot spring wet sediment | place: Spain: Lobios | collected 2014-01 | reverse complement strand
ATCGATGTATAAAAAAGTCATACTTTATAATTGACATACAAGTTTCTTGTACTTTAAGATAGGAACACGGTTACAATATCTGCCAAGATGCTCTCGTCGACATGGAGACGTAAAAGATTGGAGGAGGAATACATGATGAGTCATCAACTTCAGGTTCTGCCGAAAGTGAATCGCGTCGCTACGGAACGGAAAGTGAAGCAAATGCTAGATTTGGCCCGCGATTTTATTCGGATGGGCTTTCACCCTGGTATAGAGGCAAAGACAACGGCGCAATACCTTCCCATTCCCCCTTCGCGAACCAATCGGTTTCACAGCGGAACGGAACAAGCGGCGATCAAGAACGCACAGATTGAACAGGAGCGGGGCGCCCATGTGCAGCGGGTGCTTGCCGCTGTGAAACGGCTGGGTACGCGCGAGCAGGAATTGATCCTCGCCCGCTGGTTTGGGGATGACGATCGGACGGATGTGGAGACGTACATCCAGTTGAACATGACGCACGCCTCCTACTACCGCACGCGCAGTCGCGCCTTTTACAAACTGGCATTTGCCCTTGGGGTGGAGGTGTACGATGAAGGGTGATACACTTTTGAGACGATGATGAGACAGAAGCGATACACATTTTCGAAAAAACGGTGTTACGATTGTATCGTGAACAAATTAGGAAAGCCGCTCGAGCGACAAGTCGGGCGGCTTTTTCATTTAAATAGGGAGGTCGATCGCTATGAATGGTATCATCAACTATCTTTACGGTGCAGAACGAACCGACATCCTCGTCGTCTTCATCGTCCTTATCGCCATTGACTGGATCACGGGCATTGCCGCAGCCTTGAAAGACAAAACCTACTCGACCGAATACGGAATCAGCGGCATTCTGCGCACGCTGTTCATCCTCTCCTTCCCCGCGATCGGCAACATGCTGGATCGGGCGATGGAGACGCCGGGGTTTCTGTTTTACGGGGTGACGTTTGGGCTGATTTACCACACCTTTCACTCCATGACGGCCAATGCGGTCCGGGCCGGCTGGGGCAGGTTTATTCCGCAGCAAGTGGTCGATTTTGTCAGTTCAGAAATCAAGGCAAAGGCAAACCGAGCCATTAAAAAACGAGAGGGATCCAAACATGCAGAAGAAACGCATCGTCCTGATTGACCCCGGCCACGGCGCGGAAACGCCGGGCAAGCGATCTCCAGATGGAACGCTCCGGGAATATGAATTCAACCGCGATGTGGCGCGCAGGTTGCAAAAACACCTGCAGGCTGCAAACATGGAGGCGCGCTTGACCGTAACCGACGACAGCGATATGCCGCTGCACCGACGCACCAAGCAAGCACAAGAGCTGAAAAATAAAGGATACGATGTCCTGCTTCTCTCCATCCACGCGAACGCAGCGGGGAGAAACTGTTCGTCGGCACATGGCATCGAGACGTATTCCAATCACTTGGGAGACCCGATCGCAGAGAACATTCAGCGCCGTCTGGTTGCAAGAACAGGCCGATCCGACCGCGGTGTAAAGCATGCATATCTGCACATCACCCGGGAGAGCACTCGAATTGGCATTCCCGGCATTCTGGTCGAACTGGGTTTCATGACCAATCGACAGGAGTGCCTTTTGTTAAAAGACCCCGTCTACCGTGAAACTTGCGCGACTGCCCTCTCCAGTGCCATTTCCGAGGTGATGAGTGACCTGCAAGACAAAGCGAAGACCTGTTCCATCGAGGTAAACGGAAAACGTCTGTCGGCAAAAGGCATCCTGCGTGACGGCAAATCATGGCTGCCAATTCGGGCTGTCGCTGAAGCGGCAGGAAAGGGAGCAGATGTCGGCTGGTGTGATGCAGTGAAGAAAGCACATCTGGACGAAAAAGTACTGGAAACCACCGAGCTTGTAAACGGCATCGGCTACGCGTGGTCAAGGGAAATAGCGGCAAAGCTTGGCATGTCCGTGGAGTGGGACGGCCAAACCGTCGCATTAAAATAACAAACGGCTGTCGAGGACATCGACAGCCGCTTTTCTTCTTTTACTGCGAGCTCTTCACTTCCGACCAGACGCGGTCGAACAGCGTCACACCGTCGCCGATATCCAGCAGGCTTTCCACCCGTTTCATCTCTTCGGCAGGCGGATAGATGGCGATGTTCCCCATGATCTCCTTGTCGATCAGCTTGTGTGCTTCCTTGTTCGGGTTAATGTACGGGAATTCTTTGGAGATTTCTGCGCTGATCTCCGGCTCCAGCAGGAAGTTGATGAACGCTTCCGCCGTCTTCTTGTGCTTCGCTCCGGCCGGAATGGCGAAGTTGTCAAAGGTGATCATCAGGCCCTCTTTCGGCAGAACCGTTTTGATCTGCGGCTTCTCACGCTGGGCCAGCGCGATTTCCGCCCCCCAGACGAACGCGATGTTCACTTCGCCGTTGATCATCAGCGTTTTCGGGCTGTCGCTGTCAAACGCCTTGATGTTTGGCATCAGCTTGAGCATTTTCTGTTTCGCTTCCTCCAGATGGGCCGGATCGCTGTCGTTCGCCGAGTAGCCCAGCGTTTTCAACACCATGCCAAGGATGAATCGCTGGTCGTCCACCATGACGATCTGCCCTTTCATATCCGAATTCCACAAATCCTCGTAGCTGGTGATTTCCTTCTTGATGCTGTCCGGGTTGTACGCGAGCGAAACGGTGTTGCCCATGTATGGCACGCTGTATTTGTTGCCGGGGTCGTGAGCCTTGTTCGCGTATTCCGATGCGACATTCTTAAAATTGGGAATGTTGTTCAGGTCGAGCTCCTGAATCAGTCCTTGTTTGGCCATTGGCTGGATGAAGTAATCGCTGGCCACGACCAGGTCGTAAATTCCTCCGCCGGCGGACACTTTTGCCAGCATTTCCTCGTTGGAGGAGAACGTGCTGTAGTTTACCTTCACGCCGTACTTTTGTTCAAACTTTTGCAAGACCGATTCCGGCAGGTACTCGGACCAGTTAAACACGTTCAGCTCCTTGTCCAGACCGGTGTCCCCGGCCTGACCTTGACCGGCAGGAGCGGAACTGCTGCAGCCAGCTGCCACCACTAGCGATAATGCCGTCAATGCTGTAATCGCAAATCGTTTCCATCCTCGTTTCATCTCAATGTCCCCCTCATCTCCTCTAATTTTTCCGCATGCGTATGCGCTCTGCGATAATCACGATAAAGAGCGTGACGAACAGCATCAGGGTGGAAAGCGCGTTGATCTCCGGCGTCACCCCGAACTTCACCATCGAGAAGATTTTCAGCGGCAGCGTCGCACTTGCGGGTCCCGCCACGAAAAAGCTGATAATGACATCATCAATGGAAAGGGTGAAAGCAAGCAGCGCGCTGGCCACGATCCCGGGAGCGATCACGGGAATCGTCACTTTCACAAAGGTTTGCCAAGGGGTAGCGCCGAGATCCATCGCTGCCTCTTCGATGCTTCGGTCAAACCCGGCGAGCCGCGCTCTCACTACGACGACGACAAACGGGACGGAAAACGTGATGTGGGCCGCGATCAGCGTGAAGTAGCCGAGCGGCACTTTCAGTTGGGAGAACAAAGCCAGGAGCGAGATGCCCATGACGATCTCCGGGATGACAATCGGCAGGTAGAGCATGCCGTCCAACGCCGTTTTGCCGCGAAAATGATAGCGGTACATCCCCACTGCAGCGAGTGTGCCGATCATGGTGGCGGCGATCGTACTGATCAGGGCCACGATCAGGGAGGTTTTCGTCGCTTCCAGCACAGCGCTGTTCTGCATGAGCTTCTGGTACCAGTCAAACGTGAAGCCGGTCCATACAGCGTTCAGCTTTGACTTGTTGAACGAGTACATCACCAGAATGGCGATGGGCATGTACAGAAACAGATAAATGAAGGAGGCATACAAGACAGACAGTTTTCCACCGAGGGAAAGGCGCACCTACACCAGCTCCTTTCCTTGCTTATCCTTGGTAATCATGATGTAGGCGGTGATAAACAGAAGCGTAAGGACCATCAATATGATCGAACTGGCGGAACCGAACGGCCAGTCCCGAGCGGTAAGGAACTGGTTTTTGATCAGGTTGCCGATGAGAACCGCTTTGCTGCCGCCCATTAAATCAGGGATGAAAAACAGACCAAGCGACGGAATGAAGACAAGCAGCGAGCCTGCCATTATCCCGGGTGATGTAAGCGGCAGGGTCACCTTCCAAAAGACTTGCAAAGGTTTCGCGCCGAGATCGGCAGCCGCCTCCAGCAGCGACTTATCCAGCTTTTCGATGGAGGCGTACAGCGGCAGCACCATAAAGGGCAGCATGGTGTAAACGAGGCCGATCAGCACGGCTGTTTCGTTGTACATCAGTTGGAGCGATTTGTCGATGACGCCCACCTGCAGGAGCAGCGTGTTGATCACGCCTTCTGTCCGGAGCAGGACGATCCAGGCGTAGGTGCGGATCAGCGAGTTGGTCCAGAACGGCACGATGATCAACAGCAGCAGGATGTTTCGGTATCGGGCGGGGGAGCGGGCAATGATGTAGGCAAACGGGTAGCCAAACACCAGGCAGAGTACCGTCGTGGCACCTGCCAATACACAGGAGACCCACAGGATTTTTATGTAAAGCGGGTCGACGAAACGGATGTAGTTCTCCATGGTCAGCGGCAGTTCGATCCCGCCAAACGAGCTTCGCGAAAAGATACTGACACCCAGTACAAGCATCAGCGGGAGGAGGAAGAAGAGGCCCATCCAAACGGTTACCGGGGCAATCGTCCAGACCTTGCTCAAATCCCTGTACCGCTTGGGTTCAGGCAGGGAGGCGGGCTGGCTGGAAGTCGTCGGGCTGATCGCCGTTTTCATCGAGTTAACACCACCCCGTGCTCCGGATTCCAATGCACAAACAGCTCATCTCCCTCGGCAGCCGGAAGAAGCTGGTCCGTTTTTTCCAGCGTGACGAATTGCTTGCCACCCCGCAGCGTGACGATCGTTTTGGTCATTCCTCCGCAGTAGATCCGCTCGGTCAGACGGCCGGGAACCTGCACCAGTCGCTCATCCTCCGACGCTGCAAGCGTCAGCGATGTTTTTTCAGGACGGATGGCTACCGTCACGGTCTCACTCTCAAGAGCGGCAGATGTGACAGCGGACACTTGTACACCGTCGCAGTCGACCTTGACGTGGTGGGAGGTTCGTTCCTTCACAATACCCGTAAGCAGATTGGTCTCTCCGATAAACTCTGCAACGAATCGGGTGGCGGGCTGCTCGTAGATCTGCGTGGGAGTTCCCACCTGTTCGAGGAACCCTTTGTTCATGACGGCAATCCGGTCTGACATGGTCAGCGCTTCCTCCTGATCGTGCGTGACGAAAATGAAGGTAATGCCCAGCTGCTTTTGCAGGTGCTTCAGTTCTACCTGCATCTGCTTGCGGAGCTTCTGGTCCAGTGCGCCTAGCGGTTCATCGAGCAGGAGCACCTTCGGATTGTTGATCAGCGCCCGAGCGATCGCGATCCGCTGCCGCTGTCCGCCGCTCAGCTGATCGGGTTTGCGTGCGGCGTACTCCTCCAGCTGCACCATCCGCAGCGCCTGCTTGACGCGTTGATCGATCTCTGATTTGGCCACCTTTTTGACCCGCAGTCCAAACGCGACGTTCTCGTAGGCGGACAGGTGCGGGAACAGCGCGTAGCTTTGGAACACGGTGTTGACATTGCGCTCGTACGCTGGCATATCCTGCATGTATTCGCCGTCCAGCATGATCTGGCCGGAGGTAGGGTGCTCAAAACCGGCGATCATCCGCAGTGTCGTTGTCTTTCCGCAGCCACTCGGTCCGAGCAGGGTGAGGAATTCTCCCTTCTGGATGTCAAGGGAGAGGTCGTGGACAACTGTATGTTGATCGAACCGTTTTACCACGTTTTGCAGTTTTACCATAGGACCAATCAAGTGTAGACCCCCTCCTGTACAAGAATCTAACTTTTTGAATTAGCAAGAAAAGTGCCAATATTCACGTGCAGATTGTTCCTTTGATGATCACCCATAAAGCAAGAAGCAAAGAGCGTATCGATCACTCCATGCTTCCTAGAAATTAGAATACTTTCTCATCATTGAGAAGTTTGTGTCCCTCCAGCTTGCGGTAAAGGGTTGCCAAGCCGATATCCAGTTTATCTGCCACCATTCTTTTCGCTTCCAGCGAATGTCCGTACTGCTGCAGCATGTTCAACAGAATCTGGCGCTCATGATGGCGCAGCCGCTCCTTCAACGGCAGGTCCAGTCCACCGGTGACTGCAATGGCGCTGACGCTGTGATGCTGGCGGATGCGCACGGGTACGCTCTCCATGCCGATGTAAGAGGAGGTCTCCATGTTTACGGCGTATTCAATGGCGTTTTCCAGCTCCCGTACGTTGCCTGGCCAGTGGTACTGCGTAAACAGGCTCTTCACTTCCGGGGTGAAGTCCAGGATCGGATGGCCCAGCAGTTCACGGTATTTGGCGAGGAAGTAATCCATCAGGATCGGGATGTCCTCGGTACGTTCCCGAAGCGCGGGCATATGCAGGGGGATCACGTTCAGCCGGAAGTAGAGATCATCGCGAAACTCCTTGTTGCGAACCATCTCTTCCAGGTTTTTGTTGGTGGCGGAGATCACTCTGATATTCACAGGGATCAATTGGTTCGAGCCGACACGTTCCACCTGCTTGCTCTGCAGGACGTGCAGCAGTTTTACCTGCAGGTGCAGCGGCAGGTCGCCGATCTCGTCGAGGAAGATCGTTCCGCCGTCCGCCAGCTCGAACTTGCCCGCCTTTCCTTCTCGCTTGGCTCCGGTAAAGGCTCCTGCCGCATATCCGAACAGTTCGCTTTCCAGAAGCGCTTCCGGGATCGCGCCGCAGTTGACGATGATGAAAGGACCGCTGCGGCGGGAGCTGGCAGAGTGGATGGCCGCGGCCAGCATCCCTTTTCCGGTGCCGCTCTCGCCCGTAATGAGAATGTTGGATGTACCGCGGGCCACCTGTTCCGCCTGCTTGATCACGAGGGAAAGGGCGCGGCTTTTGCCCTGGATCTCGGAAAAGTAGAGATCCTTATGCTCGTTGGTCAGCACGTAGGCCAGTCTGCGCATGTCCGCCATCTTGCGGAACGAGGCAACGACGCCGGCCACTTGTCCGTTCACCAGGATGGGGCGGGCGGTCACGATGAAGTGCAGCTCATGGTTGTCCAGCCGGTAGATTTCTTCCTGTTCGATGTAGCCTTTGCCTGTCTGAAGCACCTGCAGCATGGGGGAATCGGGCAGGATTTCCTCCAACGGGGTACCGATCAGAGCAGGTTTCTCTTTTTGGATAAGCTGTTGGGCGGTGGCGTTGCAGGTGGTGATAATGCCGCGTTCGTCTATCGCGATGATGCCTTCGTGGATGGATTCAATCAGCGTCTCCAGCTGGAGAAAGGTCTTTTTCCAGTTGTTCCAGGCCTCCTGTTCGGCAATTTTGCCTGTTAGAAGCTCTGTCATCCGCTGCAGAAAGGTGAGGTAGGGGAGCCGGTTGTGTAGCAGGAGCCGGTGTTGGGTTTCGGTAAAGGCGATCAGGCCAATCACGCCGATCACCTTGCCCTTGTAGTGGATGGGGGTGCACAGCTCCGCCAGTTCTTCGGTCTCGCCCTGCAGAACGGAAGGATCATAGGACGGATCGTTGCGGGCGTCTTCGATGAAAAACGGCTGGTTGGTAGTGAGCACGCGGCCGTAAAGGTACCCGGCGTCGATCTGGCCCCCCTCTTCTTTGGTGTTGATTCGGTCCTTGTACTTGCCTGTCCCCGCAATGATGGTCATGGTGTCGTCTACGATCTCTGTTTCAATTTGCAGGGCGGCGGAGATCGCCTCTGCCACCTGTTGGGTGACGGCTTGAAACTCCTTCAGAAAGCTCATCGCATCTCCTCCTCGATGTAAAAAAAAGCTCAAATGTCATGGATTCGAGCCTTCTCCTTGAAGTAAGATTTAGTTATGACAGTTGCCGAGTTGATGTCTGTTCATATGATACGACTTGAGAAGTGGACAATCCTCCCAATTTTGAGAATTTTCCAGAAAAAATCACAGTGATCGAAAACGGAGTGAGATAAATGAACGCATGCGGAGTGATTCTGGCAGGAGGAAAAAGCAGCCGGATGGGAAGGCGTAAAGAACTGCTGCCCTGGAAAGGAAGGACACTGGTCGAACATCTGGCGCAAAGCGTGATCGCGGCGGGCATGCCCTGTCTGATCGTCTCCAATGAGCCGCAGCTGCTGCCCGACGACCTATGCCGTCTGCAGGAAGTGTCTGTCGTGCGCGACCAGACGGAATCCTGCGGACCGATCAGCGGGATCGTCACCGCGTTTCGCGTGCGGACGGAGGAGATTTATCTCGTGCTCTCCTGCGATTTGCCGTTCGTCGACAGCAAGCAGCTCGCCCTGCTGCGGCAGTTTGGCGAAAGCCTGAGCAAGTGGGATGCGGTCGTAACCCAGTCAGACGGACGGATGCATCCTCTGTTTGCCCTTTACCATCGCCGGACGCAGGGAGAGTGGGAGGCGGCACTGGCTGCCCGTCAGTATAAAGTAATGTCTGTGCTGGAAAGGCTGCGCGTGCAAACTGTTCCAAACGGCTTGCTGGACCCTTGGGCCACCTTCAACGCGAATACGCCGGGCGAGTATGACGCGGGAGTGGCAGAGCTGCGACGAAGAGAGCGGCCGAAGACCTAGTCGCGTTGGGGAAGAAACCCCCCAAGGTGTACGCCATTTTTTCCGAGTGGGGCACCAGCCGCAGGATGCCCAGGATTTAACGCAGGAATGTTTTATTAAGGCTTACAATTACTTGCACAGCGACGCCATAAACAAATATACGCGATAGCGCAGCAGCAGATGAAGCGACTCCAGTCGATTCCGTTTGCCCTCATGTTCCGGAATCACTCCCACCAGATCCTCGTGCGACATGTTCCTCATAAAAAGCGGGAAGAACAAGGCAAAGGAAACTACACCACAACACGACCCGTATGCGTATAAACGTTCATCCGGTCATTCCGCACAAACCCAATGGCGGTGATGCCCAGCTCTTCCGCTAGCTGCAGGGCCAGTTCTGTGGGCGCTGATTTGGAAAGGATGATCCCCACGCCGATTTTTGCCGCTTTTAGCAGCACCTCCGAGGAGATCCGACCGCTAAAGGCCAGAATTTTGTCCGCCGCAGACAGCTGTTCCCGCAGGCAGTAGCCATATATTTTGTCCAATGCGTTGTGCCGCCCGATATCCGAATAGGTGAACAGGACCCGATCAGGCAGACACAATGATGCGTTGTGCACACCACCGGTTTGACGGTGTACCCCGGAAGCGGCCTGCAGCTCATTCATCAGGCGCATGATCATTTGCGGAGTTACGGTGACGGTGCTGTTCACCGGTTTGGCCGTGCGGGCGTCGCTGAAAAAATAGAAAGACTGCCTGCTTTTGCCGCAGCAGGAGGTAATCCGCCTTTTGGAGTAAAAGCTTTGTGCCAGAACGGTGGGAGATGACAAGTCTACATAGGCATATCCCTTGCTCTTGTCCACCGAGATCATTTTGATGTCGCTATACGCGCGGATCGCGCCTTCCGAAGCAAGAAACCCGATCACCATCTCTTCCAGGTCCGCAGGCGTGCAGACGACGGTGGCAAATTCCTCGTCGTTCAAGAAAATGGTAAGCGGGTATTCCGTTGCGATTTCGTCCTCTTCCCAACAGGAGCGGTCGCCGTGGATTTTGAGTACACGTCTCGTGCGGGTCACGGAAAGCTCTGACATACGATACCTCCTGTGCAGTCAGTGTAATCGTTTCCATCGTAGTATACTACGCGCGCTGGACCCATGGACATCCAGGATTTGAACGAATCTTCTGTTGATTTGGCGGGCGCATCAATGATAAGGTTGAGGTAAACATGGAACGAACCGAAGAATCGAAACGTAAGTTCAAACGAAGCAGAGCCTCTGCCCACCGTTGGACTTGAAATACTCCCAAGGCGCGTGTAGTTGATGCTTGGCAGTGTTCCTGCCGTAGAACAACCACCGTGAACGGTCCTCCCGGTGAGAAAAAGGGGGGCGCTTCATGTGTGGTTGTTTATTTCCGGCGGGAGCAATCGTGAGAGGAGTGTACGCATGGGAAAGACGAAACATACAGGCCCGATGAAACTGGATACTTCGCTTAAGCCGTCCCTCTGGGCTGGGCTGATGCCAATGGGGCTGGGAAAAATCAAGCCCCATCACATACGGGACACCATGAAAGTGGTATATGAGAATCGTGATAACCTCGGGTACGCCTACCGCATTCTTACGCGGGGTGTATGTGACGGCTGCGCGTTAGGCGTCTCCGGGTTGCACGACCAGACGCTGACGGGGCCGCATTTATGCACCACACGACTGAATGTGCTGCGTCTGAATACCATGCCTGCCATCGATCCGAAGTGGCTGGAAAATGTGGAGGAGCTGCGCAAACTGGACAGCAGCCAGCTGCGAAATCTGGGACGCATTCCCTACCCGCTCTCCCGCAAGCCAGGGGAAAACAGGTTTACCCGCATCACCTGGGATGATGCGCTGAACCGCATCGCCGCCAAGATCAAGACAATCGATACCAAGCAGCTCGCCTTTTTCCTGACGGCCCGCGGCATTACCAACGAAGTGTACTACACGGCGGCGAAGGTGGCGCGCTTTCTGGGCACGAACAACATCGACAACGCCTCTCGCATCTGCCATTCGCCGAGCAAGACGGCATTGAAACGCTCGCTCGGCATCGGGGCTTCAAGCTGCAACTACAAGGACTGGATCGGCACCGATGTGCTGGTCTTCTGGGGATCGGTTCCGGCCAACAACCAGCCGGTCTCCACGAAATACATGTACGCGGCCAAGAAGGCAGGGACGAAAATCATCCTGATCAACCCGTACCGGGAGCCGTCGATGGAGAAGTACTGGATTCCGTCCGTGCCGGAGAGCGCCCTGTTCGGCACCAGGATCGTCGATGAGTTTTTCCAGGTGAACATTGGCGGCGACATCGCCTTTATGAACGGCGTCATGAAGATCTGGTTTGAGATGGAGGAGCAGAAGCCGGGTTCGGCAATCGATCATGCTTTTGTGAAAGAGCATGTCAACGGCTTTGCAGAGCTGAAAGCCCACGTAAAAAGCCAACAGTGGGAACAGCTGGAGAAGTCATCGGGCGTCAGCCGCGAGAAAATGCATGAGTTTGCCCGACTGCTCGCTCGTGCGAAATCCGGCGTATTCGTCTGGAGTATGGGACTCACCCAGCACCGGTTCGGGACGGACAACATCTCACAGGTGGCCAATCTGGCCCTGCTGCGGGGGTTCATCGGACGACAGAACTGCGGGTTGATGCCGATTCGCGGTCATTCCGGGGTACAAGGTGCCGGAGAGATGGGAGCCGACCCGTTCAGTCTGCCGGGCGGCGATTTTGACGAAAAGACGAGGCGGCGCATCGAAAAAGTGTGGGGCTTTTCCATTCCGAAATGGCAGGGGGACATCGTCGGCGTGACCCTGGAAAACGCCCTGCTGCCTGCCGGTCATGAGCGGAAGACCAGGCTGTTCTACACGAGCGGCGGAAACTTTTTGGAGACGATGCCAGACCCCGAGTTTATGCACAAGTGCCTCAATCATGTGGAACTTCGCGTACATCAGGACATCATTTTCAACACCTCGACGCTGGTCGACGCCAAAGAAGAGGTGATCGTGCTGCCGGCCATGACACGCTACGAACAGCCGGGGGGAGGCACGTCTACCAGTACGGAGCGAATGGTCTACTTCAGCCCGGAGATCGAAGGGCCGCGAATCGGGGAAGCGCGTGCCGAGTGGGAGATCTACGTCGATCTCGCCTCGCGCGTCTATCCACAGCGAAAGCACCTGATTCAGTTCACCAGTGCGCAGATGATCCGCGACGAGATAGCCGAGGCCAATCCCCATTACGACGGCATCCAGCTTCTGAAGAATCGGGGCGACGTATTTCAGTGGGGAGGAGCCTGGCTGTGTGAAGATGGCATTTGTCCGACACCAGATGGCCGCGCCAACCTGATTCCCGTCGTGATTCCGGAACTTCGCAAGCCGGAAGGGCATTTTTTCGTGACGACCCGTCGGGGAAAGCAGTTCAACTCCATGATTTACAGCAAAACGGACCCCGTCAACGCAGCGGACCGCTATGACGTGCTGATTAACCCGGCTGATGCCAAGTCGATCGGCATTCGCGACGGTGAAGCGGTTGTCGTTTACAATAAATACGGAACGTTTCACGGCCGTGCCAAATACGCCGAAACAAAGCAGGGGAACATTCAGGTGTACTGGCCGGAAGGAAATGTACTGATCCCGAAAGGCGTGTATGAGAAGTTCGCTGGCATTCCGGAGTACAATACGGCCGCTGTGGTGGAAAAGGCGGAGACGTACCACGCCTGCAAGGATACCAAATACGTGGAGAAGCGAATCGAAGAACTGGAAATAAACGTGGGATAAGAATGCAGGTTCAAAGGATGTGACAGAGGAGGTGACAGCATGCGTTTTCATCGGCAAACCATCAGCGTGGACGAAGCGGTGCGCTTGCTTCTCTCGGCAGATATGCCGCTGCCGGATGATGAGGTAGGCATCTTCGAGGCATTGGGCAGGACGGTGTCGCGTGACCTGGTTGCCACCTGCGATCTCCCGCCGTTTGACCGCTCGCCGCTCGACGGGTTTGCGGTGAGAGCGGTTGACACGGCAGGAGCGTCGTTTGACCAGCCCGTTTATTTGTCCGTATTGGAGACGATCGCTGCCGGACAGGTTCCCACCCGTGAACTGGCGCCCGGGACGGCCAGCCGCATCATGACCGGCGCAATGCTGCCGAAAGGGGCGGACGCGGTAGTGATGTTTGAACAGACGGAACTTCCGGGGAGCATCTCATCTGTCGTGGGCGTGAAAAGGGAGCTGAAGCCCGGGGAAAACGTCTCCCGCAGAGGGGAGGAACTGGGCGAAGGCACGAGAATTGCCGCTGCCGGCGAACAGATCAACGCAGGTACGCTGGCGCTCTTGGCAACGTTCGGCTACGCTACGGTACCAGTTGTCCGCAAGCCGAAAATCGGTCTGATATCAACCGGCAGCGAACTGCTTGACGTAAACCAGCCGCTTGCCCCCGGCAAAATCCGCAACAGCAACGCGGTGATGCTGTCTGCCTTGATTGCCGAGGCTGGCGGCATCCCTGTTTGTTTCGGGGCGCTTCCCGACGACTTGACCAAGGCCAAAGCTGCACTTGCCGCTTGTATGGAACAAGTAGACGCGATTGTCACATCCGGCGGTGTCTCCGTGGGTGACTTTGACGTGATCGCCTCCCTGACGGATGAACCGGATGTCACGCTGCTGTTCAATCGAGTGGCTATGCGGCCAGGCAGTCCGACGACCGCGGCGATCTTTCAAAACAAGGTCCTGCTCGGGCTGTCCGGCAATCCAGGAGCCTGCTATCTGGGGTTTGAACTGTTCGGCCGACCGTTTCTTTCCCACATGCTGAGGCAGAGCCACAAGGGCTTGAAACGAATTCGTGCCGTATTGGCTGCCGATTACGAGAAACCATGTCCGTATCCCCGCTATCTGCGCGGGCGGTTGGCGGAACGTGATGCGGTGCTGTACGCGTATCCCGACTGCAACCACAAGTCCGGCAATCTCAGTACGTTAAAGGAAGCAGAGTGTTTTATTGTCATTCCGGCAGGCGGCAGAGGCAAACAGGCGGGAGAAATCGTAGAAGTGATCCCCCACCGTGCCCCCGGCTGGGACTTTGGAGAGGAGAGAACATGAAGAAAAGCAAGCCGTATGTCTTTCAGATCGTAGGCTATTCCAACTCGGGAAAAACCACCCTGCTGACCAAGCTGGTCTCCAAGCTGGAGGAAAAGGGCATTCGTGTCGGCGTCGTCAAGCATGACGGCGGCCACGATTTCGAGTGGGACCAGCCTGGGAAGGACACCTACCGGTTTCGTGAAGCAGGCGCCTCGATCGTTGCCATCCAGTCCGCGACGAAGACGGGGATCATCGAACATAAACCTGTTCCGTTGAGACAACTGGTAAAGCGGATGGGGGAGGCCGGTGCCGATATCGTGCTGGTGGAGGGGTTCAAACGGGAGGAGTACCCCAAGCTGGTGATCATCCGGGAGGAAACGGATGTGGAACTGCTGGGACAGCTGGTTGCGGTGGAAGCAGTAGCGAGCTGGAGACCCTTTGAGCACCTGCATCTCCCTGTGTTTTCCGTGGATGACGTGGAGGGGATTTTGGGGTTTCTGTTAGAGGCATAAACGCCGAGTATTCGTACAAGAAGGAGAGTCTCGATATATGTATCAAACAATCGATCATGTCAGAGTCTGGGGAACGCCGCTGGAAAACGCGGTCTCCCAGGCAGTGACCTGTTCGCAATACGGAAATGTCGTGCAAGTGCTGCTCATGGCTGACCACCACAAAGGCTATTCGCAGCCGGTAGGAGGCGTGGTCGTCTATGACGGCCAAATTTCACCATCCGGCGTAGGATATGATATTGCTTGCGGGAATAAAGCCGTCCGAACCAATATCAAATATGAAGATGTGAGAGACAAGATAGCTGCCATCATGGATGAAGTGGCAAAAAAGATTTCCTTTGGAATGGGACGTTCCAACAATGAAAAGGTCGAACATGACTTGTTTGATGATGAAAACTGGAACGTTTACAAACAGATTGGCAGACATGAGCACGATTCGCTAAAGGCATTGGCGCGCAACCAGCTTGGGACAGTAGGCAGTGGAAATCACTTTGTGGATGTTTTTGTGGAAGAAGCGACAGGGGATGTATGGGTGGCGAACCATTTTGGCAGCCGCGGGTTTGGCCATAAAACGGCCAGTGGATTTCTAAATCTCGCGAATGGCCGTAACTTCTCTGACAAAGCCCCAGGGGAAAGCATGGATCAACCCCCGACGATCCTTGATGTAAACAGCGAACTTGGAGACATGTATTACCGAGCCATGACTTTGGCCGGAAGATATGCGTATGCGGGCCGCGATTACGTAATCAAGCAAGTGCTTGAAATTCTGGGCGCCGAATCCACCTTCGAGGTACACAATCACCATAATTTTGCCTGGAAAGAAACACACAATGGCAAAGAATATGTGGTCGTAAGAAAAGGGGCAACCCCTTCCGCACCCAATCAATTGGGTTTTATCGGCGGCAGCATGGGAGACATTTCTGTCATTGTAAAAGGGAAAGATTCCCAAGAGAACCAGGACGCTTTCTACAGTACGGTTCACGGGGCAGGCCGTATTATGAGCCGGACAGAAGCAGCGGGGAAAATGAATTGGAAAACAAAAACTCGCAGCGGCGGTAAAATTTCACCCGAACAAATGAGGGAAGCTGTGAAAGCCTTTGGCGTTGAGCTCCGCGGAGCCGGAACAGATGAAAGCCCATTTGTGTATAAAAAACTGGCCGATGTGCTGGAAGCCCACAAGGAAACGCTGGATGTGCTGCATGTACTCAAACCAATTGGTGTATGCATGGCTGGGGCAGATGAATTTGATCCGTATAAAGACTAATTGCTTTTGTTGGCACTAAATTACAGGGAAAAATACCCAAATAGATTCCTCCTTCAGTTCCATGACCTTGGATCCATCTCGTTGGTAAGATGGAGAAGAGTTATGGAATTTTTTGTATATATTGAAGGGGGAGCTGATGTGAAAAGGGTAACCATTTTTCTCCTGCTGCTTCTTTGGTTGATCCCGCTGCAGGCTGTCTGCGCAGAGGGTCAGCATAAGGTAAAGGTTCACTTCATGCCGTTCGATGTAGAGAAAAAAGACAGCGGAAACATTGAGGTTATCGATCTGCCGGATGATTACGCCGGTAATCCGGAGACGGGCAGCGGTCCCGGAAAAGGAGAGACGCCCGAAACAGGAGAAGGACCTGGTAAAGGCGGTTCGCCAGGCACTGGGGATGATCCCGGCAAGGGCGATACTACTGAAAAAGACGGTTCCCCCGATAGTGGCGGCGGTCTTTTCCCTTGGCTGGGGGATCAGCTTTCCAAGTTTGTGGATAACGCGACCAACGTTGCGAACGATCTATGGAAATGGGGAAAGGAAAAGGCGGGAGAACTGGGGGAACAGGTTGCACAAGCCGCCGAAGAGACGTGGGAGTGGGTAAAGGAGAATAAAGAGTTTGTCGCGGTTACGGCTGTCGGCGTCACGCTTACAGTTGCGGGGGTGTTCTTCCCGCCGCTTATGCCGTTTGGCGTATCGCTCCTGGCGGGGGAAGCAATCTCCGGCGGAGTCAGCTACGCGTTCGGAACGCGGGGCAAGGACTTGTTTAAGGAAATGGCGATAGGCGGCGCCCTTTCTGTCATGGGGATGGGAGTAGGAGCGCTCGCCGCTAAAGCGGGCAGGTCGATTGTGAGCAAGGTACTGACCTCCCGCCCGATTGCTGCGATGGCAGCCGCCGTGAAAAACTCTCGCGCCGCAGCCTGGTTGGCCAGTGGAGCGAGGCTGGCAGCACGGCCGTTTCAAGCTGCTGCTGCTTGGGCGAAAAGGATGGGGGCATCGCTTGGCTCCCGCGTCGCAGGAGCTTTCTCTCAGGTGACGCGCGGCCTGCAGGCAGCGGGTTCTGCAGCCGCTCGCTGGTTGCAGCGCTCACGGCTGGGAGCCGTACTGGTCAGTGCGGGAAGAGGAGTTGCCCTTCAGGCGGCGTCTTTCGCCAACGCTATCCGCAATTCGATGGCAGGCCGGGCGGCAGCTCGCCTTGGCTCCCAAGCCGCTCGATCGATCCAGACGGCCCTTTCGCGTGTTGCGGTGTCGATCTACCGGCAATCCCGAGGAAGCGAAGCCGCGGCAGGCGTGTCGGCCAGCATCGCCGAAGACAAGATGCGAGGGAAAGACATTAGTTGGACGAAGGCGGTTCTCTCGGGTAGCTTGGCGGCGCTGCTGGTGTTTGGTGGTTCCGCGGCGCAGAAGCACGTAAACCAGACAGCGGTGAATGCTGATACGACGGTTGCGGCTGTGCAGATGACGGTTGAAGGAGCAGGCAACCCACATCTGGAACGGGCTGTGGCAGGCGATAACGTTGGGGTGATGTTGTCGTCTAAGGGGATGGGTGAAGTTAAGCCTTTTGATATAGTCACCTATAATCCTAAAAATCCCCCATTGGAAAATCATCATGGTGTACTAGACACTTGGGCTAAGAATAACATTCCGGGATATAAGGAAAGACCGCCGAAGTCCCCAACAATTGCTTTAACTAAGGAACAGCACGATGCTACTAAAGCAGTTTACCGTGAATGGTTGTATGAGAGGACTGGAAAAAGGGTTGGCGGTAAAGTAGACTGGACAAAGGTATCACCGCAAGAAATACAAAAACTGTCTGAAAGAATGTTTGATGTGGCAAAAGTCCCCGAATATGCAAGAAGAAACTACTATGAAGAGTTCCACAAATTTATTTATAATCTCGAACCCTAACCATTTTAAGGAGGGCGATAACTGATGGATATAAAGGAATTGGTTACAAGAATAACAAATTTGGATGATTGTATTGTAGCTCCACCTAGCGGTTTGCCAATACTGGAAGAGGGCTATGAGTTACCATTAGACCTAAAGCGATTTTATGAACTGTGTGGAGGAGTTAGTTTATTCATAAGTAGTGAAAATGCAATTGACATTGTGCCACCCGAAGAGTTTGTTCTTGCAAATCCTGTTATCGTTGGGGAGAGATGTGAATATGACATTTCTTCTCATTGGTATATAGTTGCTAGGGATGAGAATAGAGATTTCCTAACTATTGATTTAAGCAAAGAAAGGTTAGGGCGTTGCTATGACAGCTTTTGGGAGAAGCATGGGCAACCCGGAGATTGTCCAATCATTGCCAATAGTTTCACTGAACTATTAAGACGGTTGGTCGATAACAAGGGAGACAGATGGTATTGGTTACAAGATGATTTTGTATCGTTAGGCGATGCTTATGGCGATATCGACTTAGAATGATATTCCCCCCTGTCAAGGGTGACCATTCTCAGGGCTTTTTATTGTCAGGGCTTTTTATTGGTGGGGCTACCCACTAGCGAATGAACCTCTTTACCTCATCATTACCAACATAACCTTTGTTCGGAACTGATTGCCGAAATTGGTGACATTCGTCGCTTCTCCAACGCTGACAAGCTAGCCCGTTTTGCAGGAATTGCACCAGTCCGCTTTAGTTCGGGCGGCAAAGGAAAAGAACAAGCTAGCGGACAAGGAAATCGAGTGCTGAACAGAATTTTTCACAATCTAGCAGTCCAACAAATCCAAGTTTCCAAAGGGAGCAAGAAACAGCGTAACCCTCTCTTCTACGACTATTATCATCGAAAGCTAGCGGAGGGCAAAACCAAGAAGCAAGCCCTGATATGTGTCATGAGAAGGCTTGTAAACATCATCTATAGCATGATGAAGCACAAGACAGAGTATCGGGCGGCTACTCTAAAAGAGCGTCAAGCAAGTTGATATAATGGTGGTAATTGGTAAACGGTTGTCAGGAAGTGTATGGGGTCATAGACGAGGATTTTGAAAATTTCTCAGTCCCAGATGCTATTTGGTACACACTAACGGAGCGTGATGAGATTAATCTTCCTGAGAATTTGCTGGTCATTTATGATTCAGGTGGTGAGGAGCTATTTTGCTTAGACTTCTCCACTCTGAATGAAATGAATGAACCAATGGTTGTTTCGTTTATACCTGGGCAACCACTGACTGCTCAAAAATATGAGACAGTAGCAAATGACTTTGGAGATTTCCTGCTCGATTTGGTTACAAAAGAGATTGAGGAATAGTATTCATTTCATTGACCTTGATTGGCTACAATGCCTTTCAAGGTTCTTTTTCAATTCAAGCCCGCACCACCGCCGCGCATTACGCACCACCCAATTCGCGGGCGGGGGATAACGAAGCCAAGCATATTCAGCTTCACTTTCGACCACATAAGAGATGTTGAGTACGTTCGGAATAATCTTGCTGTAAAACAAGCATGGAAGCAAGAGGTTGATCGAGTTATTACGTTCATTTGGAAAGTGCCCGCGTGTTTGAGAAAACAAATCTTGTTGCTGTACTTGTTGGTTCCAAAAACTTTCCCTTCAACACTTATGAGATATTCCTATGAAGGTAATCTAAAATTTAAAGTAGAAGCACCTGAAGGATTTGAATTCTCATATTTGACAGAACCATCCAATGACTGATATGGCTGTTGTCTGTACCACAAATGTGAGAGTTGATCGGTCTGATACAGTGATTATAAAAACAGGAATTTCGAACCAAGCCGATTGTTTACGTAATTGGCTATAATATACAAGGGCAATGGAGACATGAAGGGCGGAGTCTGCCGTAGTTTCCGCAGAAAGGAGCTCACATCGTGCTAGCAAGAAAAAAACTTCTGATCTCTGCTCTGACACTCTTGATTTTGGCTGCGCTTGCGTACGGTGGAATCTATTATGCTGGAAAAGTTCAACTGGCAGAAGGATATTTGTACGAAGACGAAAACCGCCTTCTTTTCGCTAAGGTGATACCTGGAGAAGACAATCTGCAGGTGGAGTTACATGAAGCAAAAATTGACACGTCAGACAAACTGCCAGTCATCCAGAACAATTCCTACTCCTATTCGGGCATGATGGACGACGGAAAGCTGATCCTGCAAGCGACAGGCGGCAAACAGATTACGGCTACGGTCAATCAAGCTGAATTGGTTTTCCACGATCAAACCACGGAAGCGAATATCGGCGGAACCAAGCTTCTGGCGAGTCCATACACGACATACAGTCAAAAGCTTGACGCGATGAAAAAACGAGTGAGCGAGGAGGCTGCACAGATCCAGAAGGAAGAGGCAGAAGCCGCGTTCGCACAAAACGTAGAGAAAACCGGCAAATATCAATCGTACATAGCGGAAAATGCCAAGTATCTGTCCGAGATGGATTTTCAAGACGAATCCCAATCATACGAACAATCGCTTGCAGAATTGCAGGGCTTGCTGGATGAAATCTCTTCGATGGCACAGAAACCGGATTTGAGTAAGGGGGAATTAACGACCATGGAAATCATGGTCGGAAGCATGGAAACCGTATTAAGTGGTTTGGAAGACATTGATCAAAAGCTCGCTCAAAAAAAGAAATCCATGAACGAGGTCATGGCCACCTTGCAGTCAGATATGGATGAAACAAAAAAGCTGTGGGATCAGATCAAAGACGGCATCCCTGACGTCAACAGCAGATTGCAAGCGTACAACGAATCGATGAAGTCCGGAACCCAAGCGATTCAACAAGCCAAAGAAAAAATAGCGAAGGCGGAAAAGCTGCATGCTTCAAACAAGAAAAAATCCGCTGCCTTGTACCAAAAGGCGGGTGCTATCATAAGTCAGGCAAAGGCAAAGATTACGTTCTAAGGAAGCCTGAGCAGCAGAAAAGGGTACCGACCACAGGTACCCTTTTCTATTTCACCCGAAACGGCGTCAATCCAAGAATTTGCTCATACAGCTCCGGCAGCTCGGAAAGCGGGCGTCCAGACAACATTTTCATGGATTCAGCGACGATTTCCGTACCGGTTTGGGGGACTTTTCCGTAGGCCTTCCGGATCTGTTTGGAATACTTCAACACTTCGTGAATTCTTCTTGCCAGATCCTTGGGAGAAAAACGGCTTGACGCCAAACAGATGTCGCTTCCGACGAGATCCCGCAGCATCATGTTTTTTACCTCCCGCTCTTTGGTATCGGCAGGCAGAGCAAGCAGCGGCGTCCCTGTTGAGATACTGTCCATCAGGATTCCCATGCCCGGCTTGCTGATAACGGCAGCAGCAGCGTTTACCAGATCACGTCCGTTATCAAACAGAGGGGCCTGAATGATATGATCCTCGAAAGAAAAGTCTATGCCTTTGAATTGGTTAGCGATCACAATTCGGTAAGGCAGCTTCAATTTACTCACTTTTTCATACCATTCTTCCATGAACTTGTACCGGTATCTGCCTACGCCTCCGCCCATTTGGACCAGGATGAACGGTTCGTCGGGATGGAGGCCAAGCCTTTTTTTCACGTCGCCGGGTTCCATCGTGATCTCCCTTGCGATTAAAGGGATCGGCACGTAAAGGGTGGAGAGCTGGGG
>VAPR01000650.1_pt1 | contig 21120 bp, 16 predicted proteins | sample 3380701 | NCBI WGS metagenome assembly VAPR01 (sample SAMN11536904, study PRJNA540576) | hot springs metagenome | isolation source: hot spring wet sediment | place: Spain: Lobios | collected 2014-01 | reverse complement strand
TCCACCCGGTAAAAGCGCTCAAAGATGCGTCCGATGTCTTTCTCGGGAATGCCGATCCCCGTGTCGATTACCCGCAGAATCACGGACCTGCCGTCCGTTTCCACGTTGATCTCGATGGTTCCCCCCTCGGGTGTATAGGCGATTGCATTGGACACAAGGTTTAACACGATCTGGTGCAGGGAGTCCCTGTCCGTGATCATCCAGACGTCAGGTTTCTGCGGCATCGTAAGGGCGATCTTCTTGCGCTGAAGCTGCTCCTGCACAAGAGTAATCGTACCGGAAATCAGTTCATGCACATTGAGACGCTGCAGTGTCAGCGGAATCCGTTTTTGCTCAATCCGGGAAAGATCGAGGATATCCCGGATCATCCGAAAAAGCCGCTCGCTCTCGTCGTAGATAATCTGCAAAAAGTTGCGGCAGGTATCTTCATCCTGCATTGCTCCGTCCAGCAGCGTCTCGGTAAAGCCCTTGATCGAGGTGATCGGCGTACGCAGTTCGTGGGAGACGTTGGCGACAAAATCGCTTCTCATCTTCTCCAGTCGGCGAATCTCTGTAATGTCGTGCAAAACGACGACGACGCCCTTTGCCTCTCCTTTAAAGTTGATGTAGGGGGCAAAGTTTACATCGAGGATCCGTTCCTGCGGATAGTAGATGTGAATCTCCTGGCGAAACTTTTCACCTGTGTCCAGGCATCGGTCGATAAACTGGCTGAGGCCGAAATTCTTGCCTGCTTCGATGTGAAGTTTGCCGACCAGCTCATGTCCAGGTGTCCCGAGCAGCCTTTCCACCGCTGGATTCACCAGCATGATCCGGCGGTTTTCGGTGACGAAAATCACGCCGCTGGTCATGTTGGTGAGCACCCCGGTAAGGCGCTGCTGGTTCTCTGAGATTTCATACATTTGCTGCTCCAGGCTGGAAGCCATAAAGTTAATGGCTCCGGCCAACTGCCCGATCTCGTCCTTGGCTTTGATTTTCACCCGGCTTTCAAACTCCCGCTGCGTAATGTTGCGAGCGACACGGGTGATCTCTTCGATCGGTCGAATGATGCTGAACGAAATGCGCGACACGACGAGCGATCCCACCACCAGCGTGATCAACAGGCCGGTGAGGAGGCTGAACCACATGCTGTGAACGGTATCCGTGATATCCTTCATCGACATGGCCGAACGCACGGCTCCGACGATGCGTTCCTCCTGTTTAACCGGGACAGCGACATACATCATGTCGTACCCAAGCGTCTCGCTGTAGCGGCGGGAAACACCCGTTTCTCCGTAAAGCGCCTGGATAAACTCGGGCCTGTCGGCATGGTTCTCCATCATCGAAGGTTGCGAGTTGTTGTCGAACAGAACGGTTCCCTGCGCATCAATGACGGTGAGGCGCACGTCCTCCGCAGGGGCAAATTGCTCTACCCTCTCGCCGAGGATCACGGGGTTCCCAAAAACATCGGGCTGCCTGATCGCCTGCGCCACCAGTCTCGATTCTCGCGAAAGCAGTTCGTTTAGCGTCTCCATGTAGGAGCGTTCCAGGACCTTGGCAAAGTAAATGCCCATTAATATCAGCACAAGGGAGATGAGGCCGAGGATGGTCAAGGTTAGTTTGATGCGAAAGCGGGTCACCTCTCAAGCCTCCTGTCGTTATCCCTCTAGTTTGTAACCCAATCCTCGCACGGTTTTGATGTAGCGCGGATTTTTTGTGTCTTCCTCCAGCTTTTCCCTCAGGTGGCTGACATGTACGTCTACGATGCGCGAATCGCCGATGAAGTCGTAATTCCAGACGGCATTCAAGAGCTGGTCGCGCGTGAGAACACGTCCCTGATGGTTGGCCAAATAGGTAAGCAGCTCGAATTCCTTTGGCGTCAGTTCCACCTTCTCTTCGCCCCGATATACCTCATACTTCTCCGGATACAGGCGAATGTCTCCAAACCGAAGCACCACTTCTTCCGTCTGACTGGGTGTCTCCACAGCGGTCTGCGTACGGCGCAAAATGGCCTTCACCCGAGCGATTACCTCACGCGGACTGAACGGCTTGGTCAGATAATCGTCTGCGCCCAACTCCAGACCCAGAATCTTGTCCAGTTCGTCGTCTTTTGCCGTGAGCATCAGGATCGGCGTGTTGTTGCGCTCCTGGCGCAGGGTCTTGCAGACGTCCATCCCATCCATTTTTGGCAGCATCAGGTCGAGAATCATAAAATCAGGCTGCTCGGAGCGAGCCATCTCAAGTGCCTGTTTCCCGTCAAAGGCAGTAACCACTTCGTACCCGGCCTTTTCCAGATTAAACTGCAACAGCTTCGCGATGGAAGCTTCGTCATCAACTACCAATATTTTTGTCAAGATGCTGTACCCCCTACAGTAACGGCGCAACGTCCTTGTATTCCTACTCCGTGGTGTCTGTATCTGTCCTAGCTTCAGTCTGCCAAATGGGTATGATGAAGACAAGTTATTTTTTCGTAAAGATTGTTCATACGGTGAATAGAAAAGACGTCTCTAATCCATAGAGACGTCTTGTAAGTAGTCTATCCTTATGCCAGCACTTTCATTACGTTGCGTACGGAGTCAGCGGACTTGTCGAGCGCCGCCTTCTCTTCTGCTGTCAGTTCCAGCTCGATTACTTTCTCGATGCCTTTTCCGCCCAAGAGAGTCGGTACGCCGAGGTAGAGGTCGTTGTAGCCGTACTCTCCTTCGAGGTATGCAATGGAAGGGAGGATGCGCTTCTTGTCTTTCAAGATCGCTTCCGCCATTTGCACCAGAGACGCAGCCGGAGCGTAGTAAGCTGAACCGTTGCCCAGCAGGTTTACGATCTCGCCGCCGCCTTTGCGGGTGCGCTCTACAATGGCATCCAGACGATCTTTCGGGATCAAGGTTTCCAACGGGATACCGCCAGCATAGGAGTAGCGAACAAGTGGCACCATGTCGTCGCCGTGACCGCCCAGTACGAATCCCGTTACGTCTTCTACAGAAACGTTCAGCTCCATTGCCACGAAGGTGCGGAAACGAGCTGTGTCAAGCACACCGGATTGACCGATCACGCGCTCTTTCGGGAAGCCGGACGTCTTGAAGAAGGTGTAGGTCATCGCGTCAACCGGGTTGGACAGAACGAGCACGATGGAGTCAGGCGCGTAGGTTTTTACCTGCTCCGCTACGGAACGCATGATGCCAGCGTTGGTGTTGACCAGATCATCGCGGGACATGCCGGGCTTGCGGGCAATGCCTGCGGTGATGATCACCAGATCAGCGTCCTTGATTTCCGCGTAGTCAGCGGTACCTGTGATGGTGGAGTCAAAGCCAAGCACTGGCGAAGATTCCATCATGTCAAGCGCCTTGCCCTTTGTCGGGTTTTCCAGTTGCGGGATGTCGACGAGAACGACGTCACCCAGCTCTTTTTGCGCCAGGATGAAAGCAGTTGTTGCTCCTGTAAAGCCACTTCCGATAACAGCGATTTTCTTACGTTGGAATGCCATTGTGTATCCCCTCCGTAATGAAAGTAAAATCAGTTGCCTCAAGAAGTATCTTACATGTTTTTGATCAGCGCGTCAGCAAACTCGGAGCATTTCAGCTCGGTTGCACCTTCCATGAGACGAGCGAAGTCGTACGTAACAGTCTTCGCGGAGATGGTTTTTTCCATGGAGCTGATGATCAGATCAGCCGCTTCGTTCCAGCCGAGGTGACGCAGCATCATTTCGCCGGACAGGATTACGGAAGACGGGTTTACCTTGTCGAGACCTGCGTATTTCGGCGCAGTACCGTGAGTCGCTTCGAATACAGCGTGTCCAGTCAGGTAGTTGATGTTCGCGCCAGGTGCGATACCGATACCGCCAACCTGTGCTGCCAGTGCGTCGGAGATGTAGTCGCCGTTCAGGTTCAGGGTCGCTACTACATCGTATTCAGCCGGACGGGTAAGAATTTGCTGCAGGAACGCGTCAGCGATTACGTCTTTCACGATGATCTTGCCAGCTGCTTCCGCTTCTTTTTGTGCTTTGTCAGCGTCGCCGCCTTCAGCCTTGATGCGGTCGTATTGAGCCCAGGTGAACACCTTGTCGCCGAATTCTGCTTCTGCTACAGCATAGCCCCAGTTTTTGAACGCGCCTTCTGTAAACTTCATGATGTTGCCTTTGTGAACCAGTGTTACAGACTTGCGGTTGTTGTTGATGGCGTAGTTGATCGCCGCGCGTACCAGACGCTCCGTACCTTCTTTGGAAACCGGCTTGATGCCGATACCGGAAGTTTCAGGGAAGCGGATCTTCTTCACGCCCATCTCTTTTTGCAGGAACTCGATTACTTTCTTCACTTCCGGAGTGCCTTCCGCCCACTCGACACCGGCGTAAATGTCCTCGGTGTTTTCACGGAAAATGACCATGTCAGTCAATTCAGGCTGTTTCACCGGGGATGGAACGCCTTCGAAGTACTGAACAGGACGTACGCATGCATACAGGTCAAGCTCTTGGCGAAGCGCAACGTTGATGGAGCGGATTCCGCCGCCAACCGGAGTAGTCAGAGGTCCCTTGATCGCGATCAGGTACTCGCGAACAGCGGTAAGAGTGTCTTCCGGGAGCCATTCGCCGAATTGGTTAAAGGATTTCTCCCCTGCAAATACTTCGAACCAGGCGATTTTCTTTTCGCCCTTGTACGCTTTTTCTACCGCAGCATCAAGCACGCGGACGGATGCGTTCCAGATGTCAGGACCGGTACCGTCGCCCTCGATGAAAGGGATAATCGGATTGTTTGGAACAATCAATTTGCCGTTATCAACTGTAATTTTTTGCCCGGTTGCAGGCTGCGTCAAGTTTTTGAACACAAGAATCCCTCCAGATATAGGTAATGGAAAAAACTAGCATGTAGTATGGCCAGACGTACGAGAACTACCACATCGTGAAAATGTGGTAGTTCTGCAACCGTTCAGGCAGCCTGAAGGCTTAACGTCGGTCAATCGGAACGTAATGCTGGTTGACGGGACCGGTATAGTCGGCACGCGGGCGGATGAGGCGGTTGTTCTCATACTGCTCCATGATGTGCGCGGTCCAGCCAGACATGCGGCTGATCGCAAAGATTGGCGTGAACAGATCGCTCTCCAGACCGAGGGAAATGTAAACGGAAGCCGAGTAGAAGTCTACGTTTGGCTTCAGTCCTTTTTCTCCGGTCACCATCTCTTCGATTTTCACGGACATTTCGTACAGTTCCGGACGTCCCACCTGCGCCGTCAGTTCCTTGGACATTTGGCGCAGCCACTTCGCGCGCGGATCTCCGTCCTTGTAGACGCGATGTCCGAAGCCCATGATTTTTTCCTTGTTGTCCAGCTTTTCGCGAATGTATGACTCAACCTTCTCCAAGGAGCCGATTTCTTTCAGCATGGCGGCAACCGCTTCGTTTGCTCCGCCGTGCAGGGGACCTTTCAGTGTGCCAATGGCGGACACGATCCCGGAGTAAATATCCGTGAGGGTTGCAACGGTTACACGAGCGGCGAAAGTAGAAGCGTTGAACTCGTGATCCGCATGGAGGATCAGAGCGACGTCAAATGCTTTCACTGCCGTGTCCGTCGGCTCCTGGCCAGTGAGCATGTACAAGAAGTTCTTGGCAATGCTGTAGGACGGATTGGGTGCCACCGGCTCCAGGCCTTTGCGGATGCGTTCGAATGCAGCAACCAGCGTAGGAGTTTGAGCCATCAAGCGAATGGATTTGCGGTAGTTCGCTTCCGGAGACATTTCTTGAGCCTCCGCGTCGTAGAGCGCTAGCGAAGAGACAGCTGTGCGTAAAGCCGCCATCGGGTGTACGCCTTGCGGGTAGGTGCGAATGCTGTCAATTACTTCTTTTGGTACATTTGCGTTTTCACCCAGTTGTTTTTTCAGGGCTTCCAGCTGATCGCGCTTCGGTAGCGCTCCATGCCAGAGAAGGTAAACTACTTCTTCAAAGGTAGCGTTTTCAGCCAATTCGTCAACGTTGATTCCACCGTAGCTGAGTACCCCGTCCACGATCGAACAGATTGATGATTGAGCGGCAACAACGCCTTCCAGTCCGCGAGTAGCAGTCATCATACTCTCTCCTTTTCCACTGTAATCTCTATGAAATTGTGGTGGCAGTCTTTCTTTTTACTACCATCCTGAATGACTCCAAGGCGTTTTTGCATAAACATTCGCCTGTCAACAAAAGGAAAGAGGAAGGAAACCGAGCTGGTTTCGCCTGGTGATGGCAATAAAAAGAAAGGAACCATATTTCGACACAATTATAAAAGATTATTGAGAATTTGTGAATGATAAAAAGTGCATAGAGTGAAAAGGTATTTCTTCTGGTGAAACTTGCTACGCACCAAAATCTTACTGCATAATAGTTACAAATGAGTTCTTTCCAGAAAGGAGAGCCGGCGTGAACAGGGAAAATTGGGTTGAACACGTGCTTCAAATTGCAAACGTCTTGTTACGCATCATACGTTTTGCCTGGATCTGTCTGCTTTTGTACCTGGCGTACCGATTCATCCTCTTTGCAACACCCTTACTTTACCCATTTATTATCTCCTTAGTCATCGCTCTCATAATCAACCGACCGGTCACCTATCTCTCCGAAAAAACAAAAATGCCGCGTTGGCTTTCGGTAACGCTGGCATTGCTGCTGCTGCTCGCCATCTCTGCGGGAGCGATTACACTCGTCATCACGGAGACGGTGGTGGAAATCGGCGAGTTGATTACGAGGCTGCCTATGTTTATGGAGGAACTGTCCGACTACCTGCATCGAACCATCACGCAGGATGTCCTGATCGGCTTGTATGCTCAGGTCCAGTTTTTTTACGAGCAGCTGGATCCTGACTTTCAGAAAAAGATCTACGACAACGTAGGCAAAGGCGTAAACAGCATCACGCAGGCGGGACAAAACCTGGTGATCGGCTTTTTGAACGGCATCAAAAACGTGCTTGTTTCGCTGCCCAATCTGGCAACCGTCCTTGTTATTTCACTGCTGGGCGCCTTCTTCATCTCCAAGGACTTCTACCTGTGGGAAACCCGCTTTCGCCGCATGCTGCCCCGCGGAGTGAACCGCAGGCTGGACAACATCCTGATTGACTTGAGAAACGCCCTGTTTGGCTTTGTCAAAGCACAGCTGACGCTTATTTCCTTAACCGCGGCAATCGTGATTATCGGGCTTTTGATCATGGGTGTCGATTACGCGGTGACGATCGGACTGATCTCCGGTTTGGTCGACCTGCTGCCGTATTTGGGCACCGGAACCGTATTCGTTCCGTGGATCATCTATTCGTTTTTCAAGGGCAACTACGGTCTGGTAATCGGCTTGTCAATCCTGTACGCGATCGTGATCATCTTCCGCCAGATTATCGAACCGAAAGTCCTGGCTGACAACGTAGGGCTCGACCCGCTGCTCACGCTCGTCGCCCTGTTTGTTGGGCTGCAGCTGTTCGGCTTCCTCGGATTAATCGTCGGTCCTGTTTCGCTTGTGATCATCAACGCACTGGTAAAAGCCAATGTGTTTGTGGATCTGTGGAAATACATAAAGGGAAGAGAGGCCTAACGCCTGAAAAAGAACTGGATTCGACCCGTCGAGATCAACGACCAGAGCCATTTTTTCAAAAAGTGGCGCAAAATGGCCCGGGTGTAAGGAATCAACAGGACAAAACCGACCAGGTCCGTAACGAACCCCGGTGTCAAAAGCAATACCCCGCCGACCAGCACCAGCACGCCGTCAATCAGAACGTCGGTCGGCATCTGACCGCGCGAAAGCTGGACCTGCAGCAGGCGAATGACCTGGAGTCCCTGCTGCTTGGCCAGCCAGGCGCCGATCATTCCCGTCAAAATCACCAGTGCTACCGTATTCCAGCCCCCAATTACTTTGCCAACCGAGATCAGACCCCACAGTTCAACCGCAGGGATGACGATAAACAAGACAACCAGGATGCGAAACACGCTACTCACTCCCTTCGATTGCGTTATGCTGAGCTTCCAGCCAGGCGTATACCTCTGGTTCAATTCGGGACAGGCGGATGGGCTTCATCTCGGCATTGGTGAATACATGCATCGTTTTTCCGGAAACGAGCAGCTGATCTCCCCGGTAAATTTCGTACGCGTACGTCAAACGAACCGGCGAAATGTCCGAAATCCAGGTGCGAATGTCGACCAGGTCATCGTACAAGGCAGGCTGTCGAAACGATACAGTCGCTTCCGCAACCGGCAGCAGAATGCCTTTTTTCTCCAGTTCACGGTAGTTAAACCCTGCCTGACGAAAAAATTCAGTCCTGCCTACTTCGAACCAGTTGAGGTAGTTGGCGTGATAGACAACCCCCATCTGGTCAGTCTCGCTATACCTTACCCTGATCTGGGTAGAAAAAATCCTTGGTGCACTCACGGTATCCGCTCCTTTCATTTGACATCATTGTATCACAGCGAAGAAAAATGTACCGTATTTGGAAAGACTGTGCGACACTGACCTTTTTGCGACGAAAGAAGGATGAACCATGATTTACCGGAGAAAGGTGTATACCATTAAGCCTGAAAAGTATGAAGAATTCACCCATTTTTTTCACACGTACCTGCTGCCGAACCAGTGGAAGCACGGCGCCAGGCTGGTAGGACGATGGGTAACGGAACAAAAAAACGAAATCACAGCCATCTGGGAGTACCCCAGCTACGAGGAGTATCAGAGGATCGAGGAAGCGGTTCGCAATGACGAGCTGCATCGGTTTGCTCAGGAGAAGCGGAAGGAATTGGGTCAGCTGTTTATCGAGAGCAAGCAGGACTTTCTTCACGCAACCGGTGAATACGCACCTCCCAGACACATCTTGGCCGTGTTCGGATACATCACGAACCAGGAAGGCGAAGTGCTGCTTGTAAAAACGTATCATCGCTCTGACACATGGGAACTGCCCGGCGGCCAGGTGGAGACAAACGAAACCCTGCCTGAGGCGCTGAGGCGGGAAATCAAAGAGGAGACGGGAATGGAAGTGGAGCTCCGCGGCTTGACGGGTGTGTACCACAACATGAGCAGAGGGATTATTGCGATCGGCTATTATGGAGTGGCGATCGGCGGCGTGCCTACCACCTCTGATGAGACGATGGAGGTTCGGTTTGTAAAACTCGATGCGGAAAACGCTGCCGCTTACTTCACTCGGCCGCATTTTCTGACGCGCGCGTTGGATGCAATCCATGGCGAGTCCGTTTCCTATGAGGCGTACCGAGCGATCCCGGCGGAAATTTTGGAACGACTGTAAAAAAGGACGGAGCATTCGAAGCTCCGTCCTTTTCATTCCTTACCGAATCGGGCACGCACCCGACTCGCACGCTTCGGCGGTCTCCAAATCAGAGTCCTCGCCTTTTTCAAACAGCTGCAGAATCGCAGGGTCAAACGGCTTCATGGAAGCTTTCAGACTTTCGTACTCTTCCTTGGTGCAGGCCTCGTACGGCGCCAGCTGATAGGTCCCGCCATCCAGCTGGAGGAACGAAACGCCGACGAAATTGTCCCAGCCGTCGTACACGATCTGCTCCACCTCGTCCCACTCGTTGGAGCGAACGGTAATCGTATTGGAGGAATTGTGTTCGGTGTACTCTTTTTGGAAGCGGAAATAGGTGTCAAACTGGCGTCTGGCGCTTACTTCGTTCTTGGTTTCCGTTGCGCCGGATGCGACCGGGAAGTCTATCACCAGTGTCCGGGCATTTGCCATCCGTTCTTCGTACGTATCCCCCGGAGTGCCCACCTCCGGATGAATGGTCCAGCCCAGAGCTTGTACCGCTTTGGCCAGCGGATCAGCGGCATTGATGCGAATCCGGCGGATGTAGTACGGCGAGTGGGACCAGTGCAGGCCGCTGGAAACCCCGCCAGCCACCTGGGACAGTGTCCCTTCCGGCTTCACCGTCGTAACGAGCAGCGGTGAATTGACGCGGAGCTGGTAGGCGTAGCGGTCCGCTTCCTCACGGGCCGTTTTTCCCAGCAAAGCGAGCAGTTCGACCTCCTGCTGCTCCGTGTAATGGAGCGCGGCCAGCGCGTCCTTCACGCCCGTGAGAGACGTACCCAGCAGTCTGTCCCGCTGCTGCACCACATCCCAGTGGGGCAGTTCCAGCGTGACCAGCGTCATGCGGAGTCCCGCGCGCGCGGATTTGCGCTGGGCGTCCAGGAGGCCGTCGAGATCAAGGTACTTGGAACCGTCTGGACTTGTTTTTACAAATTGAACCAGATTTACTGTGGTTAAATTACACACGCCGTAGGAATCCAACAAAATTTCGGCGCACGGGTTTAATCCTTCGGCGTTCGGACGGCGACGATTTGCTTCTTCCAGGTTGATGAATCCTGGCTCGCCCTCCAGCTGCATCATGGTAAAGACCAGGTGCAGGAACTCCCGGGATGGCTTCTTCGTGAAGGCAATCGAGTTGTTGGACATCCGACGGTGATCCAGACCAAAACGTCCGTCCCCTACTTTCTGGATGCTGTCAAACCAGGCAGGTTTCCGGTCTCCCAGCAGTTCTCCCACTTTTTTGTGGTGCGCCAGCTGCTGTTCCGTCCAGAAGCCATTAATACCGTATTTGGCAAGCATGCACTCGTAGTCGTCAGCGTCAAACAGGAAGATTTCTGCTGTCCGGCGCACGCCGCCAACCACGACGTTCGCACCGATCAGGTTGCCGATGTCCAGGATGTGGATCGGACGTACCTGACCGTAGCCGTTCGCGTCCGTCTCGATTGGTGCCAGATAGGAATCCACCTGGTTTTTCAACACCTTGTCGATCCCCTCGAACATTTCACGGAGAGGCTCATGGCCGCTTGCGGTACCGCCAAACGTCTTCAGGCGCTCGCCTTTTGGACGTACGCTGTTGTAGGAGATTTTCACGGTGTGAATGTGTTCGTATTCTTTTTGAGTCAGGATCTGCAAATAGAGGCGCAAGGACTCTACCCAACCCTCTTTGCTGTCTCCGACGTAGATTTTGGCAAATCCGTTTTCAAGCACGTTCAGCTCGGAACGTTCCAGGCGCTGGTGCTTGGGCAGTGGGTTGTATTCAGATGAAAGCAGCTTTACATTCGTGCGGATCGGGGCAAGTCCTTTTGCCATCTCTTTCGTGCATTTGAAGCCTACTCCGGTGCCGACAAGCAGCATATAGAACAAATCTCCCAAATCTTCCCAGGAGCGGATATTGAGAAATGAGCAGTTAAAGTTAGCAAGCGGATATTTGTCCGCCACTCCATTCTCTGCACCGCCAACCCACAGGGTGCGCCCGGACAGGAACTGGCGCAGGTTAAACATGTTGTCGAAGAGCCCTTCCGCTTCTTTGGTCAACTCGCTGACATCAGGGTTCAATCCGATCTTTACCATGTGTTCATAAGCCAGTTTGATATTGAAATCAACCGCGCGTCTGCATGTTTCCTTCCACGTTTCACGTCTTCCCTTGTCCTGCAGGAAACGGGAGTATGTACGATAGTAGACGAACTGGCCCAACGGATTCATGTGGGCAGGAAAATCGGGATAAGCCGAAATGAATTCATCTGTTAAGAATGTAGTCCGGGTTGCTGTTGCCAACATCTCTCTTCCTCCTTACAACCTTCTATCTCTAGTTAACGATTTTTCCCTCCAAAATACAATAGAATTTTTCAATATATTGTGTTTAATATTTTTCGACAACACTATATATAGTATTGACGTGCATAAAAAAGACGGAGTCTCCCCCCGTCTTTTCTGCTATCCTCTACCAGTTACAGCACTCGGGCATGTCCGGTGTAGATGTGACCACGCTCGGAATCGACCGTGACGGTAACACCGTCCTGCAGCACCTCGGTAGCCCGATGAACGCCGACGATCACCGGGACGTTGAGATTCAGGCCGACAATGGCAGCGTGAGAGGTAAGGCCACCCTCTTCCGTAATCACGGCCGCGGCACGCTCGAAAGCCTGAACCATATCGGAATCAGTACCGATGGTGACGAGAATGGAACCGTTCTCCGTCTTCTCCAGCGCTTCTTCCGCAGAGCGGGCGATTACTACTTTACCCGTTACTACTTTGCGCCCAATCCCCTGTCCCTTGGCAATGATGTCGCCGATCACGTGGATTTTCATCAGGTTGGTGGTGCCTACTTCGCGCACCGGCACGCCAGCTGTAATCACCACCAGGTCGCCGTGGCGGACAAAACCTGCTTTGAGCGTTTCCTGAACGGACAGTTCCAGCATCTCGTCTGTGGTATGCGCGAGAGCTCCCAATACTGGATAAACCCCGTTTACCAGAGCGAGACGGCGCACTACGCCTTTGTTCGGCGTAACGGCGACGATTGGCGCTTTGGGACGGTACTTGGACACCATTCGCGCAGTGTGGCCGCTCTCCGTCGCCGTAATGATCGCGGCAGCATCAAGATCGAGCGCGGCATTGGCGACTGCCTGGCTGATCGCATCCGTAATGGTCACCTGCTTTTGCAGCGCTTGGCCATACAGGATTTCGCGGTAGTTCAGTTCCTGTTCCGCTCTGACGGCGATGCGGTTCATGGTTTCTACTGATTCCACCGGATATTTGCCTGCAGCGGTTTCGCCCGAGAGCATAATCGCATCGGTGCCGTCAAAAATGGCGTTCGCTACGTCGCTTGCCTCTGCCCTTGTGGGACGGGGATTACGCTGCATGGAATCGAGCATCTGGGTGGCCGTAATCACCGGCTTGCCCAGCTCGTTGCACTTCTTGATCAGTTTTTTCTGGACGAGCGGCACTTCTTCCGCAGGGATCTCCACACCAAGATCGCCGCGTGCCACCATCAATCCGTCGGCAACGGCCAGGATCTCGTCGACATTGTCGACACCCTCCTCGTTTTCGATCTTGGCAATTACGTCGATCTTCGCCCCGTGCCGTTCCAGGATCTCACGGATTTCCAGAATATCGGATGCTTTGCGCACGAACGATGCAGCGATGAAGTCCACGTCCTGCCGGATACCGAACTCAATATCCTGTGCGTCTTTTTCCGTGATCCCCGGGAGATTGATTTTCACCCCCGGCACGTTGACGCCTTTTTTGCTTTTCAATGTACCGCCGTTCTTGATCCGGCAGACGATGTCCGTTCCTTCAATGGCTTCGACAGTAAGGCCGATCAGTCCGTCGTCGATCAGAATGGTGCTGCCGACATGAACGTCCTGGGGAAGACTGGCGTAGGTGATGGAGACGCGCTCCGCCGTTCCAGCCACCTCTTCTGTGGTCAGAGTGATGATGTTGCCTTCTATGAGATCGACGGCGTCGACGGCCAGAGTGCCCGTGCGAATCTCCGGCCCTTTGGTGTCGAGCAGGATCGCCACCGGTCTCCCCAGCTCCTGGCTGGCCTGCCGGATGTTGGCGATTCGGGCAGCGTGCTCTTCATGGGACCCGTGAGAAAAGTTCAAACGGGCCACATTCATGCCGGCGTTGATCAGTTTTTTCAGCGTTTCCACCGATTCGCTGGCTGGTCCAATGGTACAAACGATTTTTGCCTTGCGCAACAAAGTAAAGTCCCTCCCAGTCGTGTCTAGATCGACAATGTACGTGCAAGCTGATATACAGACAGGTCTAGCTGATGCTTCTGTGCCAGTGCTTCGTCGAAGTCGACGTCGACGATTTGGTTGTTTTGGATGCCCACCATGCGGTCTTTTTTACCGGCGAGCAAAAGATCCACCGCCGCCGCCCCCATGCGGCTGGCCAGCATCCGGTCAAACGCTGTAGGGGAACCGCCGCGCTGGATATGACCCAGCACGGTAACACGGGTCTCCCAACCGGTGCGCTGCTTGATCTCGTCTGCGTAGGAGGAGGCACTGCCTACGCCTTCCGCCACGATGATGATGGAGTGCTTTTTCCCGCGCCGATGGCCGGCGTGCAGGCGCTCCACGATGTCTTCCATGTCCTGGTCCGCTTCCGGGATGATGATGGACTCGGCCCCGGCGGCAAGACCTGCCCACAGGGCGAGATCTCCTGCGTCACGTCCCATTACCTCGATGATGTATGTACGCTCATGGGACGTAGCTGTATCGCGGATTTTATCGATGGCTTCCACAATCGTATTTAATGCCGTGTCAAAACCGATGGTAAAATCGGTGCAGGGGATGTCATTGTCAATCGTGCCAGGCACCCCGATGGTTGGAAAGCCTTTTTCCGTCAGCTTTTGCGCTCCGCGGAACGAGCCGTCTCCACCGATCACGATCAACCCTTCGATGCCATGCTTGCGCAGCTGTTCCACCGCTCTTTGCTGCCCGGCCTCCGTCTTGAACTCCTCGCTGCGCGCCGAATACAGGATCGTTCCGCCGCGATGGATAATGTCGCCCACTGAGCCCAGCGTCATCTCCTTGATGTCACCTTCCATCAAGCCGTTGTAGCCGTGGTACACGCCAAACATCTGCACTCCGTGATAAGCGGCCCGGCGCACGGCAGCACGCACCGCTGCATTCATGCCCGGCGAATCCCCTCCACTGGTTAGCACTGCAATTTTCTGCATGGTACCCCCACCTCTCCATTCTTTCTGTCGCCACGGTAGTTTTTCTCATTCTATTAGCATGTCTTGAAAAGCAAACAGTATGTACCAATACCTCTTTGAAACATGCTGTTATAGTATTTGGCGCATATCTGTTATACTCGCTTCATCAATCTGCCATACTTTTTGAAAGATCTGACAAATCGTTGATCCGATTACGATTGTAGCAGATTTCATCCGCAGAAAAAAGCCTGAAAAACCGGCTTCCCTTGATCTCATCCGACACCGGGGCATATCCATGAAAAAAGCCCCCCTGGTTACAGGGAGGCGTACGCGCCAATCTGTTTGAATTTCTGGTACCGATCCTGTATCAGTTCTTCCGGGGCCATCCTGCCGAGCTGTTCCATTCCTTCCAGCAGCTTCGCTTTCAAGAGCTGGGACTGCAGCGCGACATCCTTGTGCGCTCCGCCAAACGGCTCCTCGATGATCCCGTCAATCACGCCGAGTTCCAGCAAGTCCGGTGCGGTGATCTTCATCGTCTCCGCAGCACGCATCGCCAGGCTGGCATCTCTCCACAAAATCGCCGCCGCACTTTCCGGCGCAATCACGGAGTAATAGGAATTCTCCAGCATATAGACACGATTGCCCATGCCGATGGCCAGAGCGCCGCCGCTGCCTCCTTCACCAATCACCACGCAGATGATCGGGACACGGAAGCCTGCCATCTCCCGCAGGTTGCGTGCAATCGCCTCGCTTTGGCCGCGCTCTTCAGCCGCTTTACCCGGATAGGCTCCGGCTGTATTAATCAAACAGATGATCGGACGGCCAAATTTGTCAGCCTGCTGCATCATCCGCAGGGCCTTCCGGTACCCTTCCGGATGGGCCATCCCGAAGTTCCGTTTAATGTTGTCCTTCGTGTCTTTTCCCTTTTGATGGCCAATTACGGTTACGGGCCGACCGTCAAGGGTCGCAATTCCGCCTACGATCGCCAAATCGTCACCAAACAAGCGGTCGCCATGAACCTCGATAAAATCGGAAAAAATATGTTGAATATAGTCCAAAGTGGTCGGACGCTCCGGGTGACGGGAGAGCTGAACACGCTGCCAGGGCGTAAGATTGCCGTAAATCTGTTCCGCCAGGTCCTTGGCTTTTTGCTCCAGTCGCATCACTTCTTCCGAGAAATCAATGCCCTTCTCTTCCGTGAATTTGCGTAGTTCCTTGATCTTCTCCTGGAGTTCGACCAACGGTTTTTCAAACGGTAACTCGCCTGCCATTTCTACACTCCCTCCCGAACCACATGCATCTCCACGAGCTTGGAGAGTGTTGTCCGCATGTCTTTGCGGTGCACGACCATATCCAGTTGCCCGTGTTCCAGCAAGAATTCAGCTGTTTGAAAGTCTTTCGGCAACTCTTGACGAATGGTCTGTTCAATCACGCGTCGACCGGCAAAGCCGATCATTGCGCCCGGTTCCGCGATATTGTAGTCGCCGAGAGAGGCGAAGCTCGCAGATACCCCGCCGTATGTAGGATTCGTCAGCACCGAGACGAACAACAGGCGTTCCCGATCCAGGCGCGCCAAAGCTGCGCTGGTTTTCGCCATTTGCATCAGGCTGAGCACGCCTTCCTGCATCCGCGCTCCACCAGAGGCAGAGAACAGGATGAACGGCAGCTTTCGCTCGACAGCTTGTTCAATTGCCCGGGTAATTTTTTCACCCACGACAGAACCCATACTGGCCATTCGGAAGCGAGAGTCCATGACACCGATGACAACGCGGTTTCCGCCGAGATTTCCCTCGCCAGTAATGATCGCTTCTTTCAGACTGGTAGCCTTCATATCCTGCTCCAGCTTCTCCAGATAGCCGGGAAAGCCCAACGGATTGGCCGTAACCAGATCGGTATCAAATTCTTCGGTCAGGGCCCCGTCATCCAGCAGTGACTGGATGCGCTCCGGAGCCGACATGGGAAAATGGTACCCGCAGCCTTTGCAGACGCGCAGATTTTTCTCCAGGTCTTTGGAGTAATGAATGGTACCGCAGTGCGTGCATTTATTCATAAGCCCTTCCGGGACTTCTTTCGGCTCAATCGCTGGAGTTGGAGCTGGTACACGCCCTAACGTCTCCGTCGGGACAGTGGCAAATTTGCGTTTCTTACCGAATAGATCCTTGAGCACAGTAACACCTCACTTTTTCCCTTCAGTGAAGGATGGAGCCGAGCACCTCTTGCACCTCTTGAAGCTCACTTTCAGGTACAAGGATTTCAAACTGCTTGGAGACCTTCGCCTCACGAACCTTTACCAGGAATCCTTCATCTGTTAATCGTTGCTGAATTCGTTCCGCGATTTTTTCGCTGGGAGCGATGTAGATGACCGTCCACATGCTGGCTTCCTCCTTACTAACTCCAATAGAGGCTGACATTCACGCATCATCATATCACAGCCCGAACCATCGCCGCAAACGTGAGGGGGCATTCAGCAGTACGTTACAATTTGCTGTTTTCCAAATGTGCCCTCATCCGCTCGACGGCCGTCTCTTCGTCCCCCTGCCGGATCGCTTCCATGATCTGCCTGTGTTCGTCCAGCGCTGCTCGTGCTCTGCCTTCACGTGAGAGCGACTCGTTCCGAACGCTTTCACTGTATTCCACGAGAGGTGCCCAGATGCGGTGCAGGATGGAATTGCGGCTGGAACGGCAGATGACGCGGTGAAACAGGTAGTCTTCTTCCGTGGGGACCTCCCCTTTTTCCACTCGCTCGTTCGCGGAAGCCAGAATCCGCTCCATCTCTTCAAAGTGCTTGCTCGTCGCCCGCCTGCATGCCAGCCGAACTGCATCCAGTTCCAGAATCTTTCGCATCTCGACCAGGTCTTTTTTCGTCTTGTAATCGCGCAGAATAAAAAAACCAAGGATATCAATCAGACGATTATGCCGATAGTGTTTCAAAAAGGTGCCTTCACCGCGTCGGGTCTCAATCAGCCCAAGCAGCTCCAGAGCGCGCAGCGCTTCGCGCACAGAGGACCGGCCGGCCCCCAGCTGTTCGGACAGTTCGCGCTCGGAGGGGAGCTTGTCGCCCGGACGTAAGTTGTTGTTCTGCACGATATCATGGATTTGCAGCAGAATGCCTTCGTACACTTTCCTCTCTTGCGCAGAATCAAGCACAACTTACCCTCCTTTGCTTTTTTGGTGCACCTGTATGTGGTTACACTTGCTGATAGGTGATGGCAGAGAGCTTCAGTGTCTTTTCCTTAACCATTTCAGGGTCAACGCTGATGCGGGCTACCCCGCTCTCCATCGCAGCTTTCGCCACAGCCGCCGCCACATGGGGAGCGACGCGCGGGTCGAACGGAGCCGGAATCACCTTGTCTGCCGAGAGCTCATCTGGACTGACCAGATCGGCAATGGCGTACACTGCCGCCAGCTTCATCTCTTCGTTGATGTTGGTCGCACGCGTATCAAGCGCTCCGCGGAAGATTCCCGGGAAGGCAAGAACGTTGTTCACCTGGTTCGGGAAGTCGGAACGGCCGGTTCCTACTACTGCTGCTCCGGCACGCTTCGCCTCATCCGGCATGATCTCAGGCGTTGGGTTAGCCATCGCAAAGATGATCGGATCGCGGTTCATCGACTCTACCATTTCAGCGGTAACAGCTCCCGCTACGGACACGCCGATAAAGACGTCCGCCCCTTTCATCGCATCCGCGAGATCACCCTGCAGCTTGGAGCGGTTGGTGATTTTCGCCATTTCTTCCTTCACAGGGTTCATGCCGTACGGGCGGCCTTCGTAAACGATGCCCTTGGTGTCGCACATGATAACGTCCTTCACACCCATGCTGACCAGCAGCTTGATGATGGCGATGCCTGCAGCACCTGCGCCGTTCGCTACCACGCGGATCTCATCCAGCTTTTTGTTTACCACGCGCAGCGCGTTGATCAGACCGGCAGCGGTCACGATCGCTGTACCGTGCTGGTCGTCGTGGAAAATCGGGATGTTGGTTTCGCGCTTCAAGCGCTCCTCAACTTCAAAGCAAGCAGGCGCGGCGATGTCTTCCAGGTTGACGCCGCCAAAGGTGGGCTCCAGCAGTTTCACTGTTTCCACGATTTTGTCGACGTCGGTCGTATCGAGGCAGATCGGGAACGCGTCTACGCCGGCAAACGCCTTGAACAGCAGCGCCTTGCCTTCCATGACAGGCATCGCCGCTTCGGGACCGATGTTGCCCAATCCCAGGACAGCGGTGCCGTCACTGACAACAGCAACCAGGTTTCCTTTCATGGTGTAATCGTAGACTTTGGCCGGATCGTCAAAAATCTCTTTGCACGGTTCAGCGACGCCCGGAGAGTAGGCCAGGCTCAAATCGTACGCATTGCGTACAGGAACCTTGGATACCGCTTCCAGTTTTCCTTGATGTTTTCGATGAAGTTCCAGCGCTTCTTCTCTCAAGTTGGACACCACAACCACTCCATTTCTCTTTTCTCGTCTATCTCTATGTCAACCATCCAAGTGGTCTGACCACTTTTTGAATCATGTTCTCATTATAACAAAACCGTTTGTCCTGTAAACCCGCCGAAAATAACGAAAAAAGGAGGACATGGTTCATCCTCCCCAGTTTATTGGCATTTCTTTCTGAATTACGCTGTCACGTCCCACAATTGCTCGCGCTTGCTCCAAAAATGACGCATCTGGATCCACTCGAGTAGCGTCCGGCAGGCGAATGGACTGCTTTTTGCCTTCATAGTAGAGCACCACAGAAATCGTTCCTCTTTTTTCGACAAACAACTGCTGCAGCTTGTGCAATGTCGAATCCCGCTCCTGTTCCGGCGATATTTTGATAAACAGCACGGGTTCTGTCGAAGGCTTCGGCAGCTGAGCCGCGTCCCAGAGTCGGGAGGCGAGCAGTTTGACCGTGTCTTCCTGATAGTCGACACGCGCTTCCAGCACGACCAGCCGCTCCTTCTGCACCAGTTCAGCGTATTTGGCGTACACCTGGGGAAAAACGACCGCCTCTACCTGCGCCGTCTTGTCCTCCACGGTGACGAAGGCCATCGGGTCGCCTTTTTTGGTTTGAATGCGCCTCTCTTCGGTGATCATCCCGACGATCTTCACCGTCTGATCCTTCGGCAATTCACCCAGGGCGGAAATCGAATGCACCTCCGGACGATTGAGAAGATACGCGTACTGATCGAGCGGATGACCCGACAGGTATACTCCCAACAGGTCCCGCTCCTCCTTCAACTGCTGCACCTGATTATAGGGAGGAACATCGGGATACTCGGCAGGGGCGCGCACTGGAACCGCTCCGTCTTCGCCTGCGAACAGATTGAGTTGGTCAGCGTCGCGATCCTGGCTCTTCACCGTAGCTTTGCCCATCGCTTCATCAAGCATGACGATCAGCTGGGAACGGTGCCCCGGAAGCGAATCAAGCGCGCCGCACATGATCAGCGACTCCACCACCCGGCGGTTTACCAGCCTGCTGTCTACCCGTGCGCAAAAGTCAAACAGGTCTTTGTACGGGCGGCGCGTCCGTTCTTTTACGATTGATTCGATGGCGCCGTACCCGACGTTTTTCACTGCCGCCAGGCCGAAGCGGATGGCGCTTCCCTGTACCGTAAAAAAGGCTTCGCTTTCATTCACATCAGGAGGAAGCACGGTCAGGCGAAGACGCCGCGCCTCCTCCGTATACTCGGCAATCCGCGTCTGGCTGCCGATCGAGAGCGACAGCAGTGCCGCCATAAAGGCGAGCGGATAGTTTGCCTTCAGGTAGGCCATCTGGTAGGCGATCACCGCGTAGGCGACAGAATGCGCCTTGTTGAAGCCGTAATCGGCAAAGCGGACGATCAGGTCGTAGATTTCATGCCCCAGCTTCTCTCCGTAGCCCATCCTCTCGCAGCCTGCGACGAACTTCTCCCGCTGCTCCGCCAAGAGCTCCCGTTTTTTCTTGCCCACTGCCCGGCGCAGGATGTCCGCTTCTCCCAGACTGAAGCCAGCGAGCTTGGACGAGATCTGCATGATCTGCTCCTGGTAGATCATAAAGCCGTGCGTTTCCTTCAGGATCGGCTCCAGATCAGGATGGGCATAGCTTACCTTGGTTTCGCCGTGCTTCGCCTGAATATACTGCGGGATAATCTCCATCGGGCCCGGACGGTAGAGCGCTAGCACGGCGATAATGTCGTCCAGATTCGACGGCTTCAGATCGCGCAGCACGTTGCGCATGCCGGATGACTCCAGCTGGAAGATGCCCGTGGTCTCCCCCTTGCTCAACATGCGAAACGTCTTTTCGTCATGCGGAGGCAGCTTTTCCAGGTCGATGACCGTTCCCTGCTGCTCCATGTGGCGGAGCGCCTCCTGAATGATCGTCAGGTTGCGAAGGCCGAGAAAGTCCATCTTCAAGAGTCCTACTTCCTCCAGCACGTCCATCGGGTACTGGGTGAGCGAAAGACCTTCACTGCCTGTTTGCAGCGGCACGTATTCGGTTAAAGGCTCACGGGAGATGACGACTCCTGCCGCGTGGGTGGAAGCGTGGCGCGGCAATCCTTCCAGGCCTTTTGCCGCTTCAATCAGCTGGTTCGCCTGCTTGTTTTCGGAGATCAGCTTGACCAGGTCCGGATTTGCCTGCAGCGCCTTCTCAATCGTCATGCTGGGCGACTGCGGAATCATTTTGGCCACCCTGTCCACCAGTCCGAGCGACATGCCGAGTGCCCGTCCCACGTCACGAACCGCCGCACGCGCCGCCATGGTACCGAAGGTGATGATCTGTGCC
>VAPR01000649.1_pt1 | contig 21143 bp, 20 predicted proteins | sample 3380701 | NCBI WGS metagenome assembly VAPR01 (sample SAMN11536904, study PRJNA540576) | hot springs metagenome | isolation source: hot spring wet sediment | place: Spain: Lobios | collected 2014-01 | reverse complement strand
CGCCAGCTGGGTGGCCCTGAAGCTGTCCACCATTGTGCGCATCCACGACCGCTCAATACGCCCCCGGGAACTGGAACATTGCTCACTGTCCACTGACACGACCATGAACTCCATCCCGATTGAGCATGAGCACTGGGAATAAGAATCAAAGTTAAAGTGGAAACACCTATCACAGCCGCTATAAGCCGGGGCCTCATGGGGTTCCTCCCGTTTTCCCTTTTTCGCTTTCGCAGATCCGGGCCATCTCGGGGCTGGGCTGGAGCAGCAGCTCCCCGCGAGGATCCGGCCGGAGGACCCAGACAGGCCCATATACCCGTTCTTCATCGGAATGCCGCTGACCCCCGGCCTCCCGTCGCTCCTGGCGCACCGCGCGCAACTGCCCGTCTTCGCTGATCGCCATCCAGGCCCGCTCGACCCATCCCCCTTCCCACCGCACCGTCCGCCTCCACCAGGTCACAGGCCCCTCTCCCCAGATCCGCTCCGGCGCCGCTCCCTCCAGGCTACGCGGAGCCGGTAGATCGAAGCCGGTCCTTTCTTCCGATGTCGGCTCCCAGCCATCCGCCCGCAGTTTCCCTAGATCCACGAAGGGCGGGAAGGCCCACCGCATCGCCTCCGGAGAAGAGGGCTCTGGAAAGCAAACCGGCCCCCCCGGATCCACGAAGCGGGCCTCCCAGGCCCTCCCCGCGGTGCGCCACAGCTCCGCATAGAGATGGCCATCCGGGAGCCGAAATTGTCCGTGCAGGCGAACCGGCTGTCCGTCCTCCCCCACTTCCAGGAAGACTTCGCCCCGGATCTCCTGACCGTTAGCCGGATCCGGCGCCGAGGGATCGAAGAAACGCCGGCGAAACGACCAGGCGAGGACACGGCCCGGGCTTTCCGGAGGCGGTCGAAGGAAATCCGGAGCCGAGGCTCCTGGCGGGCTCCCGGCCGGGGTGGAAGACGAAGCATCGGGAGGAGAAGCAGGTGTCGGCGTGGTCGCCTCCCCGACCGGGGGAAGCGCTCCCGGCCGGGCCGGACGGAAAGCGCCCGCCCAGACCATCCACCCGAGGAGCAGGAGCACGAACAGTCCTCCGGGCACCGCCCAAGATCGATGTCGCACCATCGAACCATCCTTTTATGATTTTTCAGGGCGAAGAGAGCCAAAAGGTCTCTTCACATCCCCAACATCATCCAGAGGCCGTTCCTGCTCCTCACCAATCCGCGGAGCCAATCGTTCCCTCCCATGTTCCACGGGAAGCCTCCCAACGTGCATGCTGGCCGACCACCCGATATCGATGAGGCCGGTCTGAAGGGCATGTGAACGCAACAACCGAACCGGACACACCACTTGTCCCATAATTCGTATATTCGGCTGTTCGACTCGCCTCAACACGAAACTGTGTGGGCTCGCCGCATCCTTCATATCCTTGAACACGCGTATACACCCATCGACTCCACGGGGCATAGGTATCCCCCCAGATCCGCCAGAGGAGTGTCCCCTGAGTGGTCCATTGGATGCATCCACGGCCGGATACATAACCGCCGGTGACGGGGTAATTCACCACTGTCCATTTACAGGACCAGCCGCCCCAGGAGGCCTGCACGCCGGTCGTTCCAGCGACGAAGAAGCCCATCCCAGGATCACAGCGAAAATCACAAGCCCCAGACGCTTTATTGCCTCACCTCCTCACCAAGCTGAAATCCACCCGATGCGCTGACACCGCTGTTCCGTCTCCGCGGAAAGGCGCAACGCCTCCCTTCGCCCCTCGACCATCACCGGCCCCCGGATCTCTTCATATTCCGTCCACCGGGCTTGTTCCTTCATCTCCGAACGCCCCAGCGCATACACTACCCACCCCGCCGGGTCTACTCCCAGCACCCATACCCGCTGACCTCCATCCGGCATCTCCTCCACCCGTTCCCAGCGCTGAATCCATGAAGGAACTTCCCCCCCGACCGGGAGCAACGGAAGGTTGGGTTCCGGAGTGGGGAAAGGCATTCGGCCCCTCAACCGGTAGCCCGAGGATTCCAGCCGCTCGACGATCACCCGAGAGGGCAACCATGTCTGCAACACCGAGGCCTTCAGACCCGGCTGCTTCCGAAGGCAGAGTGGGGGATCCGAATTGTAGAAGCTCCGCTCCTCCTCTTGGTCCGCCAGAGATTCATACCGGAGAAGGCCCCGAGGGTCTACTTCCCGTGTATAAACCTGCACCGGATAGCCGTCGGAGCCGGTGAGGGCGACCCGCTCAACCCGATACCGTTGCTCCTGAACGGACTCAGGCCCGTCTGCGATCCGAAGGCGAACCTGCACTTCCTGACGCACCGTCCGCCGCGGGAATTCCGTCGCATAACGGATGAAGGGGGGCAGCTCGAAAGATGCGGCAGATGAGGAACCGAAGAGGAAAGCATCGGAGGCGGGAGTGGGAGCAGGATCCGGCGTTGGCGGCTGGGTGTGAAAGTCCAACTGCTTCCATCCCCCCAGGCTCAGTATAAGCCCCGCCAAGCCCGCCCCCAGAATCCAAAGACGAAAGGCAGAAGACCTACGACCCATCTTCGCTTCCTCTTAACGATTTATCTCCACGATAAGACCCTGGCCGTCCGCTGTCAATGCCCATTTCGCCAACCTCAGTTGGCATTTTGCCAACTCCTCCGCTCCAACCTCCTCGGGCCCTTGCGGATGCAGCGGGGTCCTCCACGGGGCAGCTTCCAACCGGGCTGCCGAGGGCCGCGCAGGCCCATCCGGATCCTCCCTCTCCCGCGTCGGCCCGTTCTTCTGGATCGGATCGTCCGCCAGCCGGCTTTTTCGGCGCCCAGGCCGGATTCGGTCGTCCCACCCGGTGGTATCATGCCGTTGGGGGTCCGGAGCAGGCCTCCGGTCCGGCCTTCAAGGCCGTCAAGAGTCTTTCAGCGGAGGAACAGAGGTCCCGGAGATGTCGCCTCATTCCGCCCACGATGCCATCGCGGTGCTCGACTTCGGCTCCCAGTATGCGCAGCTGATCGTCCGCCGCATCCGGGAGGCCGGCGTCTACGCCGAGCTGTTCCCATGGGACGCGGACCCCGCTGAGGTCCTCGCCCTGCGGCCGAAGGGCTTCGTCCTCTCGGGCGGTCCGGCCAGCGTCTACGAGCCCGGCGCCCCCTCGCTTCCCCCTTACGTCCTGGAGAGCGGCCGGCCGGTGCTGGGGATCTGCTACGGGATGCAACTGTTGGCCCACGCCCTGGGCGGGCGGGTGGCCCCGGCCCCAGCCCGGGAATACGGTCGGGCGGAGGTGGAGATCCTGGAGCCGGAGGATCCCCTCTGGCGCGGGCTGCCCTCCCCCATGGCCGTCTGGATGTCCCACGGGGACCGGGTGGAGGCGCTCCCTCCCGGCTTCCGGGCGATGGCCCGCTCCCCCAACGCCCCCTTCGCGGCCATCGGCGATCCGGCCCGCCGCCTTTACGGCGTGCAGTTCCACCCCGAGGTCGCCCACACGCCCCTGGGCCGGGAGCTGCTGCGCCGCTTCGCGGTGGCGCTGTGCGGCTGTCGGCCCACCTGGACCCCCGGGGCGATCGCCGAGGAGCAGATCGCGCGGATCCGGGAGCGGGTGGGCGGGGAACGCGTGCTCTGCGCGGTCTCCGGGGGCGTGGACTCCACGGTGACTGCGGTGCTGGTCCACCGGGCGGTGGGCGAGCAGCTCCAGTGCCTCTTCGTGGACACCGGGCTGCTGCGCAGGGGGGAAGGGGAGGAGGTGGTGGCTGCCCTGCGGGCCCTGGGGCTGCCGGTGGCCGCCGTGAACGCCGCCGAGGCTTTCCTGGAGGCCCTGCGGGGGGTCACCGATCCCGAGGAGAAACGGGTGCGGATCGGCCATACCTTCATCGCCGTCTTCGCCGAGCACGCCCGTCGGCTGGGCCCCTTCCGGTTCCTGGCCCAGGGCACCCTCTACCCCGACGTCATCGAGAGCCGGGCGCCGGAGCGGCGGGCGGCCGCCCGGATCAAGACCCACCACAACGTCGGCGGGCTCCCCCCCGATCTCTCCTTCGAGCTCATTGAGCCCCTGCGGTATCTCTTCAAGGATGAAGTCCGCGCCCTGGGGGCGCATCTGGGGATCCCGGAGGCCCTGCTGCGCCGGCAGCCCTTCCCGGGCCCTGGGCTGGCCGTGCGCTGCGTCGGGGAGGTCACCTGGGAACGGCTGGAACGGTTGCGAGCCGCCGACGCCATCGTGCAGGAGGAGCTGGCCCGCTCCGGCTGGGCCGAGCGGGCCGCCCAGGCCTTCGCGGTGCTGCTGCCGGTGCGCAGCGTGGGCGTGATGGGGGACGCCCGGACCTACGAGGAGGTGGTGGCGGTGCGGGCGGTGGCCACCGAGGACTTCATGACCGCCAGCTGGGTTCCCCTGCCCCACGAGCTGCTGGACCGCATCGCCACGCGGATTGTGAACGAGGTCCCCGGGGTGAACCGGGTGCTGTATGACATCACGAACAAACCCCCCGCCACCATCGAGTGGGAATGAGAAGAGCGAGGAAGCCTCGAGATGCCCCGGGCCTTTTGAACTTCCCGCCTGATCAAGGATATGAGCAGACCTTAGGATAAATGCTATCGCGCTGTTCAACCTTCGAAAACACGGAGGGGATCCCCATGGCCTTGCACCAACCCCGTATCCTGCTGGTGGATGACGAACCCGACCTGCTGGCAGAACTGAAGCCCCTCATAGAGCGCGCCGGATTTCAGGTGTTCACCGCTCGTCACGGCGAAGAAGCTCTGGAGCGCATTGCCAAGGAGCAACCGGACCTGGTGGTGCTGGACGTGCTTATGCCCCGGCTCGACGGGCGCGAGGTGCTGCGCCGCCTGCGTCAGGCTGGGGACTGGACCCCCGTCATCCTGCTCACCCAGGTGGGCACGCCAACGGAACGCGCGCTCAGCCTGTTGGAGGGGGCGGATGATTATCTCAACAAGCCCTTCGAGCCGCTGGAACTGATCGCCCGCATCCAGGCCGTGCTGCGGCGCATGCGGCGCGGTGAGCCCCCACTGTGGGCTTTCCGCTACCTGGTGTGTGGAGAGCTAGTGCTGGATCGCCAGGCGCGACAGGTGCGACGGGCTGGCCGAGAGCTGACTCTCACACCTCGCGCTTTCGCATTGCTGGAGTTCCTGATGCTACATCCGGGCGAAGTGATCTCACGGGAACGCTTATTGGACCAGCTGTGGGGCTGGGCACACCCGGTGGGGACACGAGCGGTGGACATCCGGGTGGCAGAACTGCGCAAGGAGCTGAGCGACGACCCAGAAAGGCCTCGTTACATCGAGACGGTGGTGGGACAGGGGTACCGATTCATTGGCGAAGTGAAGGGAGAGCCGTGAAGGGCAATTGGCGTGCGGCGCTGGCCGCTGGGCCGGCTCTGATAGGGCTGGTGCTGTCGGCATTGCTAACTCACGATGTGCTGCCCAACCAGGTTCTGGTTGGCACCTACCAAGTGGATCTGGCCGCGCTGGCGGTCGGGGCTGGTGTGCTAATCAGTATCACAGGATGTGGGATTCTGGGGCTACAAAAATGGATTGGGCATCAAGTGGCAAAAGCCCGCACGGCAGAACGGGAAGCCCATGCAGCGGCCTATCGGCGGTTTCTGCGACGGCTGGACCATGAGCTCAAAAACTCGCTGGCGATCATGCGCCTGGGGATGGCCAATCTCCAGAATCGCTTGGCGCTGTCATCCGGGGAAGAGGATTCGCTGACACGTTTGGGTGAGCAGGTGCGACAGCTGGAAGGTTTGACGACAGGGCTGCGCTGGCTGGCAGAGCTGGACGAGCTGCAACTGGAAGGGGAGCCGGTGGACCTACAGGCGGTGCTGGAGGAGGCGCTGGCTCTGGCAGGCGATCCGAGCACATGGCCAGGACGGGAAGTAGACGTGCATATGCAGCGGGTGCCATGGCCAGTGGGGCGAGTGTGGGGAGACCGGGATTTGCTGGTGGTGGTCTTTCGCAACCTGCTGGACAACGCCCTCAAGTTCACGCGGGCGGGCGATCGGGTGGAAGTGCGGGTTATGGAAGACGGGGGATGGGCTGTGGTGGAGGTGGCGGATACGGGGCCAGGCATCCCGGCGGAGGAGTTGCCTCACATCTTCGAGGAACTGTACCGGGGGAGTAACGCCCGGGGCGTGCCCGGGAGCGGGCTGGGGCTGGCGCTGGTGCAGCGGATTGTGGCCCTGCATGGGGGGGAAGTGACGGTGCGCAGTCGGGAAGGGCAAGGAACAGTGGTAAGGGTGCGGCTGCCGCTGGCACCGGAGACGTAATGTTTCAGATCTGATACAAGGCATTTGGAGACTGTTACTGGCCTGTAACACGGTGAAACATAGGGCGTGGTAGAGTAGGAGTAGGCTTGAATTACATGGAAGATTTACGATGAGGGATGAGTGATGAACAATATGTCGTTCCTCTGCCACCCGATTGGTAAGATATTACTTGAGAAAAAACACCTTTTTCTCCTTGCGTTGTTCGCGCCCTCCCTGCTCGGCTGCGGTACCTTCGACGTCAAAGCCCATCTCATGCGGCCGACGGAGGCCACCGCAACCGCACAGGCTGCCTTCACCCCCACGCCCAAACCCAATCTGGGCAAACTGGCCTATGTCCAGGGCGGCGACATCTGGGTCCAAGCCCTGCCTAACGGCGAGCTCCGGCGCCTGACAACCGACGGCCGCAACTATGCCCCTCGTTGGTCCCCCTCCGGCCGGTGGCTGGCCTTCCGCAAAGGCGACTATCAGGTCTGGATCGTGCACGCCGATGGTGGGGGCGCCTACCCCCTGAACGGAGGCGCGGCGGTGAGCGCCTTCGCCTGGGCGCCGGCCCAGGACCGCCTGGCCTACGTGGCCGCGGGCAGCGAGTTGCGCGTGGCCACTGCCAATGGGGATCAACCGGTCACCCTGGTTTCCCCGTCGCCCGGTGTCGAGATCGGCCGGATTGCCTGGAGCCCGGACGGCGCCTGGTTGGCCTATGAGCGGCGCGAGCTGGAAGCCGGCAGGCCGCCTACGATGGGCCTGTGGAAAGTCTCGGCGGAAGGGGGCGAGCCGGTGCGGCTCTATCCCAACGCTCAAGCCGACATGGGCGACCTCATCCTCCACGGGTGGACCGGCGATGGGCGCTTCCTGTTGGTCCAGAGCGACATGAACTCGGCGTCCCTGCTGGCCGACGGCGCGCCCCTCTACGCCCTGCCGGCGGACGGCGGTCCGCTTGTGAACCTGGCCGAAGCGGTGCTGGCCTACACGGATTTCATCGCCCCCCGTCCGGGCACCGACGAGGTGGCTGTGGTTGTCGGCGGGGGGCGTGAGGCGTGGCAAAACAAGCGGCTATCCCTCGTCCGGGCGTCCACTGGCGAGGGGAGGCTGTTGACTCCTCCCGATCAGGCGATCTCTGCGCCGGCCTGGTCGCCGGATGGCCGGCACATTGTCTACGTCGCCATGCCCGCAGCGGAAGGTCTGGCTGGTGGGGAGCCGGCCCGCCAGGCACTGCTGGGGCGGCGCCTGTGGGTCATCAACGTTGAGGATGGCCAGAGCCAACCGCTCACCGACGATCCGGCCTACCGCGATGAGCATCCCCTCTGGTCTTCCGATGGGCGCCATATCCTCTTCGCCCGCCTGGGCGACCAAAATCGGGCCTCCGTGTGGCTGATCTCCGCCGATGGCGGCGAGCCCCAGCAGGTGGCGAGTGAGCTGACGCCAGCCCCCGAATGGTTCGGCTACTACGGCCACCTCAACTGGGACGATCTCCTGGATTGGTGGCCCAATACGCGGCATGTCGCTCGCGTCCCGGCGCCCACCCCGCCGGGGTCCCCATCCGGACCATCCCCCTCGACCCTACGGATTGCCGAAACCTCAGCTACACCCGCGGCGTCCCCATCCGCCGCCTCGACACAGAGCCCACAACCGTTTTCCCCGGTTGTATCCGGCACGATATCGGTGCCCACTGCCGTTCGCTCCTACCATGCTGTCCTGGAGCAGTTCAGCCACGCGCGCAACGGCGACGCTCGCTGGCGGGTGGAACGCTGGTACCAAGCCCCGGACCGGTTCCGCCAGGAGGTGGACAAGCTGGAAGGGCCGCCATCGGCCGCCGGGGACCGCACTTTCGTACGCAACGGAGACACTGTCTGGCTCTTCATTCCCGACGAGAACCGGGTCGTCATCAGCCGGCCCGCTGACCCAAGCTTCGGTCGGCCGGAAACGGTTCCTGATGGGGCATTGTATGCGGGCTTTAAAGAGCACCCGCTGGGCGACAAGATGATCGCCGGACGAGCGGCCAGGGGACTCCGCCTGGTTCCCAAGGACCCGGAAGCGGCTCACGAGGTCTACATCTGGTACGACCGGGAAACGGGAGTGGTGCTGCTCCGAGAAGAACACGCTCCTGACGGCGCCCTGGAACAGGCCGTGCGCACCCTGGAGGTTCAGTTCAACGTGGACCTGCCTGCTAACCTGTTCACATTTGAGCCACCGGCAGGGGTTAGGGTGGAGGATCAGAGATGAGATCTGAGATCCCTCTCTCCCCCTCGCAAGCGGTTGCCAATACCGGAAAAAGATTCGCTAAAGGAGGACCACATCCTGGATACCCTTCCTATGGGTGAACCGGGTGCTGTATGACATCACGAACAAACCCCCCGCCACCATCGAGTGGGAATAAGGAGGCTCTCAGTGAAGGGCCGACGGATCTTGACCGTCGAGATAATGGGGGAGCGTGGCGGTCTGGCTTTTTATGATCCTGACCCGTGCGGTTCCGGCGGCAGTTGTAGGAGTGCGTTACCGCTGGTCCGCCGAACATCCCGGAAGGGAGCCGGAACGCATGACCGCGTAGATCGGACCAGGCCCGGGGGCGCGCTCGAGGGATGGGAGGGGATCGACAAGGGTCCTCTTCTTTCCGCGCCAGGGGGAACGCGGCTAAGGAGCCACGCCGAGATTCCAGCCCTTTAGAAAGCGGTGGAGGGAGCGCCCCCGGCCCGGGCTCGGTCCGCCTCTCCTGCAGACTTTGGGTGTCCTGAAGGGCCTCGGGAATCCGGGCGAGAGAAGACTCTCAGGACCAACTGCAGGGCCGGTGTCGGGATGGGGCCCTCGGAGGTGGCCTTCAGCAGCCCGTAGGTCCATGCCCAGGCTACAACGTCCTCCGGCCCTTCGCATCCCAGCTTCTCGCACAGGCGCTGAGCAGCCCGCCGGGCGCCCTCCCGGCTGATCCCCCATCGGCACGCCCGTTCCTTCCAGGAGATCGGGCGAGCCAAATCCGCCAACCGCTCTGCCTCCTCCGGGCGCAACTGTCGAAGACGGCTTCCAACGGCCGTTTCGAAGCGCTCCACCCGGGCGCGCAGAGGGGGAGGCCAAGCCTCTCCGGTCTCCCGGAAGGCCTGGAGCCAGCGGAGGTTCTCCGTCCAGGGATCGGCGCAATCGAGGTACCCAGCGAACCCCAGCCGCCAAGCCGTCCAGAGATAGAGGTCCGGAGGGGAAGGGCTCCAGAGGAGGATGCGGTAGGAGGCTGAGCTTTGCTGCAGGGTGAAGCCCAGATCCAGGCCGCACCGGCCGGGCAGTTCGGCGGCGATGAGGAAATCACAGGGGAAAGCAGGGGGTCTCTGAGAGGGAGCGAGGAAGAGGACGGGCTCCCCCAGGGCCTCGGTGAGAGCCCGGGCCAGAAGGGGGCCCCGGGTGGGATCCTCGATCAAAATGAAGGTTCGGTCCATCGCGTTCCCCTTGCTCTAAGGGAAAAGGGCCCCTTCGGGAGAGTCCTTCCGCCCCCGCTGGGCGCTCGGGAACCGCCCGAGGGATCCCTCTCGCGCCTCGAGTCGGACTCCGGTCGTCCCCGGCGCAAGGTCCGAATCTTCGCTCCGTAGGAAGCGATGAGGCGCTTCTCCCGGAAGGCCCGGCCGGACCGCCCCACGCACCCCTGGCCACCGAATTTGGAGCATTCCCCAAATGATCTCTATTCAAATTACCCCAGCGAACTGGGAAAGGTTGGGGGCTCTCCCTCGCTCCCAATGGACTACGGCCCCTCACTCTCGAGATCCTGGCCGGCCTGTAGACGAAACGCTCGGATGGATCGGGGCTGCGGGATGCGACCGTGGGCGAAAGCCGGTTGTTTCGCTCTGATTATAAAGGGCTTTCGAGGAGTTCTCCAGGCGGTGCGGCTGGGCCTGGGATCTCCACAGCTGCATCGTGGCGAGCCCGGCCACTCGTAGGGTCGGGGCGAAATACACAGTCAGCAAGAGGTGAAGCCAGGCCATATCCCTGTTCTTAGGGTTGCACATCCAGGATGGCTGCCCGCACCGTCCCACGGCAAGGGAGAGGGGAAAGGAGGAGGTCCCTCTTTGTATCCTGAAATTTATCACTCAATTTTTATTAAACAACTTATTGAACGCGCTTCAGATGCGCTGCGATCTGTAAAAGGGTAGAAACATGATAAGGATGATCGGATCGTGAGGCGGTGATCATAATGGAAATCCCCTCTTGATTCCAGGCCAACATCTGAACTGTCCTATTATCCACGAAAACTCCTTCGTATTTCCCATTGACGATTACTTTCTGCAATTCATAATGCTCAGATATCGTCTTTACAGGATGATTTGTGATAGATATCTCCACAAAAGCCCGACTTTGAGGATCCACATAATCGATGTGAATAGTCTGGATTCCATTGGGATAGTTGATGACGAAGGCGAAGGGCGTTGTGGGCGTAAAGGGCAGCCAGTTGGGAAGCCAAATCGGGAAGGAGATCCGGCGGAGAGCCGATTCTAAAGGCTCGCCGGACACCCCAAACGGGGACTCCTGAACCGCATGAACGGACATTGGAGCGCGCACAGATCCAGACATCAGAAGCACCAAAGGGATCCAAAGCAGAGACAACAGGACAGCAAGAGGACGGAGTTTCATCGTGCACCTCCATTAGGGCCAGATAACATAGAAAGAGCTCGCTTGAGCATATACCCTGCAATCCCATGGCCTGGATGCGCATGTGAAGGGATCCGCATTGCGAATCTCCAGAGCGGAACCATGAAGAACGGCTCCTCCCGCAGATCGATCCAGCCCCCATGCCGACCCTGCGCATCCACCACCGGAATGCGGGTCGGAAACCGCGCCAGGTCCACCTGTCCCCGCGCATCGACCCACCCCGGGGTGGGCGGAAAGCGATCTCGCTGGACCTCCCGATCCAGCCGCATCCATCCCCCCAGACCCAGCCCCAGCGCCGCCAAGCCCACGCCCAATATCCAAAGGCGTAACGCAGAAGGCATAGGAACCCTCATTGCTACTTCTAATTGTCTCCACATCCATTGTGGAATCCCTTCCGATCCATGTCAATACCCATTTTGCCAACTTATTTGGGGGGATCCCTGCTCCCCTTCGTCCTTTCCGCAGAGGATGCGATTCCTCCCGCCTTGGGAAGGACATCCGCGGATACGCAATTAGGAGAATCGAGGGCGGAAACCTACGAGGGAAGAGCACTCCAAACGATCGCCGAACGCGAGCCGATCGATGAAGCGCGCGCCTTCGGCCCGGCAGGAGGCCATCCGGGGGTTGCGGGTCGATGACCCCTCCGTGCGCCGAATCGGGTTGCAGGTGCCGCTTCAGCCCCTCATCCCGGCCCCCGAGCCGAGGAGAGGCCTTCGTCCGGGCGCGCCGCGGCCGCCCGCATGGCGCGGACGAAGGCGGCCAGAGAGGCCTCGTCGAACCCGCAGGCCTCGGCATGCCGGATGAGGGCGCTGCCCACCACCAGCCCGTCGGCCTCCGGAGCCAGTCCGGCCGCATGATCCGGCCGGGAGATCCCAAACCCCACCGCCACCGGGACGCCGCCGGCATGCCGGCGGGCCCGACGCAGGTGCGCGACCACCTCCTCCGGCAACCGATCCCGCGCCCCGGTGATCCCCGTGACCGAAACCAGATAGAGAAACCCGGTGGCGGTGGCGGCGATGCGGGCCAGCCGCTCATCCGGCGTGGTGGGCGCCGCCAGGGGGATCCAGGCCAGGCCGGCCGCTCCCGCCGCCGTCCGCATGGCCTCCGCCTCCTCCAGCGGGAGATCCGGGACAATCAGCCCGTCCGCCCCCGCCCGCGCCGCCTCCTCCAGGAACCCCGGAAGCCCCGCGGCGAGGAGCGGGTTGACGTAGCTCATCAGGCAGAGGGGGATGCCCACGCCTTCCGCCCGCAGGCGGGCGAGGACCTCCAGGATCTGGGGCGTTCGGAACCCCGCCTGCAGGGCCCGGTGGACCGCCCGCTGGATCACCGGGCCGTCCGCCAGGGGATCGGAGAACGGCAACCCCAGCTCGATCAGGTCCGCGCCCGCCCGGGCCAGGAGGCCCACGATTCGAAGCGAGGCCTCCAGGTCCGGATAGCCGACGGGCCAGTAAAGGACGAGCGCCGCGCGCCGCTCCGCCCGGGCGCGCCGGAAGGCCTCCCGCACCGCCTCAACGCCCCTCATCCGATTGCCTCCCCCAGGGCCTTCGCCACGGTCTCCAGGTCCTTGTCCCCCCGTCCGGAGAGGTTGACCAGGATCCACGCGCCGGGCCGCTCCCGGGCGATCCGCATGGCCTCGGCGACGGCGTGGGCGGACTCCAGGGCCGGGAGGATCCCTTCCAGCCGGGCCAGGGCCCGGAAAGCGGCCAGGGCCTCGGCGTCGGTGACGGCGGTGTAGCGGACGCGCCCCCGCTCCCGCAGATACGCGTGCTCCGGGCCCACGGCCGGGTAATCCAGCCCGGCGGAGATCGAGTGGGTGTCCAGGATCTGCCCCCACGGATCCTGGAGGACGTAGGTGCGGGTTCCGTGCAGGACGCCGATGCGGCCCCGGTCGCCGTCGGCGAAGCGGGCGGCGTGGCGGCCGGTGGGGATCCCCTCCCCGCCCGCCTCCACCCCCACCAGCTCCACCGGATCCTCCAGGAAGGCCGCGAAGAGGCCGATGGCGTTGCTCCCCCCACCCACGCAGGCCACCGCCACGTCCGGCAGCCGTCCGAAGGCCTCCCGCATCTGGGAGCGGGCCTCGACGCCGATCACCGACTGGAAGGTGCGCACGATCACGGGATACGGATGGGGCCCCAGGGCGGAGCCCAGCAGGTAGTGGGTCGTGCGCACGTTCGTCACCCAGTCCCGGATGGCCTCGTTGATGGCGTCCTTCAGGGTGCAGGAGCCGGCGTCCACCGGGCGCACCTCGGCTCCGAGCAGGCGCATCCGGAACACGTTGGGCCGCTGGCGGGCCATGTCCGCGGTGCCCATGTAGATGACGCACTCCAGCCCGAGGAGGGCGCAGGCGGTGGCCGTGGCCACCCCGTGCTGGCCGGCCCCCGTCTCGGCCACCACCCGCCGCTTGCCCAGGCGCTTCGCCAGGAGCGCCTGCCCCAGGGCGTTGTTGATCTTATGGGCCCCCGTGTGGGCCAGGTCCTCCCGCTTGAGGAAGATCCGCGCGCCGACGGCCTCTCCCAGCCGCCGGGCCTCCGTCAGCGGCGTGGGGCGCCCCACATAGGTGCGCAGCAGGGTCTCGAACTCCCGGAGGAACTCCGGATCCCGCAGCGCCTCCTCGAAAGCCTGCTCCAGCTCCTCCAGAGCCGGGATGAGGGTCTCCGGCACATACCGCCCGCCGTAAGGCCCGAAGTAGCCCGGCCGCTCCGAAACCGGTGGAGGGATCAGCGCGATCATCCGCCCTCCTCCTCAAGTTCCACAAGGACCCCCTCCTGCAGGGCCCGGAAGGCGGCCCGCGCCCGGGCGATGAAGGCCCGCACCTTCTCCGGGTCCTTCCGCCCGGGGGCCTGTTCCACCCCGGAGGAGACATCGACGCCCCAGGGCCGGACGCGGGCGATGGCCGCCGCCACGTTCTCCGGCGTCAGCCCGCCGCTCAGAAGCAGGCGCTCCGCCCGGGCCCACCGGGCCGCCTGCTCCCAGTCGGCGACCCGGCCGGTCCCCCCATAGGCCGTGGGATGCCAGGCGTCCACCCCCAGGGTGGGGCCGTCGGGCAGCCGCCCGCGGTAGGGAGTGGGATCGATGGCGCTCCCGGGGCGCAGCCGGAGCACCCGGTAAGCACGGTCCGCCAGGGCCTGCACCACTTCCGGGGGCTCCTCGCCGTGGAGCTGGGCCCAATCCAGGCCGATGCGCTCCAGCAGCGCCCGCACCCGCTCCGCCGGCTCGTTCACGAACACCCCTATGCAGCGCACTCCGGGCGCCTCCCGGCGCAGCTGCGCCACCAGCTCCGCCGCCCGCTCCGGCGGCAGATAGCGAGGGCTCTTCGGATAGAGGACGAAGCCCAGCGCGTCCGCCCCCGCCGCGACGGCCGCCCGGGCGTCCTCCAGGGTCGTGATCCCGCAGATCTTGATGAACACCGTCGCCTCCCCTCGTCCGGGCTCACCCTTCTTCGCCACCGGCCAGCGACCGGGTTGCGCGAACCACCGCCTCCAGATCGAAGCTGTCCGGGCGCCGGCCGGCCTCCACCAGCGCCTCGCCGACCAGCACCGCATCGTAGCCCCACATCCCCATCTCCCGGACGTCGGCGGGGGTCCGCAGCCCGCTCTCCGCCACCGTCCGGATCCCGGCGGGGATGCGGGGCCGCAGCCGGGCCGAGACCGTTCGGTCCACCGTCAGGGTGTGGAGGTCCCGATGGTTCACCCCGATCACCCGCGCCCCGGCTTGCAGGGCCCGCTCCAGCTCCTCCTCCCGATGGACCTCCACCAGGGCCGTCATCCTCAGCTCCGCCGCGAGGGCGAGGAGATCCACAAGACGCGAAGGCTCCAGGGCGGCGACGATGAGGAGCACCGCGTCGGCCCCCGCAGCCCGCGCCTCGTAGATGTCGTAGGCATCCAGGGTGAAGTCCTTGCGCAGGATCGGCATCTCCGGGAAGGCCTGGCGGACGGCCTGGAGGTGGGCCAGCTCCCCATTGAAGAAGCGGGCGTCGGTGAGGACCGAGAGAGCGGCCGCCCCGCCCCGCCGATACGCCCCGGCCAGGGCCACCGGGTCCACCGTCGGGGCCAGGTCTCCCCGGGAGGGGGAAGCCCGCTTGACCTCGGCGATCAGGGCGGGGCGATCGCCCCGGCGGGCGAGGGCGGCGGCGAAGTCCCGTGGGGGCGGCATCGCCTCCGCTTCCGCCCGCACCAGCGGGAGCGGGCGCTCCCGCATCCGCCGGGCCTGCTCCTCGCGCTTCCAGGCCAGGATCTTTTGCAGCACGGACATGCTCAGGGCTCCTGAGCGCCTCGCTGGGTGAAGGCCACGTAGTCCTCCAGGACGGCCAGGGCCGCTCCGCCCTCGAGGGCTTCCTCGGCCCGCGTTAGTCCCTCCCGCAAGTCCGCCACCTGCTCCGCGGCGCGCAGGGCGAAGGCGGCGTTGAGGAGGACCGCCGCCCGCAGCGGGCCGTTCTCCTTCCCCTGGAACAACCTCCGCAGCCGCTGGGCGTTCTCTTCCGGCGTGCCGCCCCGAAGGGCCTCCAGGGGCGCCCGCGGGATCCCATAATCGGCCGGGTCGAAGATCCAGGATCGGACCCGGCCGTCGGCGTATTCGGCGACCCGGGCGGGGCCGGCCGGGGTCACCTCGTCGACGTTGCCCACCCCGCACACCACGAAGGCCCGCCGGCTGCCCAACGCGCCCAGGACCTCCGCGAGAGGCTCCACCAGGGTTGGGTCGAACACGCCCATCACCTGATAGGGGACCTCGGCCGGGTTGCAGAGGGGGCCCAGGATGTTGAAGATGGTGCGGACGCCGATCTCGCGGCGGGGGCCGATGGCATGCTTCATCGCCGGGTGGAAGGCGGGGGCGAAGAGAAAGGCGAAGCGGACCTCCCGCAGGGCGCGGGCGGCCTGCTCAGGGGTCAGGGTGAGGGCCGCGCCCAGGGCGGCCAGGAGATCGGCGCTGCCGCTGGGGCTGGAGACCGCCCGGTTGCCGTGTTTGGCCACCGGCACCCCTGCCCCGGCGACGACGAAGGCCGCCGCCGTCGAGAGGTTGAAGGTGCGAGCCCCATCGCCGCCCGTGCCGCAGGTGTCCACCGCGACCCCCTCGTAGGGCACCCGCTGCATCGCCCGGCGCATCGCCCGGGCGCATCCGATGATCTCGGGGATGGTCTCCCCCTTCATCCGCAGGGCGATCAGGAAGGCCCCGATCTGCGCCGGCGTGGCCTCCCCTTGCATGATCGCCCCCATCGCCGCCTCAGCCTCCTCCAGGGTGAGATCCTCCCGTCGCACCAGCTTGGCGATCGCTTCCCGGATCATCGCGAACCTCCTCCCCTTAAGGATCCGGAAGAGATGGCGGGCGCCGGATCCAGGTATCCGGCGATCCGCAGGAAGTTCCGCAGCAACCGCACGCCCTCCGGGGTGAGGACCGACTCGGGATGGAACTGGATCCCGAAGGTGGGATGGTGGCGGTGGCGCAGCGCCATGATCTCCCCCTCGGGGGTGCGGGCGGTGACCATCAGGGGCTCCGGAAGGGGCTCGGCCACCAGGAGGGAGTGGTAGCGGCCGGCCATGAAGGGGCTGGGCAGCCCGGCGAAGAGCGCATCCCCCTGGTGGAGGACCGGCGAGGCCTTGCCGTGCATCAGCCGTCCCGCTCGCACCACGCGGCCGCCGAAGGCGGCGGCGATGGCCTGGTGGCCCAGACAGACGCCCAGAAGCGGCGTCCGGCCGCTGAGGGCCCGGATCGCCGGGATGGTGATGCCGGCTTCCTCCGGCCGACCCGGCCCCGGCGAGATCACCACCGCTGAGGGTTCCATCGCCATGATGTCCTCCAGATCCACCGCGTCGTTGCGGACCACCCGGAGGGGCACATCCGTGCGCCCGGCCTCCCGGAGCAGCTGCCCCAGGATCTGGACCAGGTTGTAGGTGAAGGAATCGTAGTTGTCGATCACCAGCAGCATCGCGACCCCCTTTCGTCTTCAGCGCCTATCCGCCCCATGGCTCAGATCGACCGCCAGCTGCATCGCCCGGGCCTTGTTGCGGGTTTCCTCCTCCTCCCGCTCGGGGATGGAATCCGCCACCACCCCGGCGCCGGCCTGCACCATCGCTGTGTCTCCCTGCACCATCACCGTGCGGATGGTGATGCACCAGTCGGCGTTCCCCCGCGGGTCGAAATAGCCCACGCCCCCGGCATAGGGCCCTCGCGCCTCCCCCTCCAGCTCGGCGATGATCTCCATCGCCCGCACCTTGGGGGCTCCGGAGACCGTTCCCGCCGGGAAGGCGGCCGCCAGGGCGTCCAGGGCGTCACAGCCCGGCCGCAGCCGCCCTCGCACCGTGGAGACCAGATGCATCACGTGGGAATAGCGTTCCACCACCATGAACTCCTCCACCCGCACCGTCCCGTAGTCGCACACCCGTCCCAGATCGTTGCGGCCCAGATCCACCAGCATCACGTGCTCCGCCTGCTCCTTGGGGTCGGCCCGCAGCTCCTGCTCCAGGGCCCCATCCTCCTCCGGGGAGCGGCCGCGGGGACGCGTCCCGGCGATGGGGCGGAGGGTGGCCTCCCCGCCTTCCACCCGCACCAGCATCTCCGGGGAGGCGCCGATCAGCGCCAGGTCCTCCCCGTTCCGCCCCAGGCCCGGCAGGTTCAGGAAGAAGAGATAGGGGGAAGGGTTCAGGCGCCGCAGCGTCCGGTAGATGGCGAAGGGTGGAACAGCGATGGGACGGCTCCAGCGGCGGGCGAGGACGATCTGGAAGGCGTCGCCGGCGGCGATGTAGGCCTGGGCCGCCCGGACCATCTCCCGAAACCGCCTCGCATCCACCCGGGTCTCCCAGGAAGCCCCGGCGGCGGGGGTGGACGCTGGGATGGACGAGGCCGGCACCGGATCCCGGAGACGGCGCTCCAGGGCGGTTAGCCGCGCCTCCGCCTCGCCCTCGGCGCCGGGTTCGGCTAAGGCGAACAGCGTGAGGGTCTGGGTCACGTGGTCGAAGACCAGCAGGGTCTCCACCTGCATCAGGATCGCATCCGGGAAGGCGAGGGCATCCCCGGGGGCGCGGGGCACGCGGTCGAAGAAAGCGGCCATCTCATAGCCCAGGTAGCCTGCCAGCCCCCCGATGAAGCGGGGCAAAGGCTCCGCCGCCGATTCCGGAGCCATCGCCTCGAGGGCCTCCCGCCACACCGCGAAGGGGTGGACCTGACGCAGATCATAGGTCCGGCATCCCGCCGGCCCGCGCTCTTCCATCCGCCATCCGTCTACGCGGTAGACGCGGCGGGGCATCAGGCCGATGAACGAATAGCGGGCCAGATAGGCCCCGCCCTCCACGCTCTCAAAGAGGAACGAGGGGCCCTCCGGGCTCAGGGCCTGGTAGAGCCCGATGGGCGTCCAGAGGTCCGCCGACATCGTCCGCCGGATCAGGCGTCGCATTCTCCGCTCCTTTCGAGGTGAAAGCCCCCTTTGGATCGACGGAGGGCGGATAAAAAAAGCGCCCGCCCCTCGATGAGGGACGGGCGCCGGATGGCCCGTGGTGCCACCCTCCTGAGGCCGGCCGCTGGAAACAAAAACCCCCTCGCCGGTGGGACGAGGGGGTTCGTCGGCCAGCCCCACTCTTTCGCGGGGACAGGAAGCGCGGGCTTCCGATCCCCTCCGCCCGGATAACGGTGGCGACTCCGGCCGGGACTACTAAGGGCGGTTCCCGCCCCGTTCGTCCGGCGACTCCCGGGCCCATTCAGCCCTGGCGTGCGCAGCGGGCTTCCACCTTCCCCCGCCTCTCTGGGCGCCGGCCCAGGGCCTACTCCTCCCGTTCTTCGTCTTTTACGGTATGGAGTTTGCCCCTGAATATACCCCGCCTTGGGAATCCTGTCAACTTCCGGCCGGGGGCGGGTGTGCCCCGATTTTGTCGGGCCTGGCCGCCTTGTAGGACAACTGCGAGCAGTTGTCCTTCGATCTTGGGACACACCCCCGGGGACGGGTGTGTCCCAAATTTGTCCGGTCTGGCCGCTGGGCAGGACAGGCTCTTCCCGCCCGAAGAGATCCGGATGCCGATCACCAGCCTGCAGTTGTCCTACGATTTTTGGACACACCTCGGGGGCCGGCCGGGGCCCTGGGGGAAACCCCGTGGGGAGGCCCGGGTTTGACGCCGGCCCGAGAGCCCGATATAATGAGGATGCTTCAGCCGCCTGAGGCATCGTCCCCGAAGATAACCCTGTAAGGCAAGGATCCAGCGGGCGCACTGCCGTCTCCCGGTCCGGCCCCCGGCGGGCGCGATGCACAGCGGTCATCTATCCTCATCCTGAGCGGAAGGACCATGGACATGGAACAGGCGCAGGTTCAGGTTCCCATCCTGGATTTCGATTACATCCATCTGGAATCCAAGACCCTGGATGAGCTCCGCGATCTGGCCCGCTCCCTCAAGATCCCGAGCTACAGCCGCCTGAAGAAGCAGGACCTCATCATGCGGCTGCTCCAGGCCAAGGCGGAGCAGCAGGGCTACGCCTTCGGCGGCGGGACGCTGGAGATCGTGGAGGACGACTCCCTGGGGATGATCGGCTTCCTCCGGGTGAACCCCAACTTCCTCCCCAGCCCCAACGACATCTACGTCAGCCAGTCCCAGATCCGTCGCTTCGGGCTCCGTCGAGGGGACTTTGTTGTCGGCCAGATCCGCCCGCCCAAGGAGACGGAGAAATACTACAGCCTCCTGCGGGTGGAGGCCGTCAACGGGCTGGACCCGGAGCAGGCCCGCCAGCGGCCGCGGTTCGAGGAGCTCACTCCCATCTTCCCGAACCAGATGTTCGATCTGGAGACGGACCCCAAGAACCTCACCACGCGGCTGATCAACCTGGTGGCTCCCATCGGGCGCGGGCAGCGCGGGCTCATCGTCTCGCCCCCCAAGGCCGGCAAGACCACCGTCCTCAAGAACATCGCCAACGCCATCTCCACCCGCTACCGCGACGTCCACCTGATGGTCGTGCTGGTCGGCGAGCGGCCGGAGGAGGTCACCGACATGGACCGCTCGGTGGAGGCCGAGGTGGTCCACAGCACCTTCGACGAGCCGCCGGAGAACCACATCAAGGTGGCCGAGCTGGCCCTGGAGCGGGCCAAGCGCATGGTGGAGGGAGGCAAGCATGTGGTGATCCTCCTGGACTCCATCACCCGGCTCACCCGGGCCTACAACCTGGTGGTGGAGCCCAGCGGCCGCACCTGGACGGGCGGGCTGGACCCGGCGGCCCTGTATCCGCCCAAGCGGTTCTTCGGCGCCGCCCGCAACATTGAGAACGGGGGCTCGCTCACCATCCTGGCCACCTGTCTGATCGACACGGGGAGCCGGATGGACGACGTGATCTACGAGGAGTTCAAGGGGACCGGCAACTGGGAGCTGCACCTCTCCCGGAAGCTGGCGGAGCGCCGCCTCTTCCCGGCCATCGACATCGAGCGCTCGGGGACGCGCCGGGAGGAGCTGCTGCTGGACCCGGACACCCTGGAGAAGGTGTGGCTGCTGCGGCGGATGATCGCCCGGATGATGGCCCCGCCGCCGGATGGGGGCGGCTACGACCTCACCCAGGTGATGGAGTCCCTCCTCAACGCCCTGGCCAAGACCCGCAGCAACGCCGAGTTCCTGGCCCGCATCAAGAAGGGCGACTGGAGCTGAAAGGGCGCAGGAGCCCTCGCCACCGAAACCGGAAAGGGGGCGGCCTCCGTTCGGCCGCCCCCTTTCATTGAACCGGAAACACCTTGCGTTTGCCCAAGGAGCGTCGACCCGGGATACGAGGGCAACCCCGGCGATTTTGAAGCCCAAAGGACTTGGCTTCCCTTCAGCCTCGCGAAGGTCGACGGTGCTCCTGTAGGACAACTGCGAGCAGTTGTCCTACAAGGCGGCCAGGCCCGACAAAATCAGGACACACCCGCACAGGATCGCCGCTTGACAGCCCTCTCTTCTTAGGATATATTTTTATTAACCATTAGCAAAAATAACTCTGGCGATCAGCACGGCACGGACCCAGAGGCCTGATCTCGACGGGGAGGCCCATAGGCGGCTTTCTGATCCTCAAGGTCCAGCGGGCCGCACATGGCCAGGTCACTGCGCCGGAGCACCTGTCCTCTCCGCTCGTGCGGATTCGTGCGCAGATCATTGTCGTCTCCACCTCCTTGTGCCCGAGCAGCCCCTGGGCGGCGTTTTATCATCTCAGAAAGACCGAGATATGCGCGCGCTCTCAGCGCATCTGCGGATTTTTTTATTGGGCGAAGTCCGCCTGGGTAATCACCCCCCTGAGTAGTGCTCGGTGGTATAATCGGGGCCAGATTCCGACGGAGGTGGGCCCGATGAATCGAA
>VAPR01000647.1_pt1 | contig 21167 bp, 14 predicted proteins | sample 3380701 | NCBI WGS metagenome assembly VAPR01 (sample SAMN11536904, study PRJNA540576) | hot springs metagenome | isolation source: hot spring wet sediment | place: Spain: Lobios | collected 2014-01 | reverse complement strand
ACGATGACGGGCTGCAATGCACATCGAGCAATGGTCGGCGCATAGCGACTGTCGAACAAAGAGCGGCGGGCGTCAGCCCGCCGTGGATTTTCAAACCACGTCTGCAAGTGCCATACGCTGGATTTCCGCGTTGCGAACTCGCATGTGAGTCCATGAATCCACGGGGGGCTTACGCCCCCCGCTCTTGTGTAGCCGTGCGAATGTCCGCCGACAAAAAGCGATGTTTACGATGCACGAACGCCCGTTCACAGGAGCGGCGGACGTCAGCCCGCCGTGGATTTTCAAACCCCGCTGCAAGTGCCATACGCTGGATTTCCGCGTTGCGAACTCGGTGAGTCCACGGGGGGCTTACGCCCCCCGCTCTTGTATTGCCGTGCGAATGTCCGTCGACAAAAAAGCGATTTTTGCGATGCACATACGAACGTTCACAAGAGCGGCGGGTGTCAGCCCGCCGTGGGTGCTACGATCACGGGCTGCAATGCACATCAAGTAATGGTCGGCGCATAGCGACTGTCGAACAAAGAGCGGCGGGTGTCAGCCCGCCGTGGGTCTGGGCAGTCGAACGTGGTCCGCGGTATGCCGCAAATCTCTTGCAAGCGCGTTTTCGAAGCCACGGTCGGCTCACGCCGACCGCTCTTAGGTAGTTGCGTGGCTGCCGCTGGAAATGTGCGTTCGTATCTGCGACGACGTTTTGTTTTTCACGGTCGGTTCATGCCGACCGCTCTTGTTGCACGGCGCTACGCCCGGACACGCTTTGCGGTAACTTTCAGCGGTCACCGATGTGGATTAAAATTCCAGCATCCTCGATTGAGCCAACGATCAGGTTGTCAGGGCCATCTGCGAGGAAACGAAGGGTCTGCGTGTGTACGCCCCTTGCAACGCTGAGGCGTTTACGCAGGGCATCCGCGAGGAAATGAAGGGGCAGCATGGCGATACGATTTGAATTGCTGGCACGGGATGGGCAGGCGCGACTGGGTCGGCTGACGACGCCGCACGGCGTTGTCGAAACGCCGACGTTTATGCCGGTGGGCACGCAGGCTACTGTCAAAGGGTTGTTGCCGGAGCAGTTACGGGCAGCGGGAGTGCAAATGGTGCTGGCCAACACTTACCATCTCGCCCTGCGTCCCGGTGCGGAATTGATTGCCCAATTGGGAGGACTGCATCGCTTCATGGGCTGGGACGGGCCAATCCTGACCGACAGCGGCGGCTATCAGGTGTTCAGCCTGGCGGCTATTCGACGGATAGGTGACTACGGCGTGGAGTTCCGCTCGCACGTCGACGGCAGTTTGCTCACTCTGACACCGGAACGGGCCGTCGAGATTCAGGAACTGCTCGGCTCGGATATTGCCATGTGTCTGGACGAATGTCCGCCGTTTGACGCTGGGGAGACAGTTCTCCGCGAGGCCGTGCGGCGTACCTGCCATTGGGCGGAGCGGTGTCGGCAAGCGCATCGCCGTTCTGACCAGGCCCTGTTTGCCATCGTCCAGGGTGGATTGGACCTCGCATTGCGGCAGCAATGCGCTCGCACCCTGATAGATATGGATTTTCCCGGCTATGCTCTGGGCGGATTCAGTGTGGGGGAACCGCCGGCCTCGATGTATCCGGTGGTGGCGGCTACTGCCGGGATGCTTCCCGAAAATAAGCCTCGCTACTTGATGGGTGTGGGTAGGCCCCAGGACATTCTCGAAGCCGTAGCTGCGGGCGTGGATATGTTTGACTGCGTGTTGCCGACACGCAATGGCCGGAATGCCCAGGCTTTCGTGCGTGGCGGTGTTTTACGTTTGCGTAACGCCGTCCATCGCACTGATCCGCGCCCGCTGGAAGACGGTTGCCCCTGTCCTGCCTGCCAGCATTACTCCCGCGCTTATCTGCATCATCTGTTTCACGCTGAGGAAATGCTGGGCCCGATCCTGTTATCCCTGCACAATATCACCTTCTATCAGCGGTGGATGGCGGAAATCCGACAGGCGATCGCTGCGGGACGATTTGCGGAATACCGTGCGGCTCGCCTTGCCCAATACGGCTCCGACAATTAGGATAAGCTGGCCGGTCGGCTCACGTTGATGGAGCCTCCGCAAGCCCTTCCTGGGTGTGATGGGCGGCTAAGTGTCCGGACGGCTTCCAACTCCCGCTCGGCTTTGACTCAGTAACCGGAGCACAGCTCCATGATTCTTGCAACGATCCCGTCATTCTCGATGCTCACAGCAATGCCATCGGCCAGCTTTCTGCTGGCGCAACAGCCTGATCCGTTCGGCGGATGGGGTTTCTTCGTTCCCATTATCCTCATGTTCATTCTGTTCTGGTTCTTGCTGATTCGGCCGGCACAGAAACGGGAAAAAGAACGCCAGCAGATGCTGGCTTCAATACGCAAACATGATGAGGTGATCACTGCCGGCGGCATCATTGGTCGGGTCGTCGGTATCCAGGAAAAAGCGGAAGGGATCGCCGGCGGAGAAGATGTGCTGCGTATCGAAGTGGACGATGGAACCCACCTGCGGGTGCTCCGTTCCATGATCATCAAAGTCCGCGGGAAAGAAGACGGCAGCGGATCCAAATCCGACCAATCCGCCGCCGATTCCAAAAAGAGCTGACCAGGAAATCGCAAAAGCGGTGGGCTTCGGCTCATCGGGCTATTGGACATCGCGGTAGGTGTCCGCCTGCCGTGGAGGAGTAAGGAATGCTGCGACGGTTCTTCTGGCCGATTGTCATCTGCGTGGTGCCGATCGTGGTGTCGGCCTGGATCGTGACTGCGGCAACGCTGAACATGCTCGATCCGCAGTCAGAAGGCGGCTTGCGTTTCAATATGGGCGTGGACCTGGCTGGCGGTACCATCCTGGTGTACGAAGTCGATCGCGACTGGTGGTACAACCGCCTGAGCGACAATGAACGAGCCGAGTTCGACAGCACCCGTTTAGCCAACGCGCTGAAACGCCGCATCGATCCTGCCGACTTGCAGCAAATCACCATTCGCCCCATTCAGACGACCCCACCCCGCGTGGAAATCATTTTGCCGCTGCGTCCCGGTCGGCAGCAGACCGACATCGAGCGTGTCAAAAACGCCATCGGTCAAGTGGGCAAGCTGGAATTCCGTCTGGTCGCCGATGTCCGCGACCGCGACCTGAACAACCGCGAAGTCGGTCGGGAGATCTTCCAGCGCGTTCAGGCAGCCGTCAAAGACTACGTTGCCGATGAGCATAACCTGCCACCGGTGCCGACAGATTATCCACCTCTGCCGGAACCTTCCCTGCTGGAATGGGTAGAGCTGGCCGAAAATGTGGTGCGCGAGTTAACCAAGCCGCGCGACGGTCAATCACCCCAGTTACCAGAAGGTTTTCAGGAAAGCGGCAACATCGCCTTCTACCATGCCCCGGCGGTGAAGCGGCACTTCCTGCTGACACGCAAACACGCCAACGAATCCCTGGCGGTAGTCGGTGAGGACCTGGCTGCGGTGTGGAAAGGTCCGGGACGACGCGGCGAACTGGTGGTGCATTTCAGCATGAAGGCCCAGGGGGCAGAAAAATTGTTCGCCCTGACCGAACCTGTTGGCCACCATATGGCGATCATCCTCGACAACAAAGTTTTCTCCTACCCGGTGTTGCAAGCCCGACTGCGCGACGGAGGCATTATCGAAATGGGCGGTTACACGGGGAAGGAGTTGCGGGAAAAGGTGGAGGAACTGGTACAGGTACTGCAATCCGGTGCGTTACCAGCCACGCTCAACCGCGTGCCGGTCAGCGAAATGAGCATGGGGCCGGGCCTCGGTCAGGACACCATCCGTGCCGGTCGCAACGCGGTGATATTGTCGTTTGTGGCCGTGGTCGTGTTCATGATCATCTACTACCGGTTTGCTGGGCTGGTGGCGAGCATTGCCCTGCTGGCCAACCTGTTGATTACGGTAGCGTTTATGGTCTTTTTCAACGCCACCTTCACGCTCCCTGGACTGGCCGGGCTGGTGCTCATGCTCGGTATGGCCGTGGATGCCAACGTGCTCATCTACGAACGTCTGCGCGAGGAGCGCGATCGCGGAGCCAGCCTGGTACTGGCTCTGCGCAACGGCTATGAACGGGCTCTGCCTACCATCCTCGATACCCACCTGACCAGCATCTTTACCGCCGTCGTCCTTTACGTCGTTGGCAACGACCAGCTGAAAGGTTTTGGCGTCAGCTTGACCGTCGGCTTGATCATCAGTCTGTTTACTGCGCTGTACATGACGCGGGTGATATTCAACATCTGGCACCATAAAGGCTGGCTCAAGAATCTCAGCATGCTCCGCTTCTTCCATCAGCCGAACATTGATTTCATGCGGGTTCGCTATTACTGGTTCACGGCGACGGTGGTGCTTTCGATTGTGGGAATGGCTGTCTTTATCGTTCGCGGTGAAAAGGGACTGGCCATTGATTTCACCGGCGGCACCGGCTACCACATCGTCTTCAAAGAACCCAAGTCCATTGACGAAGTTCGTCGGCGGCTGAGTGAGCAGGAAGTTCTGCCGGATGTGACCGTGGATGCACTGTACCGGGGTGGTGAAACCTTCGGCAACACCCGCGAATTTATCATCCGCACCACCCTGCGCCGACCGGTTCAGGACCCCAGCGGGCGAACGATGATGGTCTTCGACCCCGAAGAGGTCAAACGCCGCGTCATGCAGACCTTCGGCGACGAACTCGATTATGTGCAGGTACGCGCGGAAGTCAGAGAGCTCAAGGACGAAAGCGGTTATCGCTGGCAGATCGAGTTGACCGATAGCGATCCGCCGGTGCCAGCAGAAAAATTGCGCGGCATCGTGGCGGAAGGCGAGACACCGACCCTGGCGCAATTGCGTCAGGCCGATGTCAATCGCATCTTCCCTGTGACCAGCACGCGCGTCAGCGGCGTGGTATCGCGATGGTTTGCCGATCAGCAGGTGCCCAGGCCGGATCAATACTACACCGTGCAAGACACTGTGCGCGAAGAAAAGACACCCGACGGTCAGCCCGGCTGGCGACCGGTAACGCTGCTCCGCCTGCGTTTCCCCGAAAGTTGGACTCAGGATAACCCGCAGGTGCTGGTGCAACATCTGACCGAATCACTGAGCGGTCCCAAATCCGAACGCCTGGAAAACTTTGACAGCCAGGTGGCACGCGAGGTGCAGCTGACGGCGGTGCAGGCGATCGTGTTGAGCTGGCTGGCAATCATCGGCTATCTCTGGTTCCGGTTCGGCAACTGGACGTTTGGCGTGGCGGCAGTGCTCTGCCTGATTCACGACGTGCTTTTCTCGGCAGGCGTGGTCGGAATAGCGTCGTATTTCGCAGAATATTTCCCCACGCTCGCCAGCTGGCTGCTCCTCGAAGAGTTCAAAATGGACCTTTCCGGCGTGGCGGCACTGCTGACGCTCATTGGTTTTTCCGTCAACGATACCATTGTGGTGTTCGACCGCATCAAGGAAGTGCGCGGCAAAAGCCCGATCCTGACGCCGCAGATGATCAATATCAGTGTCAACCAGACGCTCAGCCGCACTATTCTGACCTCGCTGACCGCATTTTTAGTGGTCGCGGTGTTGTATGTTCTGGGCGGGCCGGGAGTGCATCTGTTCTCGTTTATCATGATGGTCGGCGTGGTAATCGGTACGTACAGTTCCATTTTCGTGGCCAGTCCACTGCTGCTGATTCTGGGCGAAGGCCAATCGGCAGAAGCAACTCGCAGCCCCGTGGCAACGCGGGCATGACATGCCCGGCTTTTCCTTCGGAACGGGCGATTAAGACCAGCAGGCAAAAAGTGCCGTTTTTGTGCTGTTTCCGCGAGGTACAACGCAGACGTCGACCACGAAAAAGGGTGGTCGTGGTGGCTCGAGGTTTTTGTGCTGTTCATGCGAAGTACAACGCACACTGCGGGACTGCCGATTTCGTTACCGGCGAATAAAACCACCACGGCGGGCTGACGCCCGCCGCTCTGGGTTAGCGTGTATTCGCACACCGCAAGAATCGCTGTTTCTCCGGCGACCAAAGACCGTGCACCCAGGAGCGGCTGGCGTGAGCCAGCCGTGGTTTTTGGAAACAAGCTCGCAGTGGCTAGATCGCAATTGTCGCGCAGAGGCGAGCGGTCGGTGGTGTGTGCACGAACACCGTTGCAATTGCGTTACCATACCACGGCGGGCTGACGCCCGCCGCTCTTTTTCGGCGTGGGTCTGTACATCGCAAAAGTCGTTTTTTCGCCGGCAACCGTTCGCGCAGCAATTCAAGAGCGGGGGGCGTAAGCCCCCCGTGGGTTCGCTACCGCTAATGCACCGGCGTTCGTGAGCATAGTGCCGGCAGTCTCCCGCGAGTCTGCGGCAACGTTCCCGCTAGCACGTTTCCCGAACCCACGGCGGGCTGACGCCCGCCGCTCTGGGCTGTCCGTCTGGCAGTTGCCGAACAATGCGCGGTTTTTGCGTTACAGCGTTGGTATTGCCTACCCACGGCGGGCTGACGCCCGCCGCTCTGGGCTGACGACCGCCTCGCCGTTTCGCGTCGCGCAATTCGCAGCGAACGCGAAAAACGTCTGACGTTTCTGGAAACGCTTGTGTCCGGCTCGACGGTGGATGTTTCGCTTATCGTCCCGGTCGCGCGCTGCTGGCGTCCGGATTGGTCTGAGCCAGGAAGCAGTCCCGGAGTCCCGCCGGCTCGAGGGTGTTCGGCTGCCGGCGTTCCGGATTGGTATGGGCTTGCACGGCCGTCCAGGCCAGCCAAGCCGCTACCAGCACCAGCAGCATGACCAGCGACCTTCGCCACCAGCGAAGATGCAACCGGCTGCCGCTTACGCTCCCGAAAATCCCGCAGGCGGCACACAACCCAATCAGCACAGTTACCAGGCCGGTCTCCAGGACAAATAACCAGCGGCGGCTCGTCGTCGGACGGTCCAGCCATTGCGAAATCAGCTGGCCCAGACTGTCATTGGCAGACAAAGAGGAGCTTGGAACTCGGCGTGGTGGCTGGCCTGGCACAAATGGCGGGGTTGGCGAAGTCACTGCCGGCTGGTCGGTTTGTTGCTGACGGGCGTATTGTCGCAGGCGTTCCACCAGGGAGCGTTCCAGGCGACAGGCCTGACGGTGAGCGTGAGCCAGCAGCAGGGCCTGGTCATGATCCCGACAAACCAACCCGTCCGCCAGCGAAAACGGGATTGCCTCATCGCTCGCCGACCCGTTTGGTGAAGCGGAACAGCATTGCGTTCGGGCCAGGATCAGGTCGTTGCACTCCTGTGCAGGCATTGGCATGACCGACGAGGTCGGCCCTCGCTGATCCGTAATTGTGTGGAATGCGAATGCGGCAAGAGGAACACCAAGGGGCGTGTGCTGCCAGCCAACCGGTTTGCTGCCGCCAGGTTCGAGCTTCCAGTGCAATTGCACGGGAGTCAACAGCCCGCGGGTATCGCGCAGGTGCAGCCAGACACCGGACGGAGCATTTGCTGGCCGACGTAACCGCGTCTGGTAAACGCTCACGAATGTCGGTGCATTCGCGGTATCGTTGCCCGGCCGAACTGCATAACGGCGACGTTCCAGGCCGACTTCGGGAGCTAGCTGTTGCCCAAGGTCATCGGTCATGGTGATTTTCACTTCGGTGATGAGCTCCAGTGGTCGCAGTTCGCGCGGCTCGACGGGGATAACCTGAACGAACAATTCCTCGGGTTGCGGCAAAGGTAAGCAAGCTACCGCCGGCAGATAGGCAAAGCTGTTCATAGGAAGCCGCACCTGGCTGATGCAACGGCTGAGACTGCCGGACTCAATGGGCACTTCAATTTCTGGCCACGCTTCTCGATTCCCTTCCTGTTTGGGGAGCCGCACTGTCCATTGCTGCAAGTGCTGCAAAGATTCCACGGGCACCCGATCGCGGCCAATAACTTGCAGGTTGTTCGTGGCGGCATTTTCAAAACCTGATCGGATTTGTTGCGGAACCAGCAAACCTTGTGGCCCGGCCGGAGAGGCAACCGCTGCGTTGGTGTTGACCGACATCGAAGGAGGCAGCGCGGGAGCATTTTTGACCGCATCTGCCAGCGCCTGGCGAGACAGGTTATCGTGTTCCCAACGGCTCAGCGGAAAATCCAGAATTTCCACCTGAGCCAGCAATCGGTCTGCCGGACTGGCAACCACTCGCACAACAGCAAACCGTTCGGCCAGAGAAAGCCCGGCCGGGAAATTCTCCTGCCTCGCGGCCCCCTGGTTAGCGGCGCCAGCGGACCGGCCTTGCGGTTTGCCACTGTCAAGAGCCAGCGCTCCTTTTTCAGCCGCAGGCCGATCCACGGCAGGTCCGGTACCGCTCCCGGGACGGCCTGGAAACGCACCTTCTGCTGGCGCGCTTGCAGGCGCTTGCAGTAGCGAACCGGCCTGTCCACGCGGTAAGCCAGCATCGGCCTGCTGAACGGGTGCTCCTGGCGACAATTCAATGCCCCTGCGGAGCTGCTTCTCCGTTGGCGAATGGGCTGATTGCAGTTCGGCCTCACACAGGGGCGATGCCGATTTATCCGCCGAGCGAGGAGCGGCACCAAACTGTCGAACCGGAGCGCGGATTGGCTTGGTCGATGTCAGATTCTCCGGCTCAGCATAACCCGTTAGCGGCCCAGACGATTTTCTCGAGCCGCTTTCCAGCGCACTTCGGTCCGGTGGAGAAGAACGCATGGCCCAGTCGGGAGCCGGTTGGCTTGTCGAGGTCGCCAACCAGATGGCCAGACCGCACGCCAATAGCAAACAGGCGGCCAGGAGCCATAGCGGTAAATGCTCCTGAATCCAGCTCGCCCACGCCGGCTTACCCGCTTCTGTTTGCTGCGGTGCCAGTACGGACAGAGGTGGGGCCTCGAATCGGACATCTTCAAACGACCAGCAGGCAGCTTGCGCCAGCCAGCGCTGCTCCTGGTAAGCGCGTTCCTGAGCCGACTGGCAGGCTGGACAGTCTGCCAGATGCGCTTCCAGGTCCCGACGCTGGTCCTCTTCCAGCAAGCCGTACAGGTGCTCCAGCAGCAGTTGCTGATACTCGGTGCAGTTCTTCATTCCAGCAAATCCCGCTTCAGTGATTGGCAATCGTGGGCAGGTTGCGGAGCGAACTGTTGCAGAGCCTGGCGAAGTTTCGCCAGGGCACTACGCATTTGCGTTTTCACGGTTCCCACCGGCACGCCGCGGAGCTGGGCGATCTCCTCATAAGTCAGATCGGCGTTCTGCCGGAGCAGGAACACTTCCCGTTCGTCCTTGCGAAGCTCGGCAATGGCTCGTCGCAGGTGTACCAGGAATTCCTGCTGTTCGGTCTGGCAGGGTTGCGGGGGATCGGCGGCCGCGTAATCGCAGGCATCCTCGAGCGGTCGGCGTCGCTGATACCAGCGGTTGCGGCGGTTGTCGCGAGCAGTGTTCAGGGCTATGCGATAAATCCAGGCACGTAGATTCTCTACCCGCAGGACTTCTTCGCGGTGTCGCCAGCATTTGAGGAAGGCTTCCTGGGCAATATCGTGGGCATCGTCGCGGTTGCCGACGTACAGCGTCAGGGTGCTCAGCAATTCGTCCCGCATGCGGTTGAAGGCTGCCAGTAACAGTTCCCCGGCGGCAGCGCTGTCGGATGCCTTCGCCATGCTTGGCCTGCTCGCGACCGCCCGCTTCATATCCCACCTGTATGACGAATACCACCGCAGATTGGATTGACCCCTGGCGGTTTCCGATTCAACGGCACCGCTTCCTCTGGGCCGGACAAACGCTGGCCAATCCTGCATTCCTTATTTGCTATTCTTGCCAGACTGTGCGAGATTTTCCAGCGGCGCCAAACAAGCCAGGTCACAGGCGAGTTGGATTTCGGCGACGGCGAAAAATTTCTTGACAACAGCAATCCGGCCGGTCAGATTGATGGCGCAGGGTCTGCGGAGAGCGAAAACCTTGCGGCGAGCCTCGCTTTCGCCCCACCAGGAGCCGAAAAACGTAACCGTCCGCGGCTGGCCAGAACGCTGCGGCGAAGTCGTGCGGCAGCGAAAAGGCCTGCCGTCGCCATTTCGCACACGGCTACCCGCAGCTTGGCAACATCTTCGCCGGTTCGGCCACGAGACTGTGGCAACCAGAGTCGGTATAACATCCATCGCCTGGCCTGACCAACCCAGACAACAGCGGGAGAAGACACCATGAGCCACACATCCTCGCGGAGTGTGCGTTTTCACGCGGGCAACCCAGTTTGCCCAACGCAGCGGCCGATTTGCGCGACGGATGATTGTCGTTTCTGGCTCGTGAAAAGTCTGCTGGGCCGTGGCTGGTTGGCCCTTGTGATATTCGTCGGATTGATTCAACTGAATTGGCCGGTTTATGGTACCGGTTTTCGCTGCCGGCCGCTTCCGGCGCTGCATGGTACCCTGCTCGATTACACAGACCGGCACGGCGTGGACCGGCGGATTCATTCTCCGGCACTGCAGCGGCCGCAATCGCTGTATGTGTATTTGCCGCCGGAATACGATCCGCAGAAAAGTTACCCGCTGGTGATTTATCTGCATGCGGGGATGCAGGATGTCGAAAGTTTCCTGCCGGTCGTGGCTATCCTCGACCAGCTGGTATCGTGCGGTCAGCTACCGCCCCTTCTGGTAGCAGCACCCGACGGCAGTTTGTGCCCTGGACAGTTCGGGAGCTTTTTCATCAACGGCCCAGCCGGGAACTACCACGATTGGGTCGCCGAGGACGTGTATGCCTTCGTGACGACGCGGTTCAACGTTCGTCCGGAACCAGAAGCCCACGCCCTGGTCGGAGCCTCGATGGGCGGATTCGGTGCGTTCAATCTCGCCCTGAAACATCCCGACCGTTTCAAGACAGTGGTTGGGATTATGCCGGCGTTGAATCTGCGCTGGGTCGGCGCCTGCGGTTGTTATTTCGATGATTTTGATCCGCACCATTGGGGCTGGCGACAGAGCATGGCACCACCTTACGAACCTGTTGGCCGATTCGGGCCTTGCGGCATTGTGAAGTTGCGTGCCCGAGACGTCATCTACCCGGCTTTCGGAAGCGGCGAGGAGGCTTTCCAGCGCATCCAGGCTGAAAACCCCATCGAGTTGCTGCTCCGCAGTTCGCTCCAGGGCAACGACCTGGCCATGTACATTGCCTACGCCGGTCGGGATGAATTCAATCTCGACGCCCAGGCGGAAAGCTTCATTTACGTCGCCCGGCAACGCAAGCTGGACCTGACCGTGGATTTCCATCCCTATGGCCGACACAATCAGCAAACGGCAATGCGGATGTTACCCGGTGTAGTGCAGTGGTTGCGACAGCGCCTCGCTCCTTACGCTCCGAAACCCTAGCCCCCAGCGTTGCGGTGGACCTGTCGCTCATCAGCGACACATCGCGTATCGGCGAACAGGACGGAGCGACTAACACGCAAGCAAGCCGTCGAAGTTGCCGCGTTCATATCGAGGAAATGGTAGAACTGTGGCCTGGATTGATGCTCCGCCTATCGGCAGCGACTTCAACAGACCGTGTAAGCCAGGGAAAGAACAAAGCTGTTGACCTGACGGATGCCTCGCATTTCGGCGGCACTGTCAACCGGTTGGGTGTGCGGAGTTGGAACCTTGTGGGCGAAGGCAGCGTCAAAAAAATAGCCCGCCGAGTGTTGCCACCAGACGGGCATGCGGAGGCAGGGACCACCGCAACAACCGCCTACAGCTCTTTGATGAAGATGTTACGGAACCACAAAGGCGAGCCGTGAATCTGCAAGTGAATCGGCCCTTCGGATTTCACGGGCTTACCACCTGGCTGGAAAACGGCATTGTCCACCACCTTCTTGCCGTTGAGATAGACGGTGACGCGGTCGCCTTTCATGATGATGTGAAACGTGTTCCACTGACCAGGCGGATTATCGGCCACGACCAGCGGCACCTTGCCCGGTGAGCCGGCTGGATTATTCCACAATCCGCCGGAACCTTCTTTGTTATCCCAGATTTGCACCTGCGGCTGACCCCGCAAGTAAATTCCTGAGTCGCCTCCCTTTTCGATCTTCCAGTCCACGTAGAGTTCAAAGTCGCGGTAATTCTTCTCCGTAACCAGATTGCCGCCTCCTTTGCCGACGTAATGCAGCACACCATTTTCGACTTTCCAGAACTGCGACTGTTTGTCGGCATCACGCCAGCCGCTCAGGTCTTTGCCATTGAATAGAGCGGTGAAACCAGGCGGCGGTTGTTTGATCCCTTCCTGAGCCCAGGCGCAGACCAGAGCCAGCAGCCCCAGGCTTACCGTCACAGCAATCCGACTTCGCAGCATGGCAGGACCTCCTTTGCATGGGCTATGTGGGCGGGAATGAGGCGATGGGAAGTGTCAACGGCGCATCTCTGTGGCCATCGGTATGCTGACACCGGGCCACCAGTGGATGGGCTTTTAAAGCTTGCAAAAGAGCCCCGGGCGATCTGGAAAGCCCGTGGCCTGCGAGTCCCGGTATCATGAGCCGACTCCCTTTGGGCGAACTGCAAGTTATTATGTAAGGCCACACGTGAACGGCAAGGAAGATTTCGCTAACTAATCGGCACGGCGAACCACCCCGGACGAATCTTCCGCGACAAATATGTATGGGCGGAGCTTCTCCAGTGTACGGCTTTTGATGCCTCGAATTCGCGTCAGGTCCTCGACCCGCCGAAACGGCCCGTTTGCTTGCCGATCGGCAACGATTCGCTCAGCCAGCACCGGTCCGATGCCTGGCAACCGCATCAGCTCCTCGCGGCTGGCAAGGTTGATATCCAGCGGTGCCTCTGGCAACATTTTTGTCGCCGAAGCTGGCCGAGACGGCATCGTCGCGGGAATTGCCGGCTTGTCGCCCTTAGGAGGCTCATAATCGGTTACCGCGAATCGCACGGCGACCGTCGCCGCTGGTGCAGGCTCGCCGATGGTTACATGAGGACGCACTTTTTCGTAAGTTTTGGGCCCAATGCCGGGAACACGCCGCAGGTCTTCCACCTTCCGAAACGGCCCAAATTGCTGGCGGTGAGCGACAATGCGCTGAGCCAGTGTTGGCCCAATTCCCGGTAATGCGCCCAACTGTTCGACACTGGCCTGGTTCAGGTCCAGTCGGGGTTCCTCTTCTGCCGAGCGGCGTTCGACCCCGATTCGGGAGTCGGTAACGAAAACCGGTTTCGGTCGGCGTTGCCACCATTCGCTGATCGCTGCCGCCAACAACGCCAGCAACACCAGACCCAGCACCAGTTGTTGCTGGCGTGGCCAGCCGATCGAAGACGGGCCAGCGGTCTCCGCCCGCGCAGCTGGAGGCAACATGCGTATCCTCCCGCGGTAAAACTTCCTCTCCGCTGCTGGACTCCTTTGCAGCTGTCAGCAGCTGTACGGAAAAACTCCGCAAATGGCAATGGGTGGCAGCGACGAATTTTCCGCGCTGCGGGTCTCGCTGTGCCAGCTGGCAATGGTAACTGCAAGGGTGCTCCTGGCTCGGCCTGCGAACCAGGTGCCAGCTGGCAATGCTCACCTCAGCGGTGCTATTTTGCCAAACGTGCGAGCGTTTCCGGTCGTGTCGCTCATGACGCTTGAAAGGTTTCGCGGCGAGACCCTGGGCTGGTTCTCCAGCCCCATGCCGAGCTGCGTGGCGCATGTTGCGTGGCACTGGAAATTTTCGCGGCGATACTGTTCGGGAAACTGCTCCGGAGAAACATCCGCCAGCCGGGTCTTGGCAGCATACCCGCTGCGGTTCGGCTCGCCATTAACGATTCTGCTCCAGTAATTCCCGAGCCACTTCCGCCATGGGTCGCCGCTGCCGACGCGACAACCCACGCAGCTGCAAATAAGCCTGTTCCTCCGAAAGGCCCTGCTGCTGAATCAACAAGGCTTTGGCTTTTTCGATGAGCAAGCGCTGTTCGAGTTTGTCGCGGAGGCGGGCAATTTCGTTGAGCAATTCCCGCTGCCGCACCAGAGCCGATCGCAGTGATAACAAAGCGGTATAGAGGCCATCCGGCCCGGCACTCACCGGCACCACGGCCGCCTGCTGCACCACCGAAACCAGCCGTTGGGGAGAGCGCAAGGGCACATTGACGACGAAAAGGATGGGAACGGGCAATCCCGCCAGACTCGCCGCTGCCAGTTCTTCCTCATGGTGGGCGACCCGGCAAACGATCGCTTCGACTTCGCCTTTGCGCACTGCTGCGGGCAAGGCCGTCGTCCAGTCGGAGCAACCGACTACGACGAATTCCCCACCACTGGACACCTGCAAGTCCGCCAACCACTGGCTCAGTTGGCTATCGCTGGCCATGGTCTGGCTTTGCAGCAGCCACAGCCGGAACATTGCCTCTCTCCGCAGAATGTCTGCCGATCGCCCCCCGGTTTACAAATCGCTGGCTCCTGGCTGGCAAATTATTGATGGCCAATTCAGTCACGGCAGGGATCGAACAGAGCCCTGACGCTGTTCCGTCTCCTGCATAGGTAAGACGAGGCAGTTTACCCCGCTCAACGCCGTCGCTGCCACGGATGCCTGGTGCTGATCCGCGTGTGCATCTTTCAGTTCGCAGGCTACCGATGGCCCATGGATGACGGCAAGCTAACGCCTGTCGCTTCTGATCTGCGACTGGCTGATAGCTATTCCAGGCGGGGCTATCTCGTTTGGCCGGAACGCATTAAATCGCTTCCGGGCCCTGTTCACCGGTGCGGATGCGGATGCAATTTTCCAGGGGCAGAATGAAGATTTTGCCGTCGCCGATACGCCCTTCCGGTCCGGAGCGGCCTGCCTCGACGATGGCGTTGACCGTTTTTTCGACGAAATCCTCGTTGACCGCAATCTGCAACTGAATTTTCCGGACGTATTTGACGGTCAACTCATGTCCGCGAAAGGTCTCGCTTTGCCCTTTCTGACGACCAAAGCCATACACCTCCATCCACGTCAGGCGAAACACCTCGACCTTATTCAATGCATCGCGGACCGCGTCGAGCTTTTCCGGGCGGATGATAGCAATGATCAATTTCATGGTCAGGCCGCCTATTGCGGATCAGGTTGGGGCACGGGCTAATTGCATGACCCGCGTCCAGCTTGCGAATCACCATTAGCACTAGCCACGGCGACAAGTTTTGTCCAACGCCGGACTCGCCGACTTTTCTGCTGAAACTTAGCAGTCCGAACGAACGGCTCATTTTCGGATGGATGCGCACTGTCTTATCCTGGCGGAAATCGCCGTTGTGAACGCCGACGAGCCTGTTCCAGCGCAGAAAGTAACGGCGAAGCTGGCGCAGCGGGGGAATCGGAAACCGCTGGCCTGGGTTCGGGAGTCGCGGTGCTGGTAGTCGCGGATTTAGCCGGCGATCCCGTATCGGTTGGCCGGGCGACTCGGGTTGGGCTATTCCCGGCAGACGCAGAGCCCGATTTGGCAGGGGCAGCTTCCAGCGTGCCTGGCCGGCGAACAAATGCCCACAGTCGGCGCGGGATTCGTGTGAGCGTGCTGGCAAGGTTTTGCCAGCGTGTCGTGAGTGTGGCCAGGTGCAGGCGCCCTCCCGCTGCGGTCAGCCAGCCGGTTCGCCGTTCCAGAATCTCCAGCAGCAGCAGCGTCAGTAAAGCCAGTCCCAGCAGCCAGGGACGTAATGGGTAATATACGCGGGTAGCGGGCAGGTCGTGCCAGATGGTGGTGACATCGGTCCGTTCGCGGCCTCCCGTAGCCAGAGCTAGTTCTGCCAGAGCACCGGTCGGAGATTCCTCCGAGGCAGAACTGGTGCGTTGAGATTCGGCCGGTTCGAATTCGCAGGAGTAAGGCAAACAGACAGGCGGTAAATTCACCGGCCCAAAGCCCGGCAGGTCGAGCGTGGCCAGGACGGTGTCGGTACTGGACAAAGGCAGTTGCAATTCGAGCGTGTCGGCCTGTACCCAACTGAGCGGATGCTCCTCGCGGACGAGCTGACCGTTGGGTCGCTGCCGCAAGGCGATCACTTTCGGCGGCCGGGGGAAAGACGGCGTTTCCTTTTCCGGGTCGAGGTGCAGGCGAATTCTGGCACTGCCGCGGAATCGTTCCAGCGTCCAGGCCGTGTCCTCCGGCAGGCCCTTGTGCCATTCAGAGGCCCAGCGGACGAGCGAGGCGAGAAAATCACCGTATTCGGGCCAGCGTGCGATCGGCCCGGTATATTTGCCATCCACTTCCGCGGTGTAGCACACCACACGACCCAGACCGCGATGCCAGGCGGCTACCAGAGGTGCTCGGAATTCGTCCTGGGTTACCGCCCCACGAATCGCTCCGGGACGCAAGTAACAAAGATTGTAACCGCCCACCGGTTCCGACAGAGTAAAGGCACGCGGAGTGAGGGTAAGCAACCCGGCTTCCGCTGACACCGGCGTTACTTCCTCGACAAAAGTGCTGCGAGCCACCTGGAACGCCTCCTGGGCAAACAGAAGCGGCAGCTGTTCGGCGTTTTCGGTGAAGTAAATGTTGCCACCACCTCGCCGGGCAACATCCCGCAGAAACTCGGCATCCACATCGGTAGGTTTGCCCAGGCCGATCACGCTCACGGTTACGCCGGCATTGCGGAGTGCGGCCAGCAGCTTCTGATACTCGCCCGGCTCCTCAGCATCGGCGGCGTCGGCAAAAAGAATAATGTGGCGGGTGGCGGCTTTGGCGTTCTGGATCATTTCTGCTGCCGCGAGCAGTCCCGTGTACACGAAAATACCTCCGCCCATGCTCTCGATGCTGAGGATGCGTTGCCGCAATTCGCTTTTGCTTTTCGGATTCACCAGGGGCGTAATGATGTGCGGCTGGCTATCCACCGCGATCACGCCGATCTCGTCCATCGGCGTGAGTAATTCCAGCACCTGGGCCGCTCCCAGATTGGCCAAATCCATTTTGCATCTGCCGCCGCCTACCGGCATGGCCATACTCCCGCTGCGATCCAGCACCATGACGATGGCGACGCTGAACTTGCGATGTTCCTGGCGCATCTCGAGAGAAACCGGGAGAACCTCGGCTAGCGGCGAACCATAATATCCACCCACGGCATAGCTGTTGCGGCCGCCGGTCATCACCAATCCGCCACCGGCATCGCGTACCCAGTGGCTCAGCACATTCATGCCGGCCATCCCCAGGTTTTCTGCCGCGACGTTTTCCAGGATCACCGCCGAGTAGTTGCTGAGCTCTTCAAGCGTCCAGCGGCATTGTTCGGGCGATCGGCTCTGCACCTGGAAACCGCTCCGTTGCAGGAGCCTGGCGAAGGAATTGTTTGGCCTGGTAGAGACATGCAACACCGGACGCGAGCCGGCTACCTGGACGAGCAGCCGTGCGGTGTTATTCTCCGGTACCGGGTCTGCCATCTCCCCATGCACGCGCAGGTAATAGTCGTAGGTTCCCGGCTCCTGAGCACGCAGGCGAAAAGCGATGCGGTGTCGGCCAGCGGTAAATTCCTGTTCGACCGTACCCAGCACAGTATCGCCGAGGCGAAGCTCCGCACGCACTTTCTGGGCTATGGGGACGTCGAGCCAGGCGATCAGGTAAAATCCTGCATCGGTTTCCACGCGGCTCGGTGCTGTGATTTCCGCGATGGCCAGATCACCGGCGCTGCTCCGGGTCAGCAAGCGGTAATCCACGGGGATTTTGCGTGCAGCCAACCGACCGGTCAGCGTTCGCGGGTCGAGTCCCGTCCATCGGCCATCCGAAAGCACCAGAATTCGTGCCGGGCGATCCTGCGGGCAAAGCTCCAGGGCTTTATCCAGCGCGGCCGCCAGTTCGGAACCATCCGTATCTACTTCGTGGACAAAACCGCTGAATGGTGTCGCCTGCGGCATTTGCTCAACCACCGGCTGCCTGCCAAACGCTACCACACCGAGGCATTCATTTCCCTGGCGGCTGCGGTAAAGCAGGTCGAGCACTTCTTTATGACTGGTATCGGAATTGGGCGGCATCGAGGCACTGCGATCGGCCAGCACCACGACCACACCTTCCCGCCGCAACAATGGCCAGGAAAATCCCGCCAGTGCCAGCAAAACCAACAGCCAGACGGCAGCGCGACACGCCTGTCCCCACCCGGACGGTTGCCGCCAGTACCACCATACCAAAATCAGCGGCAAACCCAGTAACAACCAGCCCGGTTCGGTCAGCATGGTTTCCCCTTTCGGATGCTCAGCGCTGGCTTTCCCAGCGCCACACCAGCCAGCTATGCGCGATGAGCAGCCCCAGCGCCACCAGCAAAAATGCCCAGCTGGTATCGCGGTAATGCCTGCGGAGAATTTCCTCGTCCAGCCACTGGCCCCACTGGCCGCGTGCGCATCGGCGAAGATCGGATTCTCCCGGCTGCAGCATGTTCACGCCGATTTTCCAGTGGCGGCTACCGTCGGTAATTTCGTACACGCCGAGCCTTTGCAACGGCACGAACGCCACGCCCTGCCGCACCGGATATTCTGTTTCGTTCCCGTCCGGCAAACGGCATACGATGACCGGTGCCTTGTCGGCCGATCCCGCAAACTTCGCCGAAGCATCGCAGCGAACCCGTAGCACCTCGCCAATTCGGGCCGAAACCGTTTCCGGTCCTGGCAATTCGCGGCGACGCCAGTCCACCAGATTCGTCCAGAGGATCGGCCAATCAGGTACGCGGTGCAGATTGGAAAGCTCCGGAATCAGCCGCAACCGAAAGTGCCGACGATTCAGCCCGCGCAAAGTTTCGGTGAGCAACGGCACGTCTCCCACGCTGACGATGGGCGTACCTTCGATGGCTTCGCGGCGTGCTCCCCAGATCGCTCCCTGCAAAGTCAAACCCTCACACAGCGGATGCTGTCGGTCGAGAATGAATGGCCCGGTAAAAGCCTCGCCGTCTTTTTCCACAATCAACTGCACCAGCCAGGTCGTGCCAGCGGGTCGAGCGGTGGGGCTATCGGTAATCCACACCTGCGGGGCGGTGCTGTCGAAAACTACCGGGCCTGTTGCCAGCAACGCTTTCTCCAGTGCCGAGCGCAAAGCGGCGTGGCTCACTTCCAGACGAACCTGGATGGGCGAAATCGGTGCGCGGACGAGCCAGACGTGATTGTCGGCCTCCAGGTCATCGGCAGGTAACACGGCTTCCACGAGTTCGAGCTGAGCCGGGACGGTAAAGTGCAGGGTCTGCGTCTCGCCTGGTTGCAGGGTGATCGGCGTTTCCTGCAAGAGGGTTTGCCCTGAGCGTAACTGCAAAACCGTGCTGGTCGGTTCGGCGGAGTAGTTGGCCAGCTCCAGCACCAACCGATCGCGGTCTTTGCCTGCCGTGCGAACGGCATGGATGATTGCCACATTTTGTTTCGGCGATCCACACGCCCACCACTGGAGCCAGCCCGCTTCCACAGGGACAGCCGGCGGCGTATCGGTGAGTACCAGAACCAGTGTGTCAGCGCCACCCCATTCCCGAGCGGTAGCCAGAGCGCGTTCCAGCGAAGCCATCGGCTGCCAGCACTGCCACTGCTCCAACATCGGATCGAGCGCGTGGAGCTCGGTAACCGCAGGGCCGAGCCATTGCGGGGTGGTTCCGGCCAGAAGTAACCGCACCGAAGCGAAACGCCGGTGCCGCAATAGCTCTCGCAGCTGCCGCTCCGCTTCGGCACGGGCCGACGGTTGACCAGCCTGCATGGAGAGCGAATCGTCGAGGATCACGACGAGTGGCCGGACCGATTGCGGCATCAGCAGATGCACGCCCAGTGCTGCTGCCACAATCGTCACCAGCGCCAGGAGTTCCAGGAAAAACAACCACGGCAGGTGCAGTCTCTGCCAGCGCACACCGGCATCACGCAGTTCCGGAATATCTCGCCAGAACAGGAGCGTCGAAACCGGTCGCGGTCGGTAACGAAAACGGAGCCAGTAAATGGCCACCAGAACCGGCACAGCGGCCAGTCCTGCCAGAGCCCACGGTGTGGTCCAGACCAGCGGCGTCATGAGCCGACTCCGTTAGCTTTTACCCGGTTGCAAAAGCTCTGCCTGCAACAATGCTCGCGGAGTCCAATCCTGGATGAATTCCTCCGCAACCACCTGCACCAGTGTTGCTCCTGTCTGCCGACAGGCCCGCTCCCATTGTTGCTGATGCTGCTCCAAACAGGCGCGGTAACGTTCCAGCGCCGCTTCGTTGACCAGCAGGTCGCGCTGATGGCCCGTTTCGATATCCACCAGCCGTACCTGACCCCGCATGGGTGGCGCCAGGTCTTCTTCTGCCAGCACCTGCACCAGGACAACCAGAGCGGCCTGCCAGGTGAGTTGCGCCAGGATGAGCTGCGGATCCTCAGTCCAGAACAAATCGCTGACCAGCACCCGCACCGATCGCGGTCGCCAGGGGGGCGTATCACGCAACAAAACTTCGCCCGCGGAAAGATGGCCGGTAAATCCGCTGAATGGCCATTCCGTGGGTGCCTGGGATCCGCTGGCGAGCATGCTGCACCGTTCCTGAAGCAGAAAGAGGCGGTAGGAAAAACCGCTATTCTCTGCCGCTGCCGCGAGCATCGCCGTCAGGCCCAGCGCGGCCCGTCCTTTTTCGCTTTCGGGTAAATCCATGGAACGCGAGCCGTCCAGTATCAATTCCAGATGCGGGTGCAATTCCTGTTCGAAGACCTTGACCAGTAAACGATCGCTGCGGGCACTGGCATGCCAGTCGAGATGCCGCAAATCATCCCCCGGACGGTATTCGCGATGTTCACGGAATTCCAGCGAACAGCCGGCGGCACTGGCCAGGTGCCGATCGGATTGCCCGACCGGTGACCGACGCAGCACCCGCCACTGGTAACGGTAACCTTCCCGTTCACCCCGTTCCAGCACCCGCATCCAGAAAGCATCCATCACGCAAGTCACCTCGTTCGCAGTCGCGGGTAAATTGTTCGGCCGCTCTTTCGGCTCCCGATGGCTTCCTCGGAGACGACATGCCCAAGTGGTACCGGCACGTAATCGCCCACGCTTCCGGCTCGTGTTGGCTTCCTCTGCGATGCAATGCGATAGCTATACTCCCAAATGTTCGTTCGCTCCTGCCTTATTACCTTCCACCCTTGCAGGTGGAGGTTGGAATACGAAAGCTACACGCCCAAATGTTCGTTTACCCTTTCCGCTCCCGACCAGCCCGCCACACTGGCGACTGGTGAACGGTCACTGACGACCACTCCCTGACCCGCGACCCCTGGCCGCTGGCCATTAGCCACGGATCACTAAGCACCAATCACCGGCCACCGATCACCGACCACTGGTCACCGGTCAGTGATCACTGACCACTCACTGATGACTGGGCGATGGCCGCTGGCCACTAGCCACTGATCACC
>VAPR01000646.1_pt1 | contig 21173 bp, 18 predicted proteins | sample 3380701 | NCBI WGS metagenome assembly VAPR01 (sample SAMN11536904, study PRJNA540576) | hot springs metagenome | isolation source: hot spring wet sediment | place: Spain: Lobios | collected 2014-01 | reverse complement strand
CTTAAGGAGAGAGCGCGTTGAAAGAGACCGATTTATACGATCCGGTCAAGAACTGGATGGAAGAACGGGGTTTTACCGTCTATCCGGAAGTGCAGTGCGGTCACGGCGGGGGGCGAGCTGATGTCGTCGTTACCAGCGGTCCGGTTGTCGGTGTGGTAGAGATGAAACAATCACTCACCTTGGACTTGATTGACCAGGCTCTTCGGTGGCGAGGCTATGCCAATTACATCTGGATCGCCATTCCGTACAAACCGAAGACATATAAAAAGTTCGTCACCATGGTGCTGCACGATTATGGCATCGGGGTTCTGACGGTAAGCAAGTACGGAACCGTCTGGCCGGACAAACATCCCAAGTTCATGCGCCGCACGCTGCCCCATCTCAAGGAGGCGCTGACCGAGCACCACCTTACCTCCGGTTTGAAAGGCGGTCATAACGGGGGCAAGTACATCACGACATATCGGATCACGATGAACATGGTTCGGCATTACCTGAGAAAAGCAGGCGACTGGCGCAGCATCAAGGAAATACTCGACCATTGTGAGACACACTATGCCAGTCCGCGTGCGTCACTGGCCAATGCGCTGCAGAAATTTGAGGGCGACTGGTGTGAGACAAAAAAAGAAAGGGGAAGCCTGTATTTTCGGTGTCGAGGCGAAACTGCGAGTGAGAAGGGAAACAAGCACCTGGCTATCCATTTGACGGACAAGCAGCTCAACGTCTTGCTTGCATTACAGGAGCAAATCTGGCAGACTCCGACCCGGATTGCCAGAAAACTGCCTGGTGCGAAACCAGACTGGGCCGATTCTGCTGGCTCCTTATACGTGAACGAACCGCTGAAAGCATTGATTCGCAAAGGTTTGGTCGAAAAGAATCCAACAGGGCGGGGCCAGTATCGGCTGACGCCTGCCGGGGAAGCCACCCGGAAGGATTATTGTATCGACGATGTACACTTGTAACATTGACAACAATCGAAATAAAAAAGTATGATAAATCGCGCGAACACTGCTTGCGAAAGTGAATGATTGTACACGTATTTATCGAAGGAGGGGACGTGCGTGGAACGACTATGGACGAAGCCGTTTATTCAGATGACGCTGGCCATGCTATTTCTCTTTACAGGATTTTATTTGCTTCTTCCGACGCTGCCGCTTTTTATCAGGGAGCTGGGCAGCAGCGAGTCCCAGGTTGGTTTGGCCATCGGCATATTTACGCTGTCGGCGGTCGTTTTCCGACCGATCGTGGGAGGACTTCTGGATCGATACGGCAGGCGGCCGTTTATTGTTTGGGGGCTGCTTTTCTTCACAGTGGCGATCTATTTGTATGACTGGATCGGCAGCATCCTGGTTTTGATGGTGCTGCGGGTCGTGCACGGGATGAGCTGGGCCTTTTCCACAACCGCAGTGGGAACAGCAATTACCGACATCATTCCGCCGGCCCGCCGCGGGGAAGGCATGGGATGGTTTGGCATGGCTATGACGGTCGCCATGGCGATTGGGCCGATGTTGGGAATTTGGGTCGTCCAGAATCACTCGTTTCACAGCCTGTTTCTATTTGCTGCTGTTCTTTCGCTCGCAGCGTTGCTTTTGGCGTTTGTAACCAAAATCCCGTTTCAACCTAAAGCAACACAAGGGCGAATCGAATTTTTCGAAAGATCGGTTTTGCCCGTAACAACAGCGATCTTTTTTCTTGCAGTCGCTTATGGTGGAATCACTACGTTTTTGCCGCTGTTTGCGGAGACGATCAAGGTGAACTCCGGCACGTTCTTTCTGGTATACGCGGTGGCGCTTACCGTGATCCGACCGATCGCAGGCAAACTGTCTGATCGACACGGCGAGGCGGTGGTGATACTACCGTCCCTTCTGATTACGGGGACGGCCTTGCTGGTATTGAGTCTTTCGAAAGGTTTGGCCGGCGTGATTGTGTCGGCGGTTCTGTACGGCATCGGATTCGGTTCGGCGCAGCCAGCTCTGCAAGCCGCAACCCTGCGTCTCGCCCACCCGGACCGCAGAGGGGTGGCCAATGCTTCTTTCTTTACGGCATTTGACTTAGGCATCGGGCTTGGCTCGATCGTACTTGGCTGGGTTTCGCAATATGCGGGATACCAGGTGCTGTTCACGGTCAGCGCCGTATCAGTTGTGATTTCCTTATTCATATTTACGGTTTTCGTTAGAGGATTGCTCAAAACCAGGGCGCACGCATAAGCATCTTCGCATCGCGGGGATGCTCTTTTTTAAGTGTATAACCTTTAAAAATTATATTTACAGGTTAGTTTTGGGTTGGTAATATATAGTCAGAAATGAAAATATATTCATGTGAGATATGAAGAGAGGGCGGATGAACATGCTGTTGCAAAGAATGCAGTGGGCCGGCGTCATTTTGAAAACCGAGCGGACTACCGTGGCGATCGACCCGTTTTACAACGTCAATACCGATTTTTTTGGTGAGCCGCTGCTGCCTTTTTTCCCGCTGGACGAATTTGGAGCGGTTGACGCAGTGCTGATCACCCATCTTCATTCCGACCACTTTGATCACCGGGCGATTGTGGAGGCTTACGGGGCCGACGTGCCGGTGTACGTGCCTGCAGCTTCCGTGGAAGCAGCGAAACAAACGGCGCTGACCAACATCATCGGGGTCTCCCTGGGAGAGATTGTTTCCATCGGGGATATGGAGGTAGGCGCTGCCTATTCTGCGGACGGACTGGGCGATCCGCAAATTGCCTGGGTGGTGCAGGGAGAAGGAAAACGAATCATACATTGCGGCGATACGCTATGGCACGGCCACTGGTGGAACATCGCCAGGACGTACGGTGAATTTGACGCTGCATGCCTTCCCATCAATGCTGCTGTGATTCAGGACGCGGATTTGACGCCGAGCGGGGAGCCGATCTGCCTGTCCCCTGAACAGGCCGTATCAGCGGGCGTCGTCCTCGAAGCGAAACAGATTGTGCCGATTCATTACGGGGCGTTTCACAATCCGCCCGCCTATGATCATACGTCGGATGCAATAGAGCGTCTCCATGCCGCTGCAGCGAAGCGGGGAGTCCATGTAACCGTGCTGGAGCCGTCAGAAGAGCTGAAACTGTAGTGTGTAAGACAAAAGGAGCGGGCAGACATGCCGCTCCTTATTATTATGGGACCTTTTCATGAGACACGGTCGCGGTGACGGTTTCGTTCCTGTTGCAGATTTCCTTCCCTGTCCAGCGAGAAAAACAGGTTGGTCTGCTCATCCAAAATCTCGATCAGCTTGGAGCCGACGCGAATCGTTACGCCAGAGGCGCGCCCCACCTTGATGGATTGCCCTACAAACAAATACGTGTTTTTGCCGTAGGGCGTCCCCGCTTCCGGAAGTACAATTCGGCCTTTTGCCTCAATCTTGCCGCCTCGGCAGGAACTCTCCGGATGCTTGAACAAGCAGTTTTTGTTCACTTTTACCTCACAGTTTACGAGTCCTAGGCCGGTTACGACCAGCGAACCGTTCGTTTCCAGGCGGGACAGGTTGGCGGAGCTGACGACGATGTCGCTTTCTTCCAGCACACTGTTTTCGATCTGATGGCGGATGGCCAGGAGATAGTCGTAGATTTTGCGGAAATCGGACAGCTGTGTGATGTTTCCCATCAGGTTTCGGTTTCGGAACAGGCCGAGCAGGCGGCTTCCCATCATAAATTCCATGGGGAGCATACTGCCAGCGTTGCTCAGAAGTTCATCGTATTCGGCGATGACCTTTTGCAGATTCTTGTACCGGGTTTCGATCAGGATGGCAAAGACCTGACCAACGGCAGGCTGCGTTCCTCTGGAAAGTGTAGCCTCCCACACCTGTTTGGCATCGCGTTCCAGCCCTTCGTACTGTTCCGTCAGTCTTTTCAGGCAGGTGTACAATTTGCTGTACAATAGCCCCAGTTTGCCGCCATACAGCTCACACCTGGTGACGTGTCCACGTACATAAATGCTTTGCGCGGACACAATTGTGGCGTGGTGTGCGCTGCCGGAGACGTAGACGTTGCCCGATGCTTCGACGCGCATGCCTTCGCGGATGTCGCCTTTTACCAACACATCACCGTTGAAATAGACGTTTCCGGTGGACAGGTCGACATCGCCTTCCACCGTGTAGACGGTCTGGATGTCGAAGTACTTGATCTTTTCTCCGGTGAGCGAAGGGCGTCCCGCTTTCAACGCAATGATTTGGCCGTGCTCGTTCATTTCCACGTTTCGGCGTAGGCGGACAATCACCTCGCTCACTTGCGGGGGTGCCACTTCCAAACCGAATACGTCGCAGCCCGCTTCGCCCGGCACAGCAAGATGAATCATCCCGATCTGAGCCCCCGGTTCGACTGAGGGAATGGGGGCATGCTCACGGTAGTTGACCGTTTTATTCCAATCGATCAACAGGGATTCCGTCGAGTTGGGGAAAAAAGTCTCTACGTATCCGTCCCTTCCCGGCTTGGCGGGAGTGCCCTCTGCGATGATGACGGGTTTTCCGGATTGTTCCATGAGAGCAGGGATGATTCGATCTTGTTTCACGAAGGAAGAGGGGATACCCATCTCTTCGATTTCCCGGAGTATGTCTACCTCCAAATTGCTCCAGTCGGTGAGCGGGATCTCTTCCACTTCAGGGCGGTAATACAGGCAGGGGAGCGCCTCACGCAGAGTTGGTCGCGTCATCTGCTCCGCACGTACGGTCAGCGTAACGGACATGCGGTCCTCCGAACACGTAAGTACATAAGGGGGGCTGGCCTTCTCAACCAAGCGCCAGGTGATGTCGTCTCCCGCTTTCACTACAGTGCTCTTATCGGCTGGCACTCCGTTTACGATGATTTCGATGAGCGGAGAGGACATCACGCATGGCTGTCTCCCGCCGGCCTGCGGATCCATCACAAAAATACGCTCGCCCTTTGTAAAAATGTAGCCGTCATTGGGCAGCAGTTTCTGTTCGCTTACAGCCGGCACGTCCAACTGTCTCAATAAAGCAAGGATATCGTCGGAACCAAGCGGGTTCATTTCCATCACTCCGATGAAAAGCGTTATATGGGTACTTATACCCGCCGGTGGGGAAAGGCAAACCGCATGCCAAGGTTTTCCGGGTGAATCGGCATGTATGAAAAAAATTTTCTTCGCCGAGGGTGACTTCTCCCCTCGGCTTTTCTATAATGTGAACAAATACCGTTTTCCAAGGGAGTAAACCAACGTGATGACTAAATCGACTGCGAATGCACCCCAAAGCGTTTTTGTTCGAATTCGCGCCATGTACCCTCAGTTGAGTGCCAAAGAGCAGCAAATTGCTGATTACATTCTGAACCACCCCGCAGAAATCATCCATCTCTCCATCACCGCCCTCTCCGACCTGTGCGAATGCGCGGAGGCGACGATTTTCCGGCTCTGCCGCAGGCTTAATTTTCAAGGCTATCAGGCTTTCAAAATCGCTCTGGCCAGCGAGGTAGTCAACCCGCTGCAAAATATCCATCAGGAGATAACGCCAAGTGACGACGCAGTGTCGCTCGCGGACAAAGTATTCAAAGCGGACATCGAGACGATGAACGACACGCTGCAGCTGACCAAAGCCAACGCCGACCAGCTGGAAAAGGCGATCGACACGCTGGTAAAGGCGCGCCGGATTGAATTTTACGGCAACGGCGGCTCCGGCATCATTGCGCAGGACGCCTATCACAAGTTCATGCGCACGGGAATCCCCTGCCAGCATCACTCCGACTCCCATTACCAGGTGATGTCCGCTTCACTTTTGCAAAAAGGGGACGTGGTGGTCGGCATTTCCCACTCTGGTTCCAACAAGGACATTTTGGAAGCGCTTAAAGTAGCCAAGGAAGCGGGGGCGACGACCATCTGCATTACCGGCTACGGCAAGTCTCCGTTGGTTAAGCTGGCAGATCTCTGCCTGTTTACGACGTCGCGCGAGACTGCTTTTCGCACGGAGGCGCTTTCTTCGCGGCTGGCGCAGCTCAGTTTGATCGATTTGCTCTACATCGCCGTATCTTTCCGCAGACAGGAAGAAACGGTGGAAAACATCGAGAAAATCCGCAGATCCATCTCATTGAAGCGCCTGTAGAGGCAGCGTAATACCAATCGCCGAAGGGAATGATACCAGTATATGATGGGCACTTATGTCATCGGACTCGACATCGGCACGACCAGCACGAAAGCAGTGGTGTACGCTGCTGACGGCGGGATGAAAGGAATCGGCAACGTCAGCTATTCGCTCTTTGTTCCGCGACCGGCATGGGCGGAACAGGACCCGCAAGTCATTTTTGCCGCAGTGATTGCGGCAATGCGGGATGCGATCCTCGCTTCGGCAGTGGAGCCGAGCCGGATTGCGGCGATCGGGTTCAGCACGGCCATGCACAGCATGATTGCCGTTGACGCAGCAGGAGCGCCGCTGACCAACAGCATTACCTGGGCCGACAGCCGAAGCGTGAAACAGGCGGACAAGCTTCGAACTGACGGAAGCGGTGTGCAGATCTACAGGAACACCGGCACGCCGATTCACCCGATGTCACCGCTGACCAAACTGATGTGGATGAGGGAGGAAGACCCGGAGACGTTCCGCCGTGCCGCCAAATTTATCTCGATCAAGGAATATGTACTGTTCCGACTGTTCGGAGAGTACGTCGTGGACCACTCGATTGCCTCTGCCACCGGCCTGTTTGACGTGAAGCGGTTGGACTGGTACGAGCCTGCCCTGGAGATGGCCGGAATTACCCGCAATCATCTTAGTATTCCTGTCCCCACCACACAGGTGTTGCGCGGGATCAAGGCCCCCTATGCAGAAGAGATCGGGATACACCCGGACACTCCATTCGTCGTGGGGGCGAGCGATGGCGTGCTGGCCAACCTGGGAGTAGGGGCAATCGCGCAGGGGCAGGTGGCCGTGACCATCGGCACGAGCGGCGCGGTACGCAGCGTAGTGAAAAAGCCTTTGACCGATGACAGGGGGCGGACGTTCTGCTACGTGCTGACGGAAGACCGCTGGGTAATCGGCGGGCCGACCAACAACGGCGGGATCGCTCTGCGTTGGTTCCGCGACCAGTTCGGCGGACAGGAGGCGGAGGAGGCAAGCCGGAGGGGCGTGGATGCCTACGACGTCATGCTGGAAGCAGCGGAACGGGTGCCTGCGGGAGCAGAAGGCCTGCTGTTTCTGCCGTATCTCAGCGGCGAGCGGGCTCCGCACTGGAACTCGAGTGCGCGCGGAAGCTTCTTCGGCGCCGGTCTTCACCATAGACGGGAGCATTTTATCCGCGCGGTGTTGGAAGGCATCCTGTTTAGCGTCTATCACGTGGAGCTGGCACTGCGCGACCTTGCCGGAGAGGCGAACGAGATTCTGGCCTCGGGTGGATTTGCACGCGCCGCAGGGTGGCGGCAAATGATGGCGGACATGTTCGGGTACGAGTTGCTTGTTCCGCAGACACATGAAAGCTCCAGCTTCGGTGCGGCGGTGCTGGCCATGCACGCGATCGGACTGCTTGAGCGGTTGGAGGACGTGAGGGGACTCATCACCATCGTCGACCGCCATCAGCCCAACCGGGAGAACACAGCTGTATATCAGGAACTTTTTTCGATTTACGAACGCGTATACGCCAACTGCGTCCGCGAGTTTGCCGATCTGGCCGACTTTCAGCGGAAGCATGTGAAAACCTCCAACGAAATCATGTAAAAAATTTTTCTTCAAAACTGGTTGTTTTTGAAAAAAGTTTACAATACAATAGGAATTGTTAGCGCTATCATTTCACAATGATCCGAAAATTTTTTCACCAAGATAGGGAAAAAGGGGGCCATGTCACATGAAAAAAGGTTTCAAGGGCTTGAAATCAGCAACGGGTTATCTCGCGCTGGTTGTCGGACTTGGCGCAGTACTGGCCGGTTGTGGCGGCGGCAGCGAGCAGGCTGCACCGAAGCCTGCACAGGGAGGAGAGCAGGCACCGGCGAAGGGTGAACAAACCATCCGCCTGGTGGCAGCGAACCATCCTTGGACCGAGGGCATCAAACCGCTTCTGCCGGAATTTGAAAAGCAGACGGGTATCAAGGTGAAAGTGGACAGCTACTTCGAAGACCAGCTGACCCAGAAAACGTCCGTTGAATTTGCAGCCAACTCGAAGAACATCGACGTGGTCATGTTCCGCCCGCTGCAAGACGGCAAACAGTTTCAGAAAAACGGCTACTTCACTTCTCTGAATGATTATGTATCCAAGGAACAGGGCGTCATCGACGACTTCCTGCCTACCGCGCTCGGCGCTGTAAAAGAGGGCGACAACCTGTACGGGTTCCCGCTCGTAACCGAAACCCAGGTGCTCTACTATCGCAAGGACATCCTGGAGAAAGCAGGATTGCAGCCGCCAAAAACGCTGGAGGAGCTGAAAGAACAGGCAGCCAAGCTGACTGACAAGGCAAACGGCGTTTACGGTTTCGTATCCCGCGGCAAGCGCTCCCCGTCTGTTACCCAGTTCTCCAGCTACCTGTACAGCTTCGGCGGCGACTTCATGAAAGACGGCAAGGCGACGCTGACTACTCCGGAAGCGCAGCAGGCGTTTGCCTACTACGGCGGCATGCTGAAAGAGTACGGTCCTCCGGGAACCCTGAACATGAGCTGGCCGGAAGCGTTCGGTGTGTTCACGCAAGGGAAAGCGGTGTTCCTGACAGACGCTTCTTCCCTGTACACCAACGCAACCGATCCGTCCAAGTCCAGCGTGGCAGACATGGTAGGTTTCGCGCCGTTCCCTGCAGGTCCGGCCGGATCCAAGCCGTACAACATCACCTCCTGGGCAATCGGGGTCGGAGCCAACTCCGAGAAGAAAGACGCTGCATGGCAATTTGTGAAGTGGGTAACGAGCAAGGAGATCGTAGGCAAACTGCAGGCAACCGGTATTTCCGGCGCGCTGAAATCGGTATGGGATTCTCCGGAAGGCACAGCGAAATTCCCAAAGGACCTGGTAGAAGCGATCAAGGCAAACAATGCTGCAGCCGTTCCTTACGACCGTCCGCTCATCGTCAACGTTGGAAAAGCCCGCGACGCGATTGGAGACACCATCAACGCAGCGATCCAAGGCAAAGACGTAAAAGCGGCGGCAGAGAAATCCAATCAGGATTTCCAGGCTGTACTGGATAAAGAATAAGACATCGGTCATAGAGAGACGGCTTTCGGCCAGCAATCTGGGTTACGTTCTGGATGGCGAACCAAAGCCGTCTTTCTTTCTACAGCAGGATCGGAATGGGAGGGAAAAAAGCACGCTATGACGCACTGGATTGAAAAAAATATCAAATGGATCTACACCATGCCGGCGGTGCTGTTTGTGGCTGTGATGATGGTGTTTCCAGTCGGGTACACCCTCTGGCTGAGCTTTCACGAGTGGGACATGTCCAACGTGACGCCGCCGCTCTGGGTAGCTCTGGACAACTACACAGCGCTGTTCCAGGATGAACTTTTCACAGAGGCACTGTGGCTTACATTCTACTTCACTGTGGTGGCCGTCGTGCTTGAGACGGTACTTGGCATTCTTCTCGCATTGCTGATGAATCAGCACTTCGTCGGCAAAGGGCTGGTAAAAACGCTGTTCCTCCTGCCGATGGTAGCCACTCCGGTGGCCGTCGGTCTGGTCTGGATTCTGATTTACGAACCGAACATCGGGATCGCCAACATGTTTCTCCAGGCGCTTGGTCTCCCGCCGCAGGAGTGGCTGGCATCCCCTGATCTGGTCATGCCGTCGTTGATTCTGATCGACGTATGGGAGTGGACCCCGATGATCGCGCTGATCGTGCTGGCCGGTCTGGTTTCGCTGCCAAAAGATCCCTATGAAGCGGCCATCGTCGACGGGGCAAACACGTTCCAGGTGTTCTGGCACATCACGCTCCCGCTGCTGAAGCCGACGATCTACTCCGCGGTACTGCTGCGGCTGATCGACGCACTGAAGACGTTTGACATCATTTACGCCACGACGCAGGGCGGACCGGGAACCTCATCCCAGACGCTCAACATTTACGGGTACGTGCTGGGCTTCCAGTACTTCAAAATCGGGCAGGCCTCTGCGCTGCTGATGATTTTCTTTGCCATCGTTCTGGGACTTAGCGTACTGATGATCGTGTTCCGCAAAAAGGCAGGTGTATCCATGTGAATCAGGAAAAACGACCGCTTGGCAAATCCATACTCACTCACGTGGGCGTCTATCTGTCGCTCTTTGTGTTCCTGCTGCCGTTTCTCTGGATGGTGCTGGCCTCCTTCAAGACACAGGAGCAAATTCTCGACACCTCTCAATTGCTCAGCTTTACACCCAATTTTGACAACTACGTAAACGTGTTTACCCAGTACGCGTTCATGGACTTTATCTGGAACAGCTTCCTGGTTGCCGCAGGCTCCACGTTTCTTGGCCTTGTTCTCGGCCTGCCGGCGGCGTACGCCATCGCGAAGTACAAGCAGCAAGGTCTCGGCCTGTTGATTCTGGTGGCGCGGATCGTGCCGGGGATTTCGTTCCTCATTCCGTGGTTCATCATTTTCTCACGGCTGGAACTGATTGATACGTACACCTCGTTGATCCTGAGCCACATGCTGGTGACGATGCCGTTCATTATCTGGGTCATGATCCCGTTCTTCGAAGGGCTGCCGCACGAGCTGGAGGAGTCTGCACGGGTGGATGGCTGCACCACAACAGGTGCGTTTATCCGCGTTTTGCTGCCGATCTCCTGGCCGGGCATCATCACCGCGTCGATTCTGGCGTTCATCTTTTCGTGGAACAACTTCATGTTCTCGCTCATTCTCGCCGGTGAAAAGACGAAAACGCTGCCGATTGCTGTCTTCAACTTCCTGTCCTATTCCGAGATCAACTGGGGAGGCTTGATGGCAGCATCCGTGATTATTACCCTGCCGGTTTTGATCATCGCTTTGGTTGCCCAGCGCTACATCATCGCCGGATTGACGGGCGGAGCAGTCAAGGGTTGAGGACCTTGCACACATCGTATCCACGGGCCCCGCTCGGCGTAGCGTTAGCTTGAGCCAAGTGGGCAAAGAAATTGGTAAGGGGGAGAGAACCGATATGCATATCGGTGTGATCGGACTTGGAAAAATGGGCATCAATCTGGTGCAAAACATAAAGCGACAACAGTTTGACGTATCCGCATTCGACATCAGCCCGGAGAGGCTGGCGGAAGCGAAAGAATACGGCGTTCCCGTCTATGAGGACGTGGCCGCTCTGGCTGCAGAATTGCCGGCGCCTCGTACCTTCTGGCTGATGATCCCGGCCGGACCGGTGGTGGATGAGGTACTGGCCACGATCAAGCCGCATTTGAAGCAGGGAGATATTGTCGTTGACGGGGGCAACTCCCACTATAAGGACTCGATTCGCCGCAGCCAGGAGCTGGCGGAACAGGGCATTGATTTTCTCGACGTGGGTTCCAGCGGCGGCACCAGCGGCGCGCTGAACGGGCTTTGCCTGATGATCGGCGGGCCGGAAGCAGCTTACCGGAAACTGGAGAATCTGTTTGTTTCTTTATCTGTCGAAAACGGCTGCCTCTACACAGGCGAAAGCGGCAGCGGCCACTTTTTGAAAATGGTGCACAACGGGATCGAGTACGGCATGATGCAGGCGATTGCAGAAGGCTTCGAGGTCCTGGACAAAGGGCCGTTTGACTACGACTACAAAGCGGTGGCCCGCGTGTGGAACAACGGCTCCGTGATTCGCAGCTGGCTGATGGAACTGATGGAAAACGCGTTTGGAAAAGACGAACGGCTGGAGGGCATTCGCGGCATCATGCACTCTTCGGGTGAAGGAAAATGGACCGTGGAGACGGCGCTGGACTATCAGGTGGCTACGCCTGTCATCGCCTTGTCGCTGTTGATGCGCTATCGCTCGCTGCAGGAGGATACGTTTGCCGGGAAAGTGGTGGCTGCGCTGCGCAATGAGTTTGGCGGCCATGCCGTTGTAAGCGCGGAGGGCAAGTAACATGGGCATTCTCCACGAGTTGGTGAAAGACATCCCGATTCCTCGGATGGTTCGCATAAAACAGTCGTTTAAATCCGATCGGTTGACGAATCTGGAGGAAGCGCTGGAACATGAATGGCACAAAGTCGAGCACATGATCAAGCCGGACATGGAGATCGCCATTGCCGTGGGAAGCCGGGGGGTCGACCGGATCGTGGACCTCACCCGTCTAACGGTGGAAATGGTGAAGCGGCGCGGAGGGAAGCCGTTCATCGTCCCCAGCATGGGCAGCCATGGCGGCGCTACAGCGGAAGGGCAAGTTGCGGTGCTGCGCCATCTCGGAGTGACGGAGGAGAGCGTCGGCGCGGAAATCCGCTCCTCCATGGAGGTCGTGCAGGTGGGAATCTTGCCGAATGGCCTTCCGGTTTTCATCGACCAGTACGCCTCCCGTGCGGACGGCATTATTGTCATCAACCGCGTCAAACCGCACACTGCTTTTCGCGGGCGCGTGGAGAGCGGTCTGTTGAAAATGATCAGCATTGGTCTTGGCAAGCAGAAGGGGGCGGAAGCCTGCCACCAGCTCGGGTTTGGCCACATGGCGGAAAACGTGCCTGCGATGGCCAGGATGCTGATCGAGAAGATGCCGATCCTGTTTGGGGTCGCTACGGTCGAAAACGCCTACGACAAGGTGGCCAAAGTGGCGGTCGTGCCGGCTGCAGAGATCGAGCAGGCAGAGGTAGAGCTGTTGAAGGAAGCGAAGCGACTTTTGCCCAGGATCATGTTCGACCAAATCGATGTGCTCGTCATTGACGAGATCGGAAAAAACATCAGCGGGGACGGCATGGACCCGAACATCACCGGCCGCTACCCTACGCCGTACGCCCACGGCGGACCAGAGGTAAACAAAATGGTGGTGCTGGATCTGACGGACGAGACGGAAGGAAACGCCAATGGTGTGGGAACCGCTGATTTTACTACGCAGCGCCTCGTTGACAAGATGGATTTGGAAAAGACGTACGCCAATGGATTGACCTCCACCGTCGTTGCGCCGACCAAGATTGCGACGACACTGGCCAATGACCGGGAAGCGATCCAGGCGGCGATTAAAACCTGCAACATTCTCCATTTCCATGACGTAAAGCTGGTGCGGATCAAAAACACGCTGGAGCTGGGCGAGATCGAGATCTCCGAAGCGCTGCTGCAGCAGGCGGAAGCAAATCCGGACATCGAGATTTTGACGGAGCCGTACGATTGGAGTTTTAACGGGAACGGAAACCTGTTCGAATAAGAGGGAGTGGAGTGCGGTGAAGATTACCAAGTTGACCTTGTACAAGGTGCAGCCTCGCTGGCTTTTTCTCAAGATTGACACGGATGCCGGCATCGAGGGCTGGGGAGAGCCAGTCGTGGAGGGACGCGCGAGCACGGTGGAAGCCTGCGTGAACGAGCTGGCCGATTATCTGATCGGCAAAGACCCGCTGCGGATCGAAGACCACTTTCAGGTGCTGTATCGCGGCGGCTTTTACCGAGGCGGCCCGATCCTGACCAGCGCGCTGTCAGGGATTGAGCAAGCGCTGTGGGACATTAAAGGAAAGTTCTACAACCTGCCCGTGTATGAAATGCTGGGGGGCGCAGCTCGGGACAAGATTCGCATCTACTCGTGGATCGGCGGCGACCGTCCGAGTGACGTGGCGCTCGCGGCGAAGGAAAAAGTGGATGCCGGATTTACTGCGGTCAAGATGAACGCGACCGAGGAGCTGGGTTACATCGACAACCACTCCAAAGTGGAAGCCGCCGTCAACCGGATCGCAGCGGTTCGGGAAGCGGTGGGTCCTGACGTCGGTATCGGCATGGACTTCCACGGCCGTGTGCATAAGACGATGGCGAAGATTTTGGCAAAGGAACTGGAGCCGTACCGTCCGATGTTCATCGAAGAGCCGGTTCTCCCGGAAAACAACGAGGCACTTCGCGAAATCGCGCGCTACACAACGACGCCAATCGCCACGGGCGAGCGTCAATACACGCGCTGGGGCTTCAAGCAGATTCTCCTGGACGGCTACGTGGACATCATCCAGCCGGACCTGTCTCACGCCGGCGGCATTCTTGAAGTGAAAAAGATTGCCGCCATGGCGGAAGCGTTTGATGTCTCGGTGGCTCCACACTGCCCGCTGGGGCCGATTGCGCTTGCCTCCTGCCTGCAGCTGGACGCCTGCACGCCGAACGCGATCATTCAGGAACAAAGCCTGGGTATCCACTACAACCAGGGCAGCGATCTGCTGGACTATCTGGCAGACCCGACCGTGTTCCGATACGAAAACGGCTACGTCGACATCCCCGGAGGGCCAGGCTTGGGCATCACGATCAACGAAGAGGTTGTCAGGGAAGCTGCGGAAGTGGGTCACAACTGGAAAAACCCGGTGTGGCGCCACGAGGACGGCTCTGTGGCGGAGTGGTAGACGATGGACGTCGTAACTTTTGGCGAAACGATGGTGTTGTTTACGCCTCAATCGAATGGTCCGCTCCGGTTTGTGAATCAGTTTGGGAAGACGGTGGCTGGCGCGGAATCCAATGTCGCGATCGCTTTGGCACGGCTGGGCCATCACGTGGGCTGGATCAGCCGGCTGGGAAATGACGAGTTCGGGCTGTACATCCGCAATTTCATCCGCGGGGAGGGGGTAGACACCTCCCGCGTGGTGTTTGATGAGGAACATCCCACGGCAGTTTTTTTCAAAGAGCGGCAGGTGGGGCAGGAAACAAAAGTCTACTACTACCGAAAAGGCTCCGCTGCAAGCTGTTTATCGCCGGACGACATGGATGAGAACTATCTGGCGCAGGCGAGGTTTCTGCATCTGACGGGAATTACCCCGGCGCTCAGTGATTCCTGTCTGGCGGCGGTGGAACACGCCATTCGTTTGGCCAAAAAGCACGGGGTGACCGTCGTGTTTGACCCCAATATCCGCTTGAAGCTGTGGTCAAAAGAGCGGGCGCGAGTGGTGTTGAACCGCATCGCCGGTCAGGCGGACATCGTCATGCCGGGCATTGAGGAAGGCCTGATGCTAACAGGGGAGACCACACCGGAGAAAATCGCGCAGAAGCTTCTGCAGCAAGGGGCCAAAGCAGTCGTAATCAAGCTGGGAGAGCAGGGAGCCTTTTACTCAAAGTCAGACGGTTTGCAAGAGTACGTAGCCGGTTTCCCTGTTGAACAGGTGGTTGACCCGATTGGTGCTGGCGACGGTTTTGCCGCCGGCTTTCTGTCCGGTCTGGTACGCGGCTGGTCGTATCGGGAAGCGGTACGTCTGGGCAATCGCATCGGCGCTTACGCCGTCACAGTCACAGGTGACGTGGAGGGCTACCCGACCTGGTCGCAAATCGCGCCGGACAAACAGGACGAGATTTTCCGTTAAGGAGTGGTGGGCGAATGCTGCCAAAAGGTAGGATGCTGGAAAAGCTGGTAGAGAGCGGCGTGATCGCGATTCTGCGCCAGGTGCCGCAGGAGCAGGCGGAGCGGTTGGCGGAGGGCCTGGTGGAGGGCGGCGTCACCGCGTTGGAAGTAACCGTGCAGACGTCTGACGCGTTTGCCACCATTGAGATGCTGAAGAAAAGGCTGCAGGGACGGGCCGTCGTTGGCGCCGGAACAGTCATCGACGGAGAGACGGCGCGCCTGGCGATCAACAGCGGGGCCGACTTTCTCTTCTCTCCCAGCCTGCATCAGGATGTGATTCGCACCGCGCTGCGATACGGAAAAATAGCCATGCCGGGCGTGATGACACCGACGGAGATGATCAACGCCATGGAGTGGGGAGCTGATTTGGTAAAGGTATTCCCCGCTGCGACCCTCGGTGCCGGGTTCTTTAAAGACGTCAAGGGGCCATTCCCTCACATCCCTCTTGTACCCGTTGGCCGAATCAATCTGGATAACGCTGCTTCGTTTATCCGGGCAGGAGCAGTGGCAGTAGGGATTGGCAGCAATCTGGTTGATCGCCGGCTGATGGAACAGGGAGCGTTTGACGAGATCAAACGGATGGCGGCCCAGTACGTGGAGACCATTCAACAGGCACGACAGAGATAAATCGTTCTGCAAAAATACGGCTTGCTGATAAGCCGTATTTTTTTGTGATTCACGAATTGACAAATTATGAGAATCAATTCTATTATTTTACATGTTATTTCATAGAGAGAGGAAAAAAGTCATGGGTATGGGGAAACAAATCATTGTCACCAGTCTGATTGCCGCCCTGCTTGTTTCCGGGGTTCCGGCTAAAGCCAACACCGGTGAGGGGCGCACAGGCGAAGTCAAGATCGAGGCCAGAACGGGCAATCCTGTTACCTCGATGCGCAAAGCCTTGCAAACAAAACCGTGGGGAAAACTGCCGTATTCCGAGCGTCTTGTCATCCTTCGCTTTTCCGGACCTGTTCAGGAAGAGTGGACAGAGCAGGTTACTGATCTGGGTGTAAAGCTGGGGGACTATCTTCCCGATTATTCCTTCATCGCGCAGCTGCCTGCTGACAAGTCGAATGTCAAAAAAATCAAAGATTTGCCGTTTGTCAGCGGAGTGGAAAAGTTTCATCCAAGCTATAAGGTCTCTCCAGAGGTTATGGAGGCATTAAAGAAAGAAGACAAAGTAACGGTGCAGGTATCTGCCTTCAGCAGCAAGGCGCGTGCGGAAAAAGCAGTACGCAGGGCGGGTGGAAACGCCAACGACGAGATTCAGACAACCCTGCTTGCTGAGGTGGATCGAAAGGAACTGGAGAAGCTGATTCAATCGGATGATGTCCTGTATGTCGCTCCGGTTGCCAAAATGGCTCGTCATAACAATGTGGCTGCCGTTCTTACAGGAAGTGCGGAACTTCAGCAAACAGGCTATACCGGTAAAAATCAGATTGTGAGCGTGATTGACAGCGGCCTCGATACAGGCAAGCTGGATACCATACATCCTGACTTTCGGGGACAATTGCAGAAGTTGGTCGCTGTCGGCCGACCCAATAACGCAAGTGATATTGACGGCCACGGCACGCATGTCGCAGGATCGATTGTCGGGAATGGCAGCATGTCCGAAGGTGAAGTAAAAGGCATGGCGCCCGGAGCGAAGCTGGTGTTTTACTCGGATTCCGATGAAAAAGGGAACATCAGTCCCAAAGCGGACATATACAAGCTGTGGAAGGATGCTTACAAGAACGGGGCAAGAATCAACTCGTATTCAGCAGGAGTGTCAGGCTCCCATGGCGCTTACCTGCAGGGGGCCCAACTTGTCGACCAGTTTCTCTGGGAGAATCGGGATGCGGTAACCCTAATCGCCGCCGGGAACGAGGGAGATGAATACGAAGACGAGTTCATGACCGTAACCTCACCGGCCACAGCGAAAAACGCCATCACCGTAGGAGCGAGCGAAAGCTATCGACCGCAGGTGGGCGAGGGTGCGGATGACCCGGATACGGTTGCCCATTTCAGCAGCAGAGGTCCTACGAGAGACGGCCGCATCAAGCCGGACGTTGTTGCGCCGGGTACCTACATATTGTCTACTCGTTCGATCCTGGCACCGGAAGACCATTATCGTGGCATTGTGGGAGCATACGGCATCATGAGCGGTACCAGCATGGCTACGCCTATCACTGCTGGCGGGGTGGCTCAAATTCGGGAGTACCTGCAGAAGCAGGGCGTAAAAAATCCAAGCGGCGCTCTGTTAAAATCGCTGCTCATTTCTGGCGCGGATGATCTGGGAGACAGCGTGATGCGGATGGGATTTGGCCGCGTCAATCTGGTGAATTCGATTGAGTCGACCTTCGTCGACCAGCAGGAGGGGCTGCAAACGGGAGGCTACGTCACTTATCAGGTTGAAGTGAACGAAGTGGACAAGCCTTTCAACGCGACCCTCGTCTGGACGGATTATCCAGCGTCTTTGCTTGCTTCACGAACATTGGTCAATGATCTCAACATGGTCGTGATCACACCGTCCGAAGAGGTTTACAACGGGAACGACATGTTCGAAGCACCTTACGACGACGAAGTGGACAACCTGAACAACGTTGAACAAGTCTACATTCCACGGCCGGAAAAGGGCATGTATACCGTTGTGATCAAAGGATACAATGTGCCAAAAGGCCCGCAGCCCTTTGCCTTTTCGACCAACGGAAAAGTGAAGCCCAACCTGATTGACGAGGCGAAAATCCAGGCAGCGGCAACTCTGTCGAAAAGTACGATTAAATTGAGTTTGAAAGGCAAAGCAGACAAGAGCGTGAAACAGGTACGCATGGAGATCCCCGGTTTCCCGAGTTCAAGCGTTACAGCCAAGAACGGTTCATTTAGTTACAGCAAGTCAGTCAGCATTTTTGACGGTGGAGTAGACTTTGTGAAAGTAACGGCGGTGGATGACAAAGGAAACGAGGATGTGGCCTACGTGTCGACCGAGTTGGATCTTATGAACGATGACAGCGTGGAGCTTGCCGAGACCGATCAGGAAGGTTCCCAGCTATTTTCCGTTCGCGGCAACCTGTCGGGAAGCGCTGCATCGGTATGGGCGGTAGCAGGCGGCAAGATGCACCCGATGAAGGTGGCAAACGGTGCGTTTAGCGGCACCTTTACCGTCAAGGAAGATCTGGATCACATTCAGATCGTAGCCGCAGACAAGAAGGGATATTACGAAATCGTCCACTTTGTGAAATCCGGCGAAACAAGCAAAGCCCGTTACAAGCCAGTAGAATCCCTGTACAAAAGATAGTGGAAGATACGAAAACAAGGCAATCGACCAAAGTCGGTTGCCTTGTTTTGTTTCGAACAACACAATACCAACGTAATGAAGTGTAATGGAGACAAGGCTAAGCTGTCTTTGACATCGTAATGCATCTCACGTACTGCAACCATTGCCAAATCACACACGAATTCCCCCTATTTCAACTGCCCAATCGACATGTTCACCCGATAATTTCCGTACTCCAGAATATCATCGAGCAGCCGGTTGAGCGCTTCCTGATCAGACACCCTCACTTTCAGGGAATAGCAGCCCTCGCCGCCGACACGGTGGGCCTCGACGATTTCATCGCGTTTCAGAATGAACTGCTGGAAGCGCTGGTGGTCCGTCGACTTCATGAAAATGGTCACCAATGCGGTTAGGGACGGGCCGAGCTTGGCGGGGTCAATCACCGCGGTGAACCCCCGAATCACGCCCAGCTCTTCCATGCGGCGAATGCGGTTTCCCACCGCTTGACCTGTCAGGTGAACGGCTTCGCCGATTTCCCTCCATTGGACGCGGGCGTTTTGCTTCAAAAGTTCCAATATTTGCAGATCGGTTTGGTCGAGCATGAGCACCTTTCCTTTCACGGCGAAAGCGAGGTAGCCGCCATCGTTTCGCGGGGAGACTGGCGGATCATATACAATCCAGATATAGAGAGGATTTCCTATTATTATAATTCGGAGGAAAGATATAATGAACATTCAACTGGTCCGCCACGCCACTTTGAAACTGGAGTATGGAAACCGCAAACTCCTGATCGACCCGATGCTCAGTCCTGCCGGTACGCAAGCAACTACGCCCAATACTCCCAACCCGGTGCCCAACCCGCTGGTAGATTTGCCGCTGCCGGTGAGCGAGCTGCTTGATGTGGATGCCGTCATGGTAACCCACCTGCACCGCGACCATTTTGATGATGCCGCTGTTCAGGCACTGCCGAAGCACCTGCCTCTTTTCTGCCAGCCAGAGGATCTGCAGAACCTGGAAGAGCACGGCTTTACCGATCTCCGACCAGTGACCGGAGAGCTGAAGTGGGAGGGAATCACGATCAGCCGCACTGGTGGTCAGCACGGATCAGGTGAGATCGCCAAGATGCTGGCCCCCGTATCCGGATTTGTCCTGCGTGCAAGCGGAGAGCCAACTCTTTATCTGGCAGGCGATACCATCTGGTGCGAAGAGGTAGACCAGGCGCTGGAGACATATCGCCCCGATGTTGCTGTTGTTAATGCGGGCGCGGCGCGGTTCCTGACCGGCGGCCCCATTACCATGACGGAGGAGGACATTCAACAGTTCGCCAAAAAGTCACCGCAAACGCGGATCGTAGTAAGCCATATGGAGGCCTGGAACCATTGCTTGCTTACGCGGGCAGAGCTGCGCTCATTTTTACTGGAGAATCAGCTTGACCAACAGGTGTATGTGCCTGAAAACGGCGAGTGGATGGAAAGTATGAAAGCAAAATAACGAATGAAACCATATGATCTTCTATGGTAAAAAAGGTGGTGAAGACCCACGCCATCCACCATAAAGGAGATTCATATGAAACCTAACGAAATCGGAGCATTGTTCGGTCTGGCCGCGTTATGGGGAGCATCCTTTCTGTTCATTCGAATTGCCTCCCCTGTGTTGGGCCCGTTTCTTACCATCCAGGGCCGTGTGACCATAGCAGGTATCGCATTGCTCGTTTATGTCTGGTTGACCGGCCGATCGACGGACTTTCGACAGCGATGGAAACAATACCTGATCGTTGGCGCTTTGAATGCGGCCATCCCGTTTCTCTTCATTGCTACGGCGGCCTTGCATTTGGATGCGTCGATGTCGGCCATCATCAATTCGATGACGCCGTTGTTTACAGCAATCGTTGCCTGGCTTTGGATGAAAGAGCAATTATCCGCGAAAAAATGGCTGGGCATCCTGACCGGCATGATCGGTGTCGTCATCCTGGTGGGATGGAGCCCCTTGCCCTTTACCACAGAGGTGTTGCTGGCGATCGGTTTATCGATCCTATCTACCGTTTCATATGGGTTGGCAGGTGTATATGCGAAAAAGACGTTTGCGGGAGTCCCGCCGCTGTCCCTGGCGATCGGGCAGCAAATGGGAGCGGCCGTACTGCTCGTTCCCTTTACGATGTTCAATCTTCCCGCTTCAACAGCGTCGGTGTCAACGGTCGTGGTCCTATCTGTGCTGGGTCTCTCCCTTTTTTGCACCGCGATTGCCTATCTCCTGTACTTTTATCTGATCGAGCGAGTTGGGCCGACGAAAACGGTCAGCGTTACTTTTCTCATCCCGCTGTTTGGCATGGTATGGGGAGCGGTATTTCTGCATGAAACGATAACTGTCGGCATGGTGGTGGGGCTTTTGGTCATATTGAGCAGTATCTTTCTGATATCGGATGTGTCGTTCAATGCGAATACCACAAAGCAAAGGAAAAGCGCCTGAACCCCAGGCGCTTTTCTCATACAGATAGGAATTAATAAAATTCCTATCTGCACAAGTGGTCGGCTAAACGCAACGTCCTGTTGCGTCGCCGACACTCGCAC
>VAPR01000640.1_pt1 | contig 21289 bp, 14 predicted proteins | sample 3380701 | NCBI WGS metagenome assembly VAPR01 (sample SAMN11536904, study PRJNA540576) | hot springs metagenome | isolation source: hot spring wet sediment | place: Spain: Lobios | collected 2014-01 | reverse complement strand
TCTGCCGAACAATCGCGCTTTTGTCTGCGTGAACATCTTTCCCACACCCACGGCGGGCTGACGCCCGCCGCTCCTGTGGATGTGCGTTTGTGCATCGCAAAAATCGTTTTTTCGCCGGCAAACGTTCGCACCGCAACACAAGAGCGGGGGGCGTAAGCCCCCCGTGGTAACTATTAACGCGAACGCAACGGTGATCGGCACACGTACCGTCGGCGGTCTGCCGTGAGTTAAAGGAAGGAACGTGACGCATCGTGCGATGTCGCTTGCCGACCAACAGGCCGCGCTGGCAGCGTCGGAACACGGCAGCGCAAAGCCTTCCCCAACAGCAGGGAGCTCCTCAACCGCGCTGCGCTGGCAGCGTCGGAACACAGCAGCGGGTGCCACTTGCCTGGATAACCGCCCGGCCCCATAATGTTAGCAACTGGGCAACTTTCGTTACCACCAGGGGGAAACGTCATGCGTCTAACGGGCAGCACTTTCTGGTTGGGGAGCTGTGGGGTTACTTTGGCGCTGCTGGCGACCTGCCTGGCACAGGAACCCCGCGACGCCGACAACATCATCCCGCTCACCTCTTCGATCGAGGAGTACCGCAACGCTCAAGTTTCCCTGGGCCAGGGGCAGAATGTCCAGGCGCACATTCCCTATTGCCTGAGCGGAAACAGTGCGCTCATTGTGTTTCCGGTCTGGTTGGTCGGTGAACAGGTGCACATCTGGGACGGAACCGACTGGAAATTACTGAATCCCCACGACGAGGTTCCGCCGCTGATAAGCGGTCAGCCGGTGCGATTGCGCTTCTTTCTGCGCAATTTGCTCAGTTCGGAGGAGGGTCGCCGAGCCGTTTATGACTTGATCCGCAAACAGGTTGCCGAGCTGCGTGGCCTGAAGGGTGCCCAACTTCGTCTGTGCGAACCTCGGCTCGATAAGGAGCGGTTTCGTTTGACTGTGTTCGTACCTCGGAGTGGCGAACGTGCCGACCCGCCGGTTTCGTTACCGGTGCGTCTGTCGGAGACGCTTTTCAGCGAACCACACGGCCAGTTTGTGGAAGTGCCGCTGGACAGCGCCAGTCTTTTAGAATTGCGGCAGCAAATGTACGGGCAACCACTGCGGCTGATGGACTTGCGCCTGCGCATCCAGGGCCCTTTTCGGTCACACATGGAACAACTGCAATTGCTGGCGTCAGTAAAGCTCGTACAAACTCGGCTCGCTGATTTGCAGAATCAACTGCGGCCAAAGACGATCCCCAATGCCCCGTCGCCTAGCTTGCTGATAGTTCCGCCGGTAGCCACTGGGGGGCATGCCCAGCAACAATTCGAGACGCGTGACTTGCTCGTACAGACGCTGGAACTGCAGATTCTCACCCGCCAGGATTTCCACGACCGCGCTACCGTCAATTACCTGATGCAGCGCTTGCTCGACCATGCCCTGACCCAAGCGAATCTCCGTGAGGAACAGGATAACAAAGTGGTAACCGTGCTCTTGAGCCAGCAGGCGGCGCTGACGGCTACCGTGGGAGAATTGCGCAAGATTTCGTTGAAAGACCGAAAGGAACGGGAAGCGGTTCTCAATACCCTTCTGGACAACTGGGAGGCTGAGCAAAGCGGCAAGCGCAGAGCGGGCCAGGTCAACTTACAGGCGGAATTTCATACACTGGGCTTCGGTCTCAGGGGAGCCGTTGCTGGGTCCGCGGAGGAAAGCGCGCAGCAAGCCAGAGCGCAATGGCGTAAGGAGCAAATCGAAACTCTCCACAGGTGTCTGGATGACCTGAGTAACCATTTCGAAGGGCGATTGCCGACCATGACTGGGATCAGCCTCGAACAGAAAAATCTGCTGGACGTCGGGAGAAACCTCGAGGCGGAAATCAAGCAGAGCAAGTTCACCGTCGGTTTGGCGGAATATCGCTGGCCAGGTTTGTCCCCCAGTTTTTCACCCGGCGAAGTCCTTTTGAAAATCCGAAAGGAAGCCCAGGAGCTTTCGCTTCGCCAGCAGCAGCTCGAGCAGGCCCGCAAAACCCTGGAAGATACCATCTGCAGAGCCCAGGCTCTAGACAAGGAGCTGGCCAAACCGCGTGAAGAGCTCGACCGTATCGCCGCCAAACTGCGCCAGCTGGACAAAGAGCTCGACCAGAACGACCTCCGTTCGCTGCGGAAGGAACTGGCTCAGCATCAGCGCGAACTTGGCCGCATCGCCGAAAACATAGGTCAAATGGAAAAGCAACTAGCCGGCCTGGATTCCCTGCGGAAGGAACTGGGCGGATGCCGTGACCTGCTCAATAGCTTGTCAGGCAGGCTGGCCCGCCTTGAGGCGCGCAAACTTGATGTTGAATCAGCCGTGCTGTCAGTCGCGGTGACGCCCGATGGCCAATACGTCGTTTCGGGAAGTCATGACAAAACGGTGCGTTTATGGGAGCTGGCGACGGGGAAAGAAGTGCGGCGGTTCACGGGGCACTCGGATTACGTCAATAGCGTCGCGGTGACACCCGATGGCAAGTACGTTGTTTCGGGAAGCGCGGACAAGACGGTGCGTTTGTGGGGGCTGGCGACGGGGAAAGAAGTGCGGCGGTTCACGGGGCACGAGGATTGGGTCAGGAGCGTCGCGGTGACGCCCGATGGCCAATACGTCGTTTCGGGAAGTGATGACGAAACGGTGCGTTTGTGGGGGCTGGCGAGGGGGAAAGAAGTGCGGCGGTTCACGGGGCACGAGGATTGGGTCTTGAGCGTCGCGGTGACGCCCGATGGCCAATACGTCGTTTCGGGAAGCGTGGACAAAACGGTGCGGGTGTGGGAGCTGGCGACGGGGAAGGAAGTGCGGCGGTTCACGGGGCACGAGAGTTTGGTCACTAGCGTCGCGGTGACGCCCGATGGCAAATACGTCGTTTCGGGAAGCGACGACAACACGGTGCGTTTGTGGGAGCTGGCGACAGGGCAAGAATTGCGGCGGTTCACGGGGCACGCTGGTTCTGTCTGGAGCGTCGCGGTGACGCCCGATGGCAAATACGTCGTTTCGGGAAGCGGGGACAAAACGGTGCGTTTGTGGGGGCTGGCGAGGGGGAAAGAAGTGCGGCGGTTCCCGGGGCACGAGGGTACGGTCTGGAGTGTCGCGGTGACGCCCGATGGCAAATATGTCGTTTCGGGAAGCCAGGACAACACGGTACGCTTGTGGTACATCGGCGATTTGTTGACGCCGGGCAAGTAGCAGCCGGCCACCGGACCTCGAATGCTCAATGGCAGACGGTGGGCAGAGCCAGATGGCTCCGGGCCAGCGTGGCGTTCGCGATTACGCAGTCGCGTTGCGTTGCTGCAAGCCAGACCCAGGACAAACAATCCGGATCGTAGCCCACTGCGCGGCGTTTTCGGTTATGCAGTCGCGTTCGTGCAAGCCCGGCTGACCGCTTGAACCAGAAGCGAATCCTGTTCGGGAAAGACGCTGCGCAGGTCTAACAGAACCAGGCCATCCTGAATGCGCGGGACGACGGGTGGGTCGGCGAGACGCAAAGCGCGAGCCAGTTCGGTGTCGCTTTGGCCGTGGGCTTTCAGGGCAATGACCACGGTCGGGAAGGTTTGCTCCGGCAAAGACCCGCCCCCCACGGCGACACGGTCTTCCCACACCTCGACGTGAGCCAGGGCGGGTAACTGACGCAGCTGGTCGGCGATAGCCTGAGCGCGCCGACGCAGGGTTTCCAGGTCCTGTTCGAGCAGCCGCAGGATCGGCACTTCCTGCACGGCGCGGGTCGGGTCGAGATAAAGCCGCAGCGTCGCTTCCAGAGCGGCCAGGGTCATTTTGTCCAGCCGAAAGGCACGCATGAGCGGGTCTTTTTCGATGCGCTGGATGAGTTCGCGGCGACCGGCAATGATCCCGGCTTGCGGCCCGCCGAGCAATTTATCCCCGCTGAACAAAACCAGGTCAGCACCGATACGCAGACTCTCGGCAGGAGAAGGTTCGTCGCGGAAACCCCAGCGCGAAAAGTCCGCCAGGGCCCCACTGCCGATGTCGTCCACGAACCACAGCCCATGCTTGTGGGCCAGCTCAACCAGTTCGCTCAGCTCCGGTTTGTCGGTGTGGCCGCGAATGACGAAATTGCTGCGATGCACGCGGAGGATCAGAGCGGTCTGCGGCGAAATGGCCTGGGCGTAATCGCTCAAGCGGGTAATGTTGGTGGTGCCGACTTCGCGGAGGATGGCACCGCTGGCCTGCATAATTTCCGGCAGGCGAAAACTTCCGCCGATCTCCACCAGTTCACCGCGGGAGACGATCACTTCCCGCCCCTGTGCCAGGGCACGCAACACCAGTACGGTAGCGGCAGCGTTGTTGTTGACAGCGGTCGCGGATTCGGCCGGCAGCAAACGGGTCAGCCAGTGCCGCACAATTTCCTGCCGCGAGGAACGTTCGCCACTGGTCAGGTCCATTTCCAGGTTGACGTAGCCCCGAGCCGCTTCGCAGACCGCTTGCACCGCGCTGGCCGCCAGCGGTGCCCGACCCAGGTTGGTGTGTAAGAGAATGCCGGTGGCGTTGATGACGGCCCGCAAGCGAGGGCGTTCTTTTTGCTCCAGCCTTTCGCGTATCCGCTGCGGTAAGGTTTGCCGCTGGGCTGGCCAGTCGGGCAGTTCTCCCCGGCGGATTTTTTCCCGCAGGCAAGCGATTTCCTCACGCACCGCTTCCGTAACCAGCGAGGCGGTATGCTCGGCCAGGAGCGCTTGCAATTCCGGCCAGGCCAGGATTTCGTGGATGGCAGGCAATTGCCGATAGGGATTGTCCGTCATGAGCATGCTCACGCATCGTCCCGACCCACGGCGGGTGGGTGTTCACGGCTGCTCAAATGCGCTGGGGCATTGCCGATGCCGCGAAGGGCAGCCCGGCAAGGGGCGTGAACGTCAGGGAGTGCGTGCAGGCTCTTGCTGGCCGGCTGGTGAGGGTAGCGGTTCGGCCAGGAAGCGGAGGTCGCCCTCGCGGCGGGTGAATCCCTGACGGTCGAGGTATTCGCACAGCGGCACGGCATATTTGCGGGTGGTTTGCAGCAGGTCGCGGATTTCCGATACCGTCAGACCGCGACCATCCTGCAATTTTTCCCGTAACAATTTTCGCATGGCCTGTTCGTGCTCGGCATGCAGATAAAGTTCGCCTTCAATGTGCACGAGTTCGCCCTCAGCGACACACAGTTCGAACAAATCGCGGAGTGCAGAAGCCTGGCCACCAGCTTCCGCAACGAAGCCGCTCAGTTCGGGCGGCTGAAAACGCGCCGCACGATACGCTTGCACAATGCGTTCCTTGAGCTTGCGCTGTGCCGCGGAGAGTTTCGGCTTGAAATCGGCGCGGGCGATTCGCCGTTGGTCGCCCACCAGCTGGCCGCGTGCCAGCAGCACTTCCGTCACCGCATGCACCAGGTGTTCATCACCCACGTAGGCCAGTTGCGCTTCCACTTTACTGCGGTCGTGCCAGGACATGAGCGGATGCTCGGTGTGCAAGCGGTCGAGTGTTCCGAGCAGTCGCTGTGCCAGTTCTTCAAAGACCTCGACCTGCAGGGCTACGGTTTTGCCGGGAGCTACCGGCAGGTTCACCAGACGACCGCGTTCGACCAACCGCGTAAACGTTGGCTCGACCTGATCGAGAGACAATCCCGCCGACTGTACCAGGTCTGCCGGCTGCAAACCCTGCCAGCCCTGGAACCAGGCGACCACGTCGGCACGGGTTTCGGCATCGCCTCGCCACAGCATTTCCAGCCGTTCGAGAGTATCGAGTCGGCCGCGACGCAGTTTCTGCGCCAGCGGTTGCAACACCTGTCCGCCTCCCAGCGTGTGCGTTGCCGAGGGATCCCGCAGAACGAAAGGCTGACCCCAGCGGGCTACCGCAGCTTCGCGGAGAAACAATTGTGCCAGCCCCCATCGGTTCGCTTCCAGGCGATCGCTATCCAAAAGGGCCACCGTCCCCATTATCTCCGCCGTACCCAGATGCAAGCGAACCTCAGCGCGATGCTTAATCGGATGGCGAATGTCGGGCAGAGCGTGCAGGCGAACCGTCAAAATTCGGCTGGGGCGAAGATAACCCGGAGTGGCCAGTTCGTGGCCACGTTCGATTTGCTCATGTTTAACGCCAGCCAGATTGATGGCCGCACGCATCCCCCGATGCACTTCCTCTACCGGTCGGTCATGGTTGTGCAGACCCCGGACTCGCAAGCGTTCGCCCACCGGTAACCATTCCACCTCCTCGCCAACACGAAGCCGACCGGAAGTGACCGAACCTGTCACCACCGTGCCGTGCCCGGCGACGGCAAACGACCGGTCAATGGCCATGCGGAAAATTTCCTCCCCCTGTCGATCTTCCACCTGGCTACACACCTGCCGCAACGCCTGTTTCAACTCTTCCAGGCCTTCCCCGGTTCGAGCCGAGGTGAACACCAGCGGGGCGTTTTCCAGAAACGTCCCCTGCACCAGTTCCCGTACTTCCAAGGCGACCACTTCCCGTGTGGTGTCATCCACGAGATCGGCTTTGGTAACCGCAATCACGCCAAAGCGCAGCCCCAATAACTGCAGGATTTCCAGGTGTTCGCGGGTTTGCGGCATAACGGAATCATCCGCTGCCACCACCAGCAGGGCCAGATCGATCCCGGTCGCTCCCGCCAGCATGTTTTTGATGAACCGCTCATGTCCGGGCACATCCACAATGCCCAGCCGATACTCGCCCAATTCCAGGTGGGCGAAACCAATGTCTATGGTGATGCCGCGCGCTTTCTCCTCCGGCAACCGATCGCAATCAATGCCGGTCAGGGCCTTGATCAGCGAAGTTTTGCCGTGGTCAATATGGCCGGCCGTTCCGAGGATCAGTTCGCGTGGCATCGTCGTCGCCTGTGGGTCTGCTCCATCCCTGCCCCAGTCGGTACAACCGGGGTCAAGCCGACATTGCTGGCTAAGGCACTTTTGGTGCTCGCCAGCCTCTCGCCATCATTGTAGTCTGCGGGAACCGGATCCGAGGAACTGTCCTCCAGCCCGCCCGTCGCGTTCAGCTCTTTAAGCCCGGCTGACGCAGCGCTGACTATGCACTTGCACGAACCATGTCCCCTCACGGTCGCTACGATATTGCGGAGGGCATTTTCCAGCGACGCGCTTATGAACAGACAGGCCGCTTCGGAGGGCCGCCATGCCGACGGTGATTCGTCTCGAAGAAGCCAGGCGCGATTACGAGCAGTATCGCTATCGCACACCGATCAAATTCGGGGGTGTCGCGTTTGATCGAGCGACGATCCTCAACGTCTGGCTGCGTGTCCGTGACCGCTCCGGTCGCACCGTGGTCGGCTTCGGTTCCATGCCGCTGGGCAATGTCTGGGCGTTTCCCTCACGGCAGCTCAGTTACGACCAGACGCTCCAGATCATGCAGCGTTTAGCTGACCGTTTCTGCGACGAAGTGCCACGCCTGCAGGAGTTCGGTCATCCTGTCGAGCTTGGCCAGTTGCTGGAGGAACGGTTCCTGACGGCCGCACAGCAGGTACAAACCGATCTGCGTTTGCCGGAACCAATTCCGAAACTGGCGGTGCTGGTGGTGGGCAGTGCCTTCGACGCTGCCGTCCACGATGCCTACGGCAAACTCCTCGACCGCAACGTCTATTCCTGTTACGGCCCGGACTGTTTGCCGGGCGATTTGTCGCGTTGGCTTGGCCAGGAGTTTCGCGGCGAAACGCTCCAGCAGTATCTGCAACGCCAGCCGAAAGAAGCCCTGCCACTTTACCATCTGGTCGGCGCACTCGACCCACTGGAACCGGCCGAGGTGACACAACCGGTCGGCGACGGGTTACCTGAGACCCTCGCCGAGTGGATTCCGTACAACGGCCTGACCCACCTCAAAATCAAGCTCAATGGCGACGACCTGGCCTGGGATGTCGAGCGGGTGGTTCGCGTGGACCGGGTGGCTTCTGGCGTGCAGGCTCGGCGGGGCATCACTCAGTGGTGGTATTCCCTCGATTTCAACGAACGCTGCGGCAGTGTGGACTATTTGCTCGATTTCATGCATCAGTTGCGATCCCGTGCACCCCAGGCCTGGCTGCGTGTGCAATACATCGAGCAACCGACTCACCGCGACCTCAAGACAACCGGTCGGGTGGACCTGCACGCTGCTTCCCGTCTCAAGCCGATCGTTGCCGACGAAGCCCTGACCGACCTGGAAAGCCTGTATCTGGCCCGCGACCTGGGTTACACGGGAGTGGCTTTGAAAGCGTGCAAAGGGCAGACGCAATCGCTGCTGCTCGCCGCGGCCGCTCAAAAACTCGGCATGTTTCTGTGCGTGCAGGATTTGACCTGTCCTGGGGCGTCGCTGATCCATTCGGCAGGTCTGGCGGCTCATATTCCGCCCGTAACCGCCATCGAAGCCAACGCTCGCCAGTATATGCCCCAGGCCAATCGCGGCTGGGAAGACCGTTTTCCCGGCATCTTCCGAATCACCGACGGACTCATGCGTACCGGTTGCCTGACCGGCCCCGGACTCGGTGCCGTTCCTCCCGCCGCCGAGCCATCGAACTGGCCAGCAACGCCCAACTGATGAACACTAACCCAGCCTCCAAGTACATGCTTTGAACTTGTTCCGGTGTTCACGGCACCGACCCAGCGAACGATGCGTGGTCAGCGAATTGCCCGGCTGCAACCGTCGCCCAGTGCAAGAGCATTGACGCTGGGATCCGCCGCCAAGGCAGATAGTTTCCGGAGCCACTACCCGCAGCTCGGAGAACTCTTACTTCCATCTGCCGATTCTCGCAGCACCATCCCCGACTTGTCCAAATCTCGTTCCGCGTTAGCATATATACGCAGGGTCAGCGACCGACTCAGATTTTCGTAACACCGCTCCGACGCGGGTGACCCTCAGACTTCGCCTCCCCGGTTCGCAATCGCCCGATCAATAACGGGCGAGCTAGATAAATGGTCGCTGACCGCTGAAACTCACCGGCCTGGTAGACAACGAGGTCTGGGTCGGGAACGGGTGAGCTAGATAAATGGTCGCTGACGCTGAAACGCCGCAGCGCAGTCCGCACAGCCTTCGGCTTTCCGAATAAAGGGCGCTTAGCTCAGTGGGAGAGCACTGCCCTTACAAGGCAGGGGTCGCAGGTTCGAACCCTGCAGCGCCCACTGGACGATTGTACACTAAGTTGCACGGAGTGCTAAGTAGCGATACGGACGTAACTTGCGGTTGGGTGTTATTTTGGCAGTAGCGCTCTATATCGCTGGATAACGCCGTTTGGTGCTGCGCTTTTTGCTGCGCCTGGATTTTTGCGCTCTGCATTGTCGGAATTTCGTTGCCTTGCTGGTTCTGGACATGCTGGCTCCGGGCGGCTGCGGTATCGCCGACGGTTGCGGATCGGATGCGTTTTCTTGGTAACTAAAGTGCGTGCGCCAATCCCGGGCAGCCACTGGTATTGCCGACGGTTGCAGATCGGATTCGTTCTGCTGGTAAGCAAAGTGCGTCCGGCAAGCGTGGGCGGCTGCGGGTATTGCTGACGGTTGCGGGTCGGATTCGTTCTCTTGGTAGCTAAAGTGCGTCCGGCAATCCTGGGCAGTCAACGGTGTTGTGGACGGTTGCAGATCGGACGGATTCCCTTGCTAACTAAAGCGTTGAAGGCAACCCTGCCTGACTCATCCGCGGTTTTGCTATGGGCGGGCTACTTCGCAACACATTGCCGAACAATCGCTTACAAAAAGTCCTATTTCCAGCCTCGGCCAGAGGCGTCTCGGATCGCCGATGCCCCCGTGTCCGAACAATCGCTTACAAAAAGTCCTATTTTCGGCCTCGGGCATGGGGCGCTGACATCGCTGCGGCGTTCAGCTAAGCCGATGGTAGCCAACCCCATGTCTGGCGGTGGCGGGGTCTTTTCCAAAAACCGAAGAAGCTCAGGCGGGTCTTACGTGCTCCAGGTGTCCCAGAAAAACAGGCGTCCGACGTAACCAGGATCATTCCAGACCAGCATCATCCCAGGGCCTCACATCCAACGTGGTATCCACGAAAACGATGATATCCTCCATGTACTGACTGGTGGCGTCTTCCCTCACATCCAACGTGGCATCCGCAAAAACCGGAGATAAGTCAGCCCCTCTGCTCGTTGCCGGGCCAGATGGCTGAGCTATACTGGCCACAGACCGAGACAGCCTCGTTCAGGAGCCGGGCCATGCTTAGGGAATTGCGGGGCTGCGTATTATCGTCCGTAGCCCTGTACTCTTCAAGCCGTAAATGTTGCCCTCCAAAAAGATCCACATTGCGACGCTGCACACTGTCGTGTTTTGCCCTGTACCTGACGCTGTTCAGTGGTTCGGTGAGGGCTGACGACTACGCCGCCCTGCAAGGCAAGTGGGTCGGTTATGTCGGACGCTACGATAGCAAGGGGCGATTTCAGGAAGAAGGTTATATCGAACTGGTGATCAAGGACAAAACCATCGTTGGCTACAAGCGCGGTGGGGCATGGTTGGGAGAGGGCACGTTTACGCTGGATAGCGCGGCGAAAACCATTACCGTGCAGGGGATCAAAGGCCAGTATCGGGAACGCTATTTGGGAAGCTACCGTTTAGAGGGGAACGAGTTTCGCTGGGCTACGACCCGTGGCGGGTCGCGTCGCGCCACCTTACCGCCCAGCCACGACGACGATGTCGTATTGGTGCTGCGCCGGCAAAAGTGAAGTTTCGGAATGTTCGCTAATGGGAAGCGGAGACAGGCTCCGCGTGCGAATCGGCCAGGCGGTCGGCTTACAGGGCGAGCCGCAGTGCATCGTAGCCGTTTTGTTCCGTGAGCCGGCGAACATGGTTGGCATCACCGCAAATATGGCTGACTGATCCCGTCCTTTGACGGAGACTTGGACGAGCGTTGGGCCCCGGGAGGATGCTGATTGCGGCGGATGCTAAGCCACGGCGAATTTTGCAAAATTATTGGCTAGGCCCTGGCAGGATGCTGGTTACGGCGGATGGCCTGTTTTTTCTGGGGGCACTTGGAAGACGCAAGGCCTACCTGTGCTTCCTCAGGTTCTGGCAAAGGGCGGCCGACCGCTAGCCACGCAGTTGGCCGGGATCGGCTAGGCTGGACGCTGCAATGATGTGAGCGCCCGCTGCGCCAGGCCAGAAAAATAGGAGTTTTCATAAGCTCCTGTCTCGGCATGTGTTGCGAAATCGCCTGCCCTTACTAAAACTGGGGATGGGTCAGCGGGGAATCTTGTTGCCGTGGGCGTAAGCTACTGAGAAAGAAGCGAGATGAGCTGCTTGAGTCAGCGGGGAATCTTGTTGCCGTGGGGGGCTGGGCCAGTTAAAATGAGCCAAGGAAGATTTGTGCTGCATGGCGGGGAGATCGGTTGGGAGAATTGGCTCAGGAGGTTCGACCATGAGCATCAGTCGGCGGGAATGGCTGGCGGCCAGCGGGGCGATGGCGGTATCGTTTTCGGCGTGGGCGGCCCAGGAAAGCATTGCTGGCGAAGATTTGACGCAAACGGTGCGTCGGTGGAATACACGTCTGCCGATGCCGAATTTCAGGCCGGGCAATGTCAGGGTCACACGCCAGCAGAAGCCCGTGGACAGAATTCCAGAAGGTTTCAAAGTACGCGTCAGCAATGCTGACCAGGTGATACCGACGCCGCTGGTGGTCAATGGCCGTGTTTATGTGGGTGGCGGGTTTTCAAGCCACGAACTCCATTGCCTGGACGGAGCAACGGGGCAGGTGATCTGGACAGCCTACCTGAGCGACAACGGGCCAACTCCGGCGGCGTACTATAACGGTGCTGTTTATGTCAACACGGAGTCGTGCACTCTATTTAGCCTGAACGCCCAGACCGGATTGCAACTATGGTCGGCGTGGCTGGGCGATCCGTTGCCGACCATGCCAGCGGTAACCGAAGGCCGGGTGTTTACTGCTTATCCAGCTCCCGGAGGGCCAGCTTTCGACGGAGGAATCAGTCGAGTCCTGGCCTGTTTAGATTCCCGAACCGGCCGGCCGATCTGGCTGCGGTGGATCGATCACGAAATCCTGTCGGCTCCGGTTGCTGATCGGGAGGATGTGTATGTGGCGACGTTCGGCGGAATGCTGTATCGGTTTCGGCAAGGTGATGGGGCGGTGATGCTGGCGGTGAGAAGCCGACCCACGTCCGCTCCGGTGATTGTGGATAAGTACGTGTTCTACAGCCGGGTCCGCGACGATACGGAACGGATCATCGCCCACAGCAACTCGAGCAATCAACTCCAGCTTGAGACCGCCGAAAACGACCGTGCTTTCTGGCCCCAGGGCGGCGAAGCCCAGGTAGCGTATCAGTACCAGGGTTCCCGACCGCTGGTCTGGGGAGGCAGAATGTACATGAGCCTGGGCGATGCCGTGTACTGTGTAGGTCTGGTGCACGGCATGCAGTACTGGTCGCAGAAAGTGCCCGAACCGTTGCCACCAGTTGCCGCCGGCAAAGCCTTAGTCGTGGCTACGAAACGAGGCGAACTGTTATGTTTGGAACCGGGAAGCGGTGAGGTTCTCGCCAAATACCAACTGGGTGAACGGCTCCTCTTCCCGCCGGTCGTGGTCGGTGGCAACATTTATGCGGGTACGGCCCAGGGGAACCTGATCTGTGTGAAAACCGGAGATCAGCAACTGACTGGCTGGCCCTGCTGGGGCGGCTCAGCGAACCGAAATGCCCTGGTATAACCCTGAGTGGGGCGGCTATTTGCTGATCTTTTTGATGGCCGTCGTGGCCACGGCTCGAAATTCTTTGTTTTTGGCGAGCAATTTGTCGGCCAGCAGGTTTTTGATAACGGGAACGGCGTCGCGGGCGGCCGGACCGATGTTGCCTAATGCTTCCACGATGGCGGCCAGGATAGTCGGGCGGGACAGCTCAGTCGGCGCTTTAGCAGGAACCTTGGGCGGGTTCTTGAGCTTTTCGATGAGCGCTGGCACAGCCGCAGCAGCATCCGGGCCCATGCCGCCAAGCGCTTTCGCTACCTGGATGACCATCTGGGGATCGTTGCTGGACTGCAGGAATTTAGCGAGCGGTTTGACGGCGGGTTTGCCGATTTTGGTCAGGGCTGACACTGCCGCTTCCGCTTCTTCCCGGTTTTCGGCGCGTAGCATCTGCACCAGATCGTTGACGGCTGGAGCTGCTGCTGGTCCGATCGCACCGAGAGCGCGAGCAGCAAAACGACGGACGAACTGATCAGGGTCGCGCAGTGCCGCTTGCAATGCTGGTACGGCCGACTTTGCGTCGGGGCCGAGTTTTTCCAGAGCCACTGCCGCTTGCCGGCGAACATCCACATCCGCCGACTTGAGCGCCTTGATATAGGCCTGAACATCGTCGCCTTGAGCGAGGACAGCCGTCAGTGTGCCCATCGCCAGAACTGTCAAGCATCCGCAAGGTCGCCAGGACATGATTGCTTGCTCCGTGTGAAAGGCCAGCCGAGAAAAGCCGAGTGGTCAGTGACCAGTGGCCGGTGATCAGTGGATAGTGGCCGGTGACTGGTGGCCGGCAATCAGTGGTTAGTGGCCGGTGATCAGCGATCAGTGGTCAGTGACCGGTGGTCGGTGACTCCTGGCCAGTGGTCGGTGGTCGGTGATCAGGGACAGGTAGTTCATCACCCGTGGCCAGTTGTCAGCGGCTGGTAGCCAGCGATCAGTGGTCAGTGACCGGTGACCGGCAATCGGTGACCAGTGGCCAGTGGCTCGTAGCCAGTGATCGGTGGCCGGTAGTCAGTGACCTGTCACCAGAAGCTGGTGGTTAGGAGCAGGAGTGGTGGCCTCAAAAAGTTAGACGCGCGAGACGAAAAAGAGTTCCGCGCAGCCCCCAGGCAGGCTATAATGGCGCGGGAGAGCGACCCATGCACCTGGACGATACCGTTTGTTACTGCTTTCACGTAACCCGGCGGAAACTGATGAACTTCTGCCGGTTAAGGCGTCCGCGCGTGCCCAGCTTGCTGTCGGAATGTGGCGGAGCTGGCACCGGTTGCGGCTGGTGTGTGCCGTTCCTGAAAATGATTTTCCGCCACTGGCAAAGTGGCGAATGTGTGCCGGAACTCGAAGAAATCTCCGCTCAGGAATATGCCCGCCGGCGCAGCGACTATATCCGTTCCGGCCACGGCAAGCCACCACCATCAGCGAAATCGTCCGCCGAGCAAAAGAGCCTGGACGGTTTGTCGGTGCAGCGTTCTGACGATGCCGGCGCAGGTTGTGGAACCGACGCCGACAGTAAGGGTACGTCATCATCGGCCAGCGGCATTTGAGGCCCGACCGCCGGCCCAGTGGCCTGACCGAAGCCCATTACCCGGTCGAAAACTAAAAGTCGCCACCGATATCGCCACCGAAATCCCCACCGCCCCAATCGCCGGCTCCGAAGTCCCCACCGGTATCAAAATCGCCGCTTGAAAAACCGCTGCCGCTCTCGTCCCCGAAACCGCCCCCTTCCACGTCGCCGGCGTCCCAATCTTCGTCGGCTTCGTCGAGTCCTTCCACATCGGCACCCGTACCGGCAGCCGGGGGAGATTCCGCATCGAAATCGCCGCCGGTCGTAATCACCCGACCGGATTCCGGTGCGTATCGGGCGGTGGGATCATCGGGAGGCTGAGGGCCAGACATCGGCCCGCTCCCGGCGGGTGGTAACGGTTCCGCATGAGCAGTTTGGCCGCCTCGGAAAAACCGGTCGTAAACCCAGCTGCCGACCGCAGCACCCAGTGCTCCGGCCAGGAATGAACCGAGAAAACTGCCGCCTGCCGATCCTCCATAGCCACCGTAGCCCGGACCGGGACCAGTCCCGGCAACCGGAGGTGCTCCCGACCCGGTTGGCCCACTCAGAGCATGGACCAGTCCGCGGACGATGGCGAACAGAATAACCACGCCTACGCCGATCAGAATCGCCCACAGTATCCACCTGTGATCGCCGCCTCCCGCATCCGTTTCGCTTGCCGCACCACCATCGCCAGCCTGCACACCGCCGGGCTTGCCTGCAGCAACCGCGGGAGCTTGCTTACCGCGATGGGCAGCAAGAGTTTTTTCGATCCAGGCGATGCTTTCACGCAGAGCAACATCGGGCTGTTTCTGACGCAGATGCCGAACCCATAAATCGCGCAGACCATCCAGGTCTTCCCTGGAGAATCGTGTAGCCACGCTCTCATGCAGAGCGATTTCCACATGCCCGGGTTTGCGACACAGGAGGATGTAGAGGTGAGCGTGCTGTGTGGCGCGACGTTGTTCTGCCCAGCGTGCAAAAGCCGCGGCTCGTTTGTCGTTGTTCCGGATAAGTTCGGCTACATCTGCGTGCGGTTGCATGAAGGTTTCGATGACCAGCGTCAGACCGTGGATTTTGCCCAGTTGCCGCAACTGCTTATCCGCTTGCAAGGCCACGTCGCGCGAGAAAAACTTCGCCTCGTCGAATACCTGAGCGGGCGCGGTATTCAACCAGCCACCAGCCAGCAGAGCGAATATCACGATGCCCAGCAGCAGATTGCTCTTTGTCATGACAGGCTCCTTTTGTTGTCGCGGGCGTAATTGGGACCTGTTCCCCGTCCCAATAATTATTCGTCGGGGCCGATGGGTGATTATCTGCGTGGCAATTCAAAAAACGGGAGGCATCAGCCTTCCGCGACACCCCGTCGGCTAAGATTGCGAACCGATTCCAGCAACGCCGGAAGGAAACGATCCAATTCCTGAGCAAATGCGTCGGGCAACCGCTTCAGCTTTTTGAGCCAGTCGCGATGCAGGCCGCGAACTTCGCCGCGCCAGATGCCGTTCTCTATCCAGACCCGCAGGGCAGGTTCCAGGTCAGGTCGAATGGAATCCAGGATAGCAACCACACGGGATTCGAGGCCGTGGTTCCGGAGTTCCCGCAGCCAATCAGCCGCTGTCGGTTGGTCTTGCCGCTGCACAATCAGGAAGGCATCTACCTCGCGGAACATGATTTCCCGACCGGGAGGAATGCGTTGGGGCGGATTGATAGCGTGATTGCCACCTGGTAAGTCGGCTACGAGCACGTCGAACAGTTCCCGGGCACGCCGGAGCTGGTCGGTGATTATCTCCTCCATTACGGAGGTCCAGTCGCGCTTTTGCGCATCGCGCAACCGTTTCGCCTGGGCTGCATCCACCATACTGAGATACCAGTTAGGTGTGGGCGCCTGGCCGTCGCAGTCCAGTTTCCACGCACGCCATGTCCGTTGCAAATAACAATCGAAAAAGTGGCACAGAGTTGATTTACCCACGTTCGGGTCGCCGATGACGCCCAGCACCACAGGCCGTTCCGGTGGCGGCACGGCTTCTTGCAGCCACGCCGGGTATCTGACTGGCCCACCCAGTTGTCCGGATTGCGCATCATACACTGCCACCAGGCCATCACGCGCTGACCAGCAATAGACGCGCATGACTCCAGCCCGAACAGCGGCCTGCGCGACGCGGGCATAGACCTCATTACTGGCCCGGCCACCAATCACGATTTCCCGCGGCTGGAGTTGTTGTAACTCGTCCAGCCTGGGCTGCAGCAGTCGCTCGATGATTTGCCGCGATAGCGGCGGCAGGCTGCGCAGTTGCACCCAGAATAACAGCGAGGCGGCGTCGCGCTGCGGGCGACGAATCTCACACTGGCAACCGGTCAGGTCGTCGCTACCCGGTTTGTCTCCCGGGGTCTCTACGCGGATTTCCTCCGCCCCAGCCGCACAATAAACGGCGGCAGCATGGGCATACATCCACACCGCACCCGGCCCCGTCAGAATTACCTCGCAGCCGCTGACCGATGTTGCAGCAATCGGATTGCGTTCGAGCACACTCGGCGGCCAGTATCGGTCTTTCGAAGGTTGAAACTCGATCCGTACGACCTTGTCCGACTGCTCCGTACGAAACCACTCGTCCATACCCGGTCTCCTCGCTCAGGGCATTTCGCCGGCTAAGAAAAGCAGTCATCCAGAAACTACAGCAGGAGGGCGATAGCTCAGGTGAACCTGACACCTGTTGTCGCCCAGGCGTTTGCCTTCGGAGCGCTATCTTAGTGCACGGTAGTCCCTATAACAAGCCGGCGACTTTCTGGAGTCGCGATTTCGTTGGTAACGGAGGACGTACGTCCCCTGTCTCCGGAGTTTTGCGGAGTTGGTCATGCACTTGCCTGTGTCGGCATACCCCACTCAACTCCGGAGTTTCGCGGAGTTGGTGATGCCCTTTCAGGTGGAGCCTTTCGTTGCGTCAGAGGACGGGTGATTTTGTGCTTGCAACAACACCAGCACCATCGGATCGCCCTGTTCGTCCAAAAAGGGAAGTTGCCAGGCAACATACCAGCGGCCCGGCTGCGGCAGAGTGGTTAATTCGCGGGGGAGCACCAGGCAATACACAGACTCACGCGGCGGTAAGCGATCCCAGCCCCGCACCCGAACCACCGGCCTGCCATAGTAAAACATGATGCCTTCGTCCTTGGCCTCGAAAATGTAGAGAGTTTCGCCGGGCGGAATATGACGCTGAAGAATGGCCGCTTTGCCCACCGGATCGCGTACACTGCGGATGGGCACGACCAGTTCGGCAAAGGCGATTTTCACTATCAACCACGCGACCAGCAACGCCAGCAAGGTGGCCTGCCAACGCTGACGATAAACCGACTGCCACCCGGCCGACAGAACCAGAACCATCACGCCCAGTAGTAGAAGAGCCACAGGCCAGTACGACGTCGGCAAGCGATACCAGCCGACGACCAGGCTGGCCGACATCGCCACGCTAAAACCGACCAGAAGCGTCACCAGGCCCAACTGCCCGAGTCGGCGGGTCAGTGTGCTGGCTATCGGCGACAAGGCCAGCACGCACACGCTAGCCCCGAGCCCAACCAATCCGGGAAGCAGTGGCATGTTGTGGCGGGAATCATGATCGGGTAACAGCGTAAACACCAGCAAGCTCGGCCAGACCCAGCAGTGCAATGTGCGGAATAGGGTGACAGTCGCTGGCGATAATCCAGCGGCATTTCGACCGGATTGGTGAGCGCGACGATACCAGCCGGAAAAGCAGGCCAGGCAAGCGAACAGCGACCAGGGCAATCCACAAATGGCGATTTTGATCGGATGCAGGGGAGTGTGCACCCAGTATCGTTCGGCGTGCTGGTGAGCCGGGGATAGTCGCGGTAAGGCTTGCTGCCAGAGCGTGTCGCGGAGTGTTTCCCAGCCGACGCGGTAGATGACGATCCCCAGCCAGCCGCCGACCACCAGTGCTGCCAGCAGAAGGCCCAAGAGGTGTTCGACACGCCGGAGCCAGAACCATCGGCGAGTCCAGCCCAGGTAAGTAAGCGCTGTCGCGTAGAAGAATATCGGTGCGTGCCATTTCGTCAGTGTGCCCAGTGCCACTGCCCCGAGCGCGACCAGCCACCAGAACATACTGGCGAGCGTTACGGGAGGTTCCGCTGCGGAAGCCGGTCGGTCAGTCGCTTCGCAGGCATCCGCGGGATGTTTGCCGTCCACCGCTCGGAAAAAGCTTACCAACGCCAGTGCCACCCAGAAGACAACGAGCATGTCAATTTCAGCCGTGGTGGCCTTGTCGAGCCAGAGCGGATTGCAACTGACCATACAGGCAATGAGCAGAGCCTGCCGGCGATCCAGGCCGACGGGTTTTTCCACTCCGGTCTGTGCTGCCGTGCCGGGCACTGTTTGCCCCGTGTGGCGGAGCAAATGCCAGAAAATCAGCCAGGCAGTGAAGACGGTGGCCAGCGCTGCCGGAATGCGTGAGCTCCAGGTCGTTACTTCGCCGAAGCACCAGCTGACGACTGCAATGGCAGCGTACATCACCGGCCCTTTGGTCAGCAGCGGTTCGCCATACAGTGTCGGCAACAAAAAGTCGCCGGATTGCAGCATATTGCGGCCCACGAGCGCCCGCAGAGCCTCGGTGCGATACAGAAAACCGGCGTTCACCCCGTAAAACGCCAGAATCGCCGTCCATACCGTCAAAATCAGCCATTCCCGCCAGAGCGAAGTCCGCCCCTGGTAAGTGGCAGTTTCGACCACGATTTTTCTGTCGTCGCGCTGCCGCGGAACCAGAAGAGACATGATGGGCCTCCTTGCCGGGCACAGGTGGATCGGCAGTTCGATCTCGATGGCTTCCAAGCGTCGCGCTGGAGAAGCTGCCCGCGTGCTGCACTTTCCTGACAGCGACCGAGCGATTTAGTCAGGGCGACCGAGCTTTCCTTACGGCTACCAAGCACTTTATTTGGAGCGACCGAGCACTTTCCTTTTACAGCGACCAAGCGCTTTATTCCGGGCGACTGAGCTTTCCTTACGGCGACCAAGCACTTTATTCCGGGCCACCGAGCACTTTATTTGCGGCGACCGAGCACTTTCCTTACGGCTACCAAGCACTTTCTTCGGACGGCCGAGCACTTCATTTGCAGCGACCGATCAGCACCGATTGCTCCTCCTGCACGCATGATTCGTTCACCGTGCACGGGGAATCACTACGCAAGCAGCATCGCCAGCAAAAGCCTTCCGCGGATGATCGGTGCCACATTTCGCAATGAGCAGCATGATTCGCCCAAGCCGAGCAGAGGCTTTCCAGGGACGACCCGTTCGCAATCGCGCAATTAGCGGCATAATTCGCCCGCGCCGAGCGGAAGCGTTCCAGCACGATTCAGTCGCCAGTTCGGGGGTAGCGCCAGTGAGGCGTCTATGCCATCCACCCGCTCGCCGTTACGATGCGTCGACCGCCTCGCAAGCGGCGACATAATTGGCCCACGCCGAGCGGAAGCTTTCCACGGATGATCTGTGATGATCTTTTTTCCAGCTCGCAAGTGGCGGCATAATTCCTCCGAGCCGAGCGGAAGCGTTTCCGAGGCCATTCGTTCGCCAGCCCGCAGTTACCGCCTCAAATCGCTCTAGCAGAGCGGAAGCGTTCCGGGATGATCAGCCCGCCACGCAAGGCGACTCGCTGTGGGGAGTGGATCGTTCCTATGCGGAGTCGGGAATGGTAACCAAATCCACCCCGGCCAACAAGTCCGCTTGCGACTGCACGATAGCGAACCCATCGCACGACGAATGTTCGCCGCACAGTACGCACTCGCGGTGCGGAGATGCGCTTCCGGCGCAAGACCGGCGGGCTGACGCCCGCCGTGGTTCCGTGAACCGAACGCCGTGCGAATCGAATGTGTTCGATGACCGGCGAACAGACGCAATCAAGAGCGGCGGGCGTGAGCCCGCCGTGGGTCTGGTAACGCAGTTGCAATTGCGGACGCTTTCGTCCAGCGACCCGCGTCAGCCCGCCGCTGGTCGGAAACCACGGTTGCAACGGCAACGCGCTGGATTTCCACGTTTCGAGTTCGCATACCGAATACATCCCACGGGGGGCTTACGCCCCCGCTCTTGTTGCAGAGCGAACGTTTATCGGCGAAAAACGATTTTTGCGATGCACGAACGCGGGTTCACAAGAGCGGCGGGCGTGAGCCCGCCGTGGGTCTGGTAACTCAGTTGCAACGGTGTTAGTGGATAAACAACCGGCCCATCGCCTCTGCGCGATAATTGCGGTGTTGCCGCTGCAAGTGCGTTTCTCGAAACCACGGCTGGCTTACGCCAGCCGCTCCTGGTTGCACGCACGCAGGTCGTTGCAGAAAAGCGGTTGCAATTTGCAACGGCGTTTTGTTTCCCACGGGGGGCTTACGCACCCCGCTCTTACGTTGCAGTGTGAGTGTTTGTCGGCGAAAAACGATTTTTGCGATGCACGAACGCAGGTTCACAAGAGCGGCAGGCGTGAGCCCGCCGTGGGTATGAGTAACGCAACTGCAATTGTGGGCGCTTTCGTCCAACGGCGGGCGTCAGCCCGGCGCGGTATGTGAGTAGCGCAATTGGAATTGCGGACGCTTTCGTCCGGGGACCAGCGTTAGCCCGCCGTTGGTCGGAAACTACGTTTGCGACGGCAACGCGCTGGATTTCCGCGTTTCGAGTTCGCATACCGAGTACATCCCACGGGGGGCTTACGCCCCCCGCTCTTGGTGAACGGTGCCCGGTCGGTGAGGAAATGGGGATTTTTCGATGCACGAACGCACATTCGCAAGAGCGGCGGGCGTGAGCCCGCCGTGGTTCGGTGAACCGAGCGCTGTGCCGCGGAAACCACGCGATGTTCAGCGACCATGCGACGCAGGAACAAGAGCGGCGGGCGTCAGCCCGCCGTGGTGTGGTAACGCCATTGCAATTGCGGACGCTTGCGACCAGCGACCCGCGTTAGGCTGCCGCTGGTCGGAAACCACGGTTGCAATGGCAAGGCACTGGATTTCCGCGTTTCGGATTCGCTTACCGAGTACATCCCACGGGGGGCTTACGCCCCCCGCTCTTGTTCCGACTACGACGACCGTCTGCCGAAAGAATGACGATTTTTGCGATGC
>VAPR01000639.1_pt1 | contig 21330 bp, 18 predicted proteins | sample 3380701 | NCBI WGS metagenome assembly VAPR01 (sample SAMN11536904, study PRJNA540576) | hot springs metagenome | isolation source: hot spring wet sediment | place: Spain: Lobios | collected 2014-01 | reverse complement strand
GCGTCCGGTGAGCAGAAGGTCGGCCGCCCGGCCGATCCCCACGAGGCTCACCAGGCGCTGGGTATCGCGCAGGCCCAGGGTCAGACCCAGCCGGGCGGCTGGCACCCCGATTCGGGCGTTCTCGGCCGCCAGGCGCAGATCGCAGGCGCAGGCCAGGGCGCAGGCCGCTCCCAGAGCGAAGCCGAAGATCAGGGCCAGGACCGGGCGGTCCAGCGTCTCGATGGCCTCGAGGGCGGCCTGCATCGTCTGGTGGTAGGTCCGGGCGGCCGCCCGGCTGTAGCGGTGAGTCGGGAACTCGGCCACATCGGCTCCGGCGCTGAAGGCCTGCGTCCCGGCGCCGCGCAGGATGACCACCCGGACCTCCGGCCGGGTGGCCAGCTGCCGGAACACTTCGGCCAGTTCCCGCCAGACCTCGAGCGTGATCGCGTTGTGCACGGCCGGCCGGTTGATCGTCACCGTCGCCAGCGCTCCCTGCTGCTCCACCCGCAGTTCGTCCCCCATGGCCCCGGCTCCTCAGCGAGCATCGTCTGTCCTCATTCTACGCCGGCCCACCCCCGAAAAGGAAGTCGCCAGCCGGGCACGGGCATTCGGGCGTCAGGCGCCGGCCTTCAGCCACCGGCGGCCCGGCCGCGCTCGCGGAGACCGCCAGGCCCCTGGGCTCTGGCGCCTGACCGCGCGGCCAGGCCTCGTCCCCAGACCGGGGGAGGCGGTGGGTCGCCGACGGCCCGCACAGTAGGAAAGGGAGCGAGGAGTTGCAGCCCCTCGGGATCGGCACGCAGGGCCGCGTCGGGATGATGTCGGGTGTTCCCGGTCGCCACGCGCCGTCCGTGGGCCCGCGCTGTTCCGGCGATAAGACAAGCGAGGGTGGGCATACCCTATCCTCCGCCTACACCTCTGAGATTCCCGTGTCACGCAGCCGGCGCACCCTTCAGGGGGGAGGCTCCTGGTAAAATACAAGGCGGGACTGCTGGCCGCAGGGAGCGCGCGTGACCGCCGAGACCTTCGACGTCCGGATTCAGTTAGAGGGGCCGGGCTATCTGGGCGAGGCCGTCGGCCACCTCGACGGCCAGGTGCTCTTTGTCGACTACGGGCTGCCCGGCGAGGAGGTCCTGGCCGAGATCCAGCAGCGCAAGCGCCGTTTCGCCCACGCCCGGGCGGTGGCGGTGCTCACGCCCTCGCCACACCGGACCTGGCCCCCCTGCCCCTACTTCGGCCGCTGCGGCGGCTGCCAGTACCAGCACGCCGACTACGCCTACCAGCTGACCATCAAGCAGGAGATCCTGACCGAGCAGCTGCGCCGGATCGGGGGACTGACCGACGTGGTGGTCCAGCCGTTCATTCCGGCGGCGGTGCCCTGGCACTACCGCAACCAGATCCGGCTCTCGACCCGGCGGAGCGGCGAACTCGGCTTCGTCGTCCGCCACACCCACCGGGTGCTGCCCGTTCACTACTGCCGGATCACCCAGCCGCCGATCAACCGCCTCCTGGCCCTCCTTCAGGGACGGGGCGCCGGCCTGCACCAGGTGGTTATCCGCTACGGCGCCCGGACCGGCGAGTTCCTCATCCAGCCGGCCTTCCCCGACCTGCCGGATCTGCCGACCGGCCAGCCGTACTACCACGAGATCCTGCTCGGGCGCCGCTACCGGGTCTCGGCCGTCTCGTTCTTCCAGGTCAACACCCGCCCCGACTTCCGCGCGCTGCCGGCGGCCATCCGGGCTCCCTGGCTCGCCGACCGCCAGGGCTTCTACAGCCAGGCCGATCTCCTGGCGCTCCTGGTTCTCGACCGGCTGGAGCTGACCGGCCGGGAGGTGGTGGTCGACGCCTACTGTGGAGTCGGCACGTTCACCCTGCACATCGCCGAGCGGGCCCACTACGTCATCGGCATCGAGGAGTCCAGAAGCGCGGTGCGGGACGCCGAGGTCAACGCCACCGGCCTCGACAACGTCCGGTTCATCGAGGCCAAGACCGAGGTGGCCCTGCCCCAGATCCGGGAGAAGGTCGATGCCGTGGTGCTCGACCCGGCGCGGGTGGGCTGCGCCCCGCCGGTCATCGAGGCCCTGCTGGCTCTGCGGGCGCCGAAGATCGTCTACGTCTCCTGCGACCCGGCCACCCTGGCCCGCGACCTCCGGCTCCTGGTCCAGGGCGGCTACCGGGTGACCGACGTCCAGCCCATCGACATGTTCCCCCAGACCCACCACATCGAGACCGTGGTCACCCTCCGCGGCGAGTAGCCACGGGCGTCCTCACAGGCGCGCCAGGCTGTCGTCGTCGAGCGTCGCCCCGCAGGCGGCCACAAAGGCCCGGCAGGCCAGCCAGAGGCGCCAGACATCCTCGGCCAGCCGGGAGAGGTCAGCCGCCCCGAGGAGCAGCCGGGGCAGGAGGTCGGCGTAACCGGCCGGAAGGCGCGGCAGGGTCAGGCTCTCCCGGTACATGGTCCGGGCGCCCTGGTAGCGGTGACGGTTGGCCAGCCCGACCAGGATGGCCGCCCAGTAGGCTGCCTGACGGGCGGCAGCCAGAGCGCTCAGCGGGTCCGGCGAATCGGTGAGCGTGGCGTTCAGGATCTTGGAGACCTGTTCGTAGAGATCGGCCAGCGCCTCGGCGAGAAGCGACGGCCAGTCAGCCGTGGCCAGCGCCGCCTCCGCCAGACGCCGGAGCTCGCCGAGAAGATCGTCGGGATCGTAGAGCGGGAGGGCGGTCCAGGGAGCGTCCTGGGTCAGCGGCCACTCGTAGGTGACGGTCGCGCACTCCGCCCGGTAGGCCTCCCAGGGCTGGAAACTGAGGCCCACGAAGAGGCCGTGGTAGAAGAAGGCGTGCCAGCGGTGCGGCCGGGTCCGGGTGATGACATCGCACTCCAGGTCGGAGTAGGGGAGGTCGGTCCCCTTGGCCACCGAGCCGACCAGGAAGACCGCCCGCACCTCGTCGCCGTAGCGCGCTCGCAGACGCTGGCAGAGGTGTCGGGCGACGGCCAGACGGGTCTGGTGGTCGAAGACCGGCGGGGGCTCGGGCAGCCGCAGCATGCACGCCTCCCAGCGAGGGCGATCCTGGCGGAGGCCAGACGGCCCACCGTCCAGACGCCGTTCATCAGGAGAGATGGTAGCAAAAAGCGCGGGCGGCCGGTGGAGGGCCCACAGGGGCGCGGTCAGGAGGAGGGGGCAGCGCGACGGGCCCGGTACTCGGCCAGCGTCCGCTCGTCGGGGGGATAGACCCCGACGATACTGGCTCCCTGGCGCACCTTCTCCCAGAGGAACGCCTCCAGGTCCTCCTGCTCGGCCGCCTCGCGGGCCACCGTGGTCGCCAGGTGGCGGGGGATGACCACGACCCCCTCGTCGTCGCCGACCAGGACATCGCCGGGGTAGACGGCCACGCCGCCGCAGGCGATAGGGACCTGGAAGTCCACCGGGTGGTGGACGGTCTTATTGGCCGCAGCGTGGGCCGCCCGGCAGTAGGCGGGAAGGCCCAGGGTGGCGATGGCCGGCGTATCGCGGAAGGCGCCGTCGGTCACGATCCCGGCGCCGCCGCGCATCTTGATGCGGGTGGCCAGAATGGCTCCCAGGACGCCGGCCCGGACGTCGCCACGGGCGTCGATCACCAGGACCTCGCCGGGGCCGATGCGTTCGACTGCCAGGCGCTGGGGGTCGGTCAGGTTATCGACGGTGCCGGTGTGGTCGAGATCCTCGCGGGCCGGGATATAGCGGAGGGTGAAGGCCACGCCGACCATCCGCTGGCCGGGGGTGAGGGGGCGAACGCCGAGGAGAAACGTGTTGCGCAAACCGTATCGGGCCAGGACCGAGGTCAGGGTGGCGGTGCTGGACCGCCGCAGGAGCTCGACGATCTCGGGGGCGAGCGCCGACTCAGCCATAGGCACCTCCGCAAAAGGGTGGTCACCATCGCCTGGCCGGTCAGGCGATGGACAGGCGGGCGAGGCCCTCGCGGCCGGACCGGGCCTTCCGTGGGGCCAGGCTACCGGCGCTCCGCCGGGCGGTCGGCCGTCAGGGGGTGGACCGGCGCCCCCGGCCAGATCACCCCGGAGCGGACGACCCGGGCCAGGACCCCCCGGCGACCAGCCAGGGCGCGCTGGAGACCGGGGCGGATCTCCTCCATCCGGCTGCAGGGGGTGCAGGGCCCCGTGACCTCCAGGACCGCCGTCCCGACCAGGAGACGCTGACCGGCCGGCAGCGTCTGCAGCGCGATCCCACGGGTGGTGATGTTCTCCTTAATCTGACCAGGGGCAAGGTCGAGGGCGGTCAGCGTCTCCTCGGCCACGAGCAGGACCTGGCGGCGGCTGCCCGGGCGCGCATGGTGATCTCCCTCCAGACCGTAGTCTTCCCGGGCCTGGGCCTGCGAGACCGGTTGCATCGGCTGGCGGTGGCCGGGGCAGAGGTGGACAGCGACGACCACACCGGACGCGGTCACCATGGGCCTGCCCTCCCGAGCGTTTTGGCCGAGGGCAGTATATGGCAGGGTCAGGAGGCTGGCAAGAGCGCCTGGGCCTGGGCGTCCAGAATGCGCTGGAGGGTGCGGCTGCTGATGGCCGCGTGCGCGTGGTAGTCGAGGGCCAGTTCGATGAGGATCACCCGGCACTCGGTCAGGCACTCGGCCAGCGTGCGGGCGGTCTCCACGGGCAGGCGGTCTGGCTGGCGGAGAGTGCTCTCCAGCTGGTCGCAGCAGCGCGCGAGGCGTTCCAGGATATCCAGTGGCGCCACCGACATCGGACCTCCTCAACGGGAGAGTGGGACGCTTCTCTGGTGGGAAATCCTACCACCGACCGGGTGCCTTCGGCTGTGAGAAAATACTTAAAAAAGCGCGTGTGAAGAGCGTCACCCGTCGCCTTCGGGGGCTCGACGAGCGCCGCCGTGGTTGTCAAAGCGGGTGGCCCGCCTCCTGGGGCGGCCGCCACGGCTGGCCGGGGGACCCGAGCCGGCGCGGTTGACCCTCCACCGATGGGCGAGGCGTTGTCCCTCCGGAAAGATCGTCTCACCTCGGGCGACAGACTGATGGGTCAGGACTGGCCGGCCTGGTCGGGGTGTGGTATAATAGGGAGTGCAGGCGTTGCCGGGTGGTGTAGCGGTAACACGTCTGACTCTGGATCAGAAGATCCCTGGTTCGAATCCAGGCCCGGCAGCCCACCGGCCCGCTCCCCGCGGGCCGGTTTTGTGTGCGCCGCCGTCCCTCACCGGTGTGGGGGCGGGAAGCGCGGGAGATACCGACCTGGACAGGCCCAGAAGGCCCCGCCAGACTGCGGGCGTCAGGGTCGCTCACCGACCCTGACCACGCCTGGGGTGCCACACCGCCGCCAGCCTCTTCTGTTGTAAACGTGCGGCTCCAGCCTACCCCGCTGGGGCTCCCCCGGTCAAGAGACAAAACCCGGCCCGGCCGCGCGGCCGGGCCGAGAGCCCTTACCCCAGTCGCCACCCCTCAAATCCCGTGGCCACCCGCCGGCCGCTCCCGGCCTCGGGACAGGAGTGCCGAACGCCAGGGCCAACGCACCCGGGCGCACCGCCGGCTGACCGTCGGTCGGGTCCGGTCCCGGCCAGACGCGCGGGCTGAACCAGGACCACCAGGCCCTCACTCACCGGCCGTGAGAGACCGTGAGCCGGACCGTCTGGCCGGGCTGGAGCCACTCCATCGGGGCGAAGCGGCCGACGCTGGAGCCGGCGCCGGTCACCGGCCGGCCTGTGAGGCTGTCAACGGGGCCGGCCGCAGGCCACCGGCGACCCGCCCTGCCGGCAACCCCATCCCGGTCAGGGAGCACTTTATCTCGCCAGAATCCGGTCCACCCGGAAGGGGCGCTCGTCCTGGCGGTGGGGACAGAAAGCCCGGCGGCCGGCTCTTTCTCGGCCGCCGTACTCCACCGCGCCCAGCGCCCGGGGCCAGACGATCCGCCGGCTCTTCATCGCCGCCGGGCTTGAGGTAGCCGGCCTCCAGGGCCAGGTTCTGCCGGGTCGCCGTGGTGATGAGCCGGAGTCGCTCCACCACCGGCACCGCCTGCCCGGTCTTCCGGCACGGAAACCGGGCGAGAAACTCCGCGAGCCGGTAGTCCACCCGGATATGCCTCAGACGGACAGGCCGCCTGAGGACGATCCCCTTCACCGGGATTATGGCCCGCACAGCGAGAGACCTATCGGCTCTATCCTCGTCAGTCGGATCCCGGGCCTCACCGGGCCGAAAGGGTGAAGGCGCCCGCCGGACACGGTGTCGGAGCGACTGCGCGCCCGGTCGAACGCCGAGACCGCCCCGGAGCGCTCTCCCGCCCTCGACCGCCTCAACCGCCATCGCGGCCCCCCTTGACAACAGACGCGGAGAGGCGTACACTGGCTGCTGAAACGTTACACCAATATCGTTCCAAAAGCGGGAGCAATCTGTGGCCAGTCTGCGCGACATCGCCCGACGTGCCGGGACCTCGGTCAGCACGGTGTCGCTGGTCCTGAACGGCCGCCCCAGCAGCGTCCGCATCTCGGAGGCCACGCGCCAGGCGGTGCTGGCGGCCGCCCGGGAGCTGGGCTACACGCCCCACCTGGCCGCCCGGCGGCTGCGCGCCAAGACCCCGGCCCGACGGCTGATCGTTCTGGCCATCGCCCACCCGGTCGACAGCCGTCTTTCGCTTATCTCCCGGATCATCCGGGGCATGCAGCACCATCTGGGCACAGTCCAGACCGCGCTGGCCCAGGCCGGCCTCGAAACCCAGTTGACGGTGGAGACCTACCAGCCCGGCCACCTCCACCGCCTGCGCGGCCTGCGCGAACCGCTCTGGTATCACGGCCTGCTGGTCACCAACACCACCCCCGAGGACGACGCCTTTCTGCACACCCTCGAGACTCCTCTCCCCTTTGTCGTCTTTCAGCGGGTGACGCCCCACAATGGGGTCAACGCCGACAACCGCGCGGCGGCCTGCCGTGTGGCCCAGCACCTCCTGGCTCTGGGCCACCAGCATCTGGCGGTCATGGCTCCGGAGACCGCCTCCGAGGCCCACCAGCTGCGGGTCGCCGGCTTTCTGGAGACCGTCGCGGCCAGCGGACGGCGGGCCGAAGCCATCACCGCCCCTGGCACCCCCTGGACAGACGCGGCCTACCACACCGCCCGCGCCCTCTTCGCCCGACCGGCCTCCCAGCGGCCCACCGCCCTCTTCGCCACCAACGACCTCCTGGCCCTCGGGATCCTGCGCGCGGCCCGCGATAGCGGGGTGCGGGTCCCCGACGACCTGGCCGTGGTGGGCTTCGACGATGCCGAGTTCGCCCAGTACACCGTGCCCGCCCTGACGACCGTCCATCTTCCGATCGAGGAGATGGCCGCCCGGGCGACGGCGATTCTGCTGGACCTCATCCAGCAACGCGCCACCCCCCCGGTCCAGGTCGAGTTCCCCACACGGCTGGTGGTCCGCGAATCCTGCGGGGGCGCCCGGCAGAGCGACCGACCGGCGACGACTGACGCCCTGTCCCGGGGGCGTCCGGAGGCGCACATAACGTTGTTTTAAAGGGGGAGAGATGGTACGGCAGATATCCCGGCGAGCGGTCCTGCGTCTCCTGGGGGGAGTGAGCGTCCTGACCGCGCTCAGCGCCTGCAGCCCGCCCTCCCCGACACCGACTCCGGCCCCGCCGGCCGAGGCCCCGAAGCCCGCCGCCCAGCCCACGCCCACTCCGGCAGCCGCCGCCCCGGTCAGCGCCCCACCCGCCCGGATCAAGTTCCAATCGCGCGGGGGCGACGCTATTCTGAAGGTCACCCAGACCCTGGTGGCCGAGTTCAAGAAGGCCTTCTCCCGGATCGAGGTCGAGATCGACCACACCACCGGCGACCACTTCCAGAAGGTCCAGTTAGGGGTCGCCGCCGGCAACCCACCCGACGTCTACTTCGACGCCAGCCTGCGCACCGGAGGCCTGGGCTGGAAGAAGGGCATCATCGAGGACCTGGAGCCCTATCTCCGGCGGGACTTTAACCCCGACGAGCACATCAAAGAGATGTGGATCGCCATGGTCTACGACGGCCGGCGGATCGCCGTTCCCTTCGACTCCGGGGCGATGGCGCTTTTCTTCAACATCGACCTCTTCAACCAGGCGGGCCTGCCCCTGCCCGACCCCAAGAAACGCCTGACCTGGGACGAACTGCTGCAGCTGGCGACCAAGCTCACCCTGGACGTGAACGGCAAGCACCCCGGCGAGCCCGGCTTCGACCCAACCCGGATCAAGCAGTACGGCTTCGCGCCGACCCTCCTCCACGGCCACGAGCACTGGATCTACACCCTGGGCGGGGAGATCATCAACAAGGAGGGGAAGGTGACGGTGGCCTCGCCTGAGGCCATCGAGGGCTACCAGAAACTGGCCGACTGGGGCGTCAAGCATTTCGTCGGGCCCAGCCCCGAGTACAAGCAGGCGAACCCGGTGGGGTTCGCCGCCGGGAACGTGGCCATGTCCGAAGAGGGAGTCTGGATGCTGGGCCGGACCAACGACGCCAAGATCAACTGGGGCGTGGCCCCCTTCCCGATGCAGAAGATCCCGGTCTCCTACGGCCACTACTCCGGGCAGTCGATGACCCGGATGTCCAGGGCCAAGGACGCCGCTTGGCAGTGGATGAAATGGGTCTCGCTGGACAAAGAGGGGCAGACGATCCTCTTCAAGGGCGGGCTGCTCCAGCCGACCCGCAAGGACCTGATCGAGGCCTTTATCAACGACTCCCAGCCGCCGGCCAAGCAGTACCGTGAGGTCTTCTACAACGAGCTCGATCCCAACACCATCCGCTGGCCCGGTCAGCACCAGAACTCCTTCTATCTGGGCTACCGCCAGTACTGGATCGATGCCTGGAACCCGCGCTACGATCCCGTGCTCCGCGGCAAGAAGTCGTACCGTGAGATCGCCCAGGAGGTCCAGGAGATCCTGCAACGGATCGTCGACACCGGCGAGCCGGCGACGCAGTAGCGTGTATCCAGACGGCGGGACGGATGGGTGTGGCCGGCGGCCGCACAGTCCGCCCCGCCCAGGCACCGCTTGAAGGAGCCAGCTGGCATGATCACCGTGCTCCGTGTGGGGAGCCGTTCCCGTCCCGGGCTGCGCTATCGTCTTCAGGAGGCCGTCATCGGCTGGGCGTTCATCCTGCCCGCGGTCCTGGGCCTGCTCTTCTTCCAGCTGGGACCGGTTCTGGCCTCGCTGTACTTCAGCTTCACCAACTACGACATCGTCACCCCACCCAAATGGGTCGGGCTGACCAACTACGTCCGCCTGTTCACCGCCGACCGCCTGTACATTAAATCGCTGACGGTGACCGCCTACTACAGCGCCCTGGCGATCCCGCTCTCACTGGTCGTGGCCTACCTCGTCGCCCTCCTCATGAACCAGAGGGTCCGGGGCATCAGCCTCTACCGGACCCTCTGGTACCTGCCCTCGCTCGTCCCGGCCACGGCCAACGGTGTCCTCTGGCTCTGGCTGCTCAACCGCGACTTCGGACCGGTGAACTTCTTCCTACGGCTGGCGGGTCTCCCGGCCCCAGCCTGGCTGAGCGACCCGAACTGGACAGTGCCGGCGCTGGTCCTGGTCCATCTCTGGGGGGTGGGCAACGCGGTGCTGATCTTCCTGGCCGGTCTCCAGGGGGTGCCCCAGCATCTCTACGAGGCAGCCGAGGTCGACGGCGCGACCTGGTGGCACAAGTTCCGGCATGTGACGCTGCCGATGACCTCCTCGATCATCTTCTTCAACCTGGTGATGGGCATCATCGGCACGTTCCAGGTCTTCTCCATCGTCTACATCATCTTTACCCCGCCGGCCACCGAGATCGGGACGGCCGGTCCGGAGAATGCTGCGCTGGTTTACGTGCTCTATCTCTACCGCAACGCCTTCCAGTATTTCAAGATGGGCTACGCCTCGGCCATGGCCTGGGTGCTGCTGCTCATTATCCTGACGTTGACGCTGCTCGTCTTCCGCAGCCAGGGCCGCTGGGTCTACTACGAGGCGGTGCGGAGGTGACGATGCTCCACTCACCGGTCCAGATCCAGCCCCTCAGCCGGCGCGGCGTTCGCCTCCGGCGCCTTCTCCGCCAGGCCGTCGCCCACGCCGTCCTGGGGGGTGGGGGCTTTCTGATGATGGTTCCCTTCTTCTGGCTCCTCTCGTCGTCGCTCAAGGCGCCGCATGAGATCTATGTCATTCCGCCCCAGTTCATCCCCAACCCGGTCCGCTGGCAGAACTACCTTGAAGTGCTGATCGACCAGCCCTTCCTGCGCTTCACCCGCAACACCCTCATCGCCACCGTCCCGGCCACGGTGGGGCAGGTGTTGACGGCCTCGCTGGCCGCCTACAGTTTCGCCCGCCTGCGCTTCCCCGGCCGCGACCTGGTCTTCGGCCTCCTGCTGACCACGATCATGCTGCCCTACGCCGTGACGCTCATCCCGGTCTACGTGATGTTCAAGGAGCTGGGCTGGATCGGGACCTTCCTGCCCCTTATTGTCCCCTACTGGTTCGGCGGCGGGGCCTTTAATATCTTCCTCCTGCGGCAGTTCTTTCTGACGATCCCCAATGAACTGGAGGACGCCGCCCTTATCGATGGGGCCGGCTATCTCACGATCTACGCCCGGATCATCACCCCGCTTTCGGTCCCGGCCCTGACGGTGGTGACGATCTTCAGTTTCCTGCACCACTGGAACGACTTCCTGGCTCCTCTGCTCTATCTGAATCATTATGAGAACTGGACCCTCTCGATAGGCATCGCCATGCTCAAGGGCGCCCTCTCCGGCGGGCGTGACACGACGCATCTGATGATGGCGATGTCCACCCTGATGATCCTGCCCATCATCGCCATCTACTTCGCCGCCCAGCGGGCCTTCATTCAGGGCATCGTCCTGACCGGCCTGAAGGGCTGAGACCGTTCGGTGGGGAGAGGAGATGATCCGTATCGGGTTCATCGGCACGGGGGCGATCAGCCGGCGGCATTTCACCGCTCTGCAGCAGCTGCGCGAGCAGGCGGAGGTGGTGGCGGTCTGCGACGTGGTGGAGGCGGCGGCCGCCCGGGCGGCCGCGCCGTTCGGGGCCCGCGTCTACCTGAGCGCCTACGAGATGCTCCAGCGCGAACGTCTCGACGCCCTCTACATCTGTCTACCGCCCGACGCCCATGTCGACCAGGAGCTGATGGCCGCCGCGCGGGGCATCCACCTCTTCGTCGAGAAGCCGCTTCCTCTCGACCTGGCCAAGGCCGAGACGATCGCCCGGGCGGTGCAGGCTGCCGGGATCGTCACCGCGGTGGGCTACCACTGGCGCTACTTCTCCCACACCCAGGTCCTGCGCACCGCCCTGGCCGGCGAGCGCATCGGGCTGGTCCTCGGCTACTTCCTGAGCCGTCTCCCTGAGAAAGCCTGGTGGCGGCTCAAGGCCCGCTCCGGCGGGCAGGTGGTCGAACAGGCGATCCATCTCTTCGACCTGGCCCGCTATCTCCTCGGCGAGGTCGAGGAGGTCTGGGCCGCTTACGCCCGCCGTGGCTATCCCGATGAACCGGGGTTCGACCACGAGGACGTCTACACGGTCAATATGCGCTTCGCCAGCGGCGCCCTCGCCAGCTACGCGGTCTCCTGCCTTCTCCACCGCCGCTATCTGGTCGGTCTGGACCTCCTGTGCCAGCATCGCGTCTACCGGCTCCGTGAGTCGGGTCTGGAGATCGATGAGCCCGCCGGCGTCCGGAGCATTCCGCTGGAGAACGACCCGGCCCTGGCGGAGAACGCCGCCTTCCTGCACGCCATCCGCACCGGCGACCGGTCCGGGATCCTGTCCGACTACGCGGATGCCCTTCAGACCCAGCGTGTCGTCATGGCGGCCAACCGGGCTGCTGAAACACATCAACCGGTGAGGGTAGGACTGTGACGGACCCGCTGCTCGCAAACTTCGCTGTCTGCACCGATGAGGTTCACCCGGACCTGGAGACCGCGCTCCGGGCGATCCGGGAGATGGGTGTGCGCCAGGTCGAACTCCTGGCCTTCTGGGGGAAGCCGGTCGTCGAGCTCTCGGCGGCCGAACTCGATCAGGCCCGCCGGCTTCTCGACCGCTACGAGATGCGGGTCTGCGCGGTGGGCTCACTCTTTTTGAAGGGGCTGCTCATCGGCCACCTTCGGCCGGAGCAGATCGCCGACGACCCGGCCTTCCGCCAGGAGCTGCAGGTCCTGCGGGCCTCGATCCGGGCGGCGCGTCTTTTTGGAGCGCCGATCGTACGGACCTATGGCTTCCGGCGGGAGGGGATGGTCGGACTGGGCAATCCCAGCCCGCGTCTCCCGCGAGGCGGAGAGCTTCCGGAGGCGACCCTGGTCACGATCGCGGCGGGGCTGCGCCTGGCCGCCCAGGAGGCGGCCGAGGCCGGGTTGATCCTGGGGCTGGAGAACGTTCGCTCGTGCTGGGCCAACACCGGCTACCACACCGGCCGCATCATCGCCGCCACCGCCCATCCGGCCCTGCGGGCCATGTGGGACCCGGCCAACGATTACGTCTCGGGCGGTGTTCCCTACCCCGAGGGGTATGAGGCGGTGCGTCCGTTCCTGTGCCACCTCCACGTCAAGGACGCCCGCGTGGTCGACCCGGTGACCGGGCTGACCGCCTGGGAGCCGGTGGGCCGTGGGGAGGTCGACTGGGTGACCATCTTCGCAGCCCTCCGCCGTGACGGGTACCGTGGCACGCTCAGTCTGGAGACCCACTGGCATCCCCGGCCGCCGGATGGGGGGGAGCCCGACCGGATTCGTGATAGTCAGATCGCCTTCGACGGTGTCCGACGCGCGCTGGCGGCCTCGCGCGCTCTGGAGGTCCGATGAGACCGGCCATCGACGTCCACTGCCACCTCTTTCCGGAGCCGTTTTTCACCTTCGCCCGGTCCTACGGCCCACAGTTGGGCGTGGAGTTCTACCGCCGGCCGGATGGACGCGAATACATCCGGGCGCCCGGCGACTTCGACTACCCGCTGAGCGAGGACCTGTGGTCCGTCGAGCGGCTGCTCCAGGCGATGGATCGTCGGGGGATCAGCCTGGCAGTCCTCTCGGTCGCGCCGCCGACCCTGGGCTACTGGGCCGAGGCCGGTCTGGCCGCCGATCTGGCGACGGCGGCGAACGACTTTCTGGCCGCCGTCGTCCGGGCCCATCCTGACCGCTTTGTCGCCCTGGCCACTGTCCCACTGCAGGCGATCGACCGGGCAGTGGCCGAGCTGGAGCGACGGATGGGGCAGCCGGAGTTTCGGGGAGCCATGATCGGCACCAATGTTGGCGGTCGGAACCTGGACGACCCCTTCTTTGAGCCGTTCTGGGAGGCGGCCGAGAGTCTAGGTGCCTGTCTTTTCGTCCATCCCTACCAGGTCCTGGGGCGGGAGCGGCTCCAGCGCTACTATCTCTGGAACCTCATCGGCATGGTCACCGAGACCTGCGTGGCCATTGAATCGCTCATCTTCGGCGGAGTCTACGACCGGCATCCGCGTCTCAAGACCTACTTCGCTCACGGGGGCGGCAGTTTCCCCTGGGTACGGGGGCGGGCCGAGCATGGGTTCTCGGCCATCAAGACGACCACCTTCGCCGCGCAGCATCCGCCGAGCGCCTATCTCGGGCGCATCTTCGTCGACCATATGGTCTACCTGCCCCATGGTCTGACCTGGCTGGCCGGCGACCTGGGCAGTGATCACCTCATGGTAGGCAGCGACTATCCTTTCGATATCGGCCCGACGGACCCGCTGGCCCTTGTTCACACCGCGCCGGGGTTGAGCGCGGCCGACCGCGAGAACATTCTCTGGCGCACCGCCGTCCATCTCCTGGGGCTGACGCTGCCGGTCTCTGGCGCCGCCGACAAGCGCCGGGGATGAGGAGGGGTTCCGAGATCGAGCCCGTTTTACTACAACCCTATCTCCACGGGGACAGGAACCTCCTCCAGCACCTGCTGGCCGTCAGCGTCGAAAAGCCGGATACACACCTGCGGAGGCGGCGGGCTATCAAAGTCCAGCCAAATCAACGTGACCATTTGCTCCCCCATGGCCAGACCGACCTCGACCACTGGGCTGCGCCGCCCGTTGATCTCGACCTGGACCCGCCGGGGACGTGCCAGTTGGGACGTGGATCCAGCCCGAACCCTGAGCACCGCCACACGACTGGTCAGCCGATCCGGAGCCTGCAGGACCACCGGCACTTTCGGCAGTGTGGCCGGCGCCTCGATCTCGACCACTGGCACAATACACTCCTGCAGACTGAGTCCCCCGTGGAGAAAGGCCCCGATCCCGCCCGGTGCACTGAAGACCGCCAACCCACTGGGAAAGGCCAGCACAGCCTCCCCTTTCAGGCCCACCTCAGTCGCCTGGACCACCAGACAGCCCTCGCCCACTCCCCCGATCACAAAGCGCCGCTTGCCGATCGTGGCCGCCGGAGTCGGAAGGGATCGCGGCTCGACCTCCGGAGGCAGGAACAGGAAGCCGTGATCGGCGCTGATAACAAAGCGTCCGTAGCCCTGATCGCGCAGGGTCAGTACCGCCTGGGCGAGACGTTCTACTATGTCGAGAAGCGAGGGGGGATGGATCTCGGCGGCGAACGTCCCGAGAGTGTCTCTCGCGCGTGAGAGAACTACCAGCCGCTCCACGCGCAGGGTCAGCCCGTGCTCCGCCTGCGGTAACAGAGCGCTCATCCCAACGTCGGTGACGCTGGGCAGATGTCCGCGTAACGCCCGGACCCTTACGTCGATCCGATCGGCTGTATCTGCCAGCGCCAGACGGCTGGCCAGCCGCTGCGCCAGATCGTAGCGCAGCGCGTCTATCAGAAAAATGACTGTGGGCCGTGTCCCCACGTGTTGCGACCAGAAATGCTGCTGATCCGGCGCCCGGCCCTCTTGCTTGACCGCCTGTGCCAGACGCCGATTGACCCGGTCCAGGTACTCGCCATACGCTCGCCAGGCGGGATAAGCCAGCCGCGCCCGCTCCTCCTCATTCAGCCGATCGGCCTGGACTGCCAGATCCAGAGCCCAGGCATCAAGGCGCCACCATCCGTCTGGTTCGGTGTAGCGGGCGATAAGATCGGCGACTCGCGTCAGCTGCTCAACCTGCATCAATGCCACCTGGCAGCCCTGAAAGAGCCGAAGGGCGACGGCCATTGGCTGCCACCAGCTTGCCACACCCTCACGGGCCCAGAAGAGCCCCGCCCGCTGCTCGGCGAGCGCCAGCAGACGTGGTGCCACAGCACTCAGGTTGCTGGCATCCGGTGCCAGCGTCCGCCAGACTTCCCGACGCCACAGATCATCAATCACCGGGACAGTTTCCACTGTCTGCAGCGCCGCGCTGACCATTAAGCACCGGTCAAGCTCGTAGGAGGCCTGGACCCGTCGCGCCGCCTGACGATAATGCGCTCGCCACGGCTCCCGCTCACGCCACTCACGCGCCAGGACTGCCACCGTCGACCAACGGGGGGGCGGTGGCAGGACCCCGGCCACCTGGACGGTCAGGTCTGGCGTGGCTTCAGCCAGCTCGGTTAGCAGGACCATCGCCTCCAGACGCTCGCGCAACGCCGTCTCTTCCGCCGGTAGATCGGCGCACCCGGTCCATTCGGCCAGCCGGGCGCAGAAAAGCGACCAGAGCCCGCGGGCTGCTAGAGCAGCCTGACTCACTTCTCCTACGAGGAAGCGCAGAACAGCCGACTCTTCCCGCCAGGCCGCCAGGCCACAGCCCACTGCCCGCAGTTCATCCAGCACCGTCCGCTCACTGAGCGGTAGCCCGTCCAGTGGCGCATCAGCCCAGCGGGCGACCAGGGCACGAGCGTTGTCCGGGTGATTGCGGAGGAGGGCGGCCAGCGCTGGCGTGACCGCCAGCCTGGCCTGTTGCCGGAGAAGGGCGAGCAGATCGACCTCCCACCGGATGCCCAGAAGTTCCCAGTCGCGCAGCCAGCTCTCGGGCGGCGGCACCGTGGGGATGTAGATGACCCAGCGGCTCTGAAACAGCGGATCTTCCCCCTCCAGCGCCAGCCGGAGAGCCAGATAGCTCCCTTCGAACCGGAGAAGCCGCACCCCCGGCGGAAGCGCCCGCCCGACCAGATCGGCCAGCGTTCGGCCAGGGTCGTAACAGACGATCAGCCATGCGCCCCCCCTGCCGCTGGAGATTGGCGACGATCATCTCCCGGAGCAGCGCGACCAGCGTCTTCACGCTTCACCTTCCTGGACGGGGATCGGCAGCCCTCCTCAGTCCTTTACCCACGCGGCCTCTACTGGCAGGATTCCCGCCTGCTTGAGCGGCTCAAGGTTGACCCGCACGCCATAATCCCGACATGGCCGATACCCCTGGGCGACGATCTCATTCACCTTCTCGACCACCCACCGGCTACGACTCTGAACCTCCAGACGATGCGATTGAAGCAGACGCTTCAGGCGATCCGCCAGATCGGCCAGTTCCTGCTGGCGGGCGGCCGCCTGCTGATACTCCTGGTCGGCTTGGGTGAGGCCGGGGCCGCCCTGGGCGCGCAAGGTTGCCAGCCGCTTCTCAGCCTGCTGGACCTCTCGCTGGGCCCCCTCCAGCACCGGCTGCAGGTACACATGCCAGACCTTAGGCAGGGTGTCATGATCAAGTCGCTCCCAGGCCAGGAAACAGGCAAAGGCCGGCGGCCGCCGGGGACCGCCACGGGGATTGCTGGTTATCAGCCAGATCACCGGTCGCCGCCGGAACAGACGCACATGGGAAAAAGGTGTGGGCCAGCCACTCCTCCAGCGTCTGTCCCTAGGGTCATGTCCAAGTCGGTAGAGCAGGAACTCTTGCCAGGACCACTGGTGATCGGTGAGACCGAGCGCCATCGCCGGGGTCCGCTGATGGTAGCGGCGAGCATCCCGTGGCTCGGGCAAAGGGATGCGGAGGGCGATGTGGAAGCGCAGCCAGTTGGGCTCGAACAAGGCCAGGCTGAACAACGCATCCCAGGTCTCGGACTCCTTGGCGAAGGCGTGGGGCTTGCGGGTCAGACAACTCAGGTGATCGCGCAAGCTGCCGTTCAAGCGTTCGCGGTGAACGGTGTGAGGAAACGCGACTTGCTCCCCAATGATCGCGCACACTGCAACCCGCTCCAGACGCCGTCTCGTGCGACGCTTGACCGCTTGGGTCAGACGGAGGCCCTGAGTCGGCCGCAGGTAGTCCCAGCCGGGCCAGATCCCCGACGGCTCGGGATCCCGATACGTCTCCGCAGAGGGCTCCCAGCCATCACTGCCATACGGAATCCCGACCTGCCCCTGCGTCCGCCGCCGCGTCGTCGCCACGACATTCGCGGCCAACGGCTCGTCGCGCGGCCCGCTCGCCCAGGCCACCACAAAGCGACTGTCCCGATCCTGGCTCAAGCACCCCCACCGCTCACCTTGACCGGTGGACCGGGCAGGATCGGTTGGCCCCGCCGCGGATGGTCCCCCTTTTTGCCGCCGAAGGACCAGAACTCAGCGATCTCGACCTCCGACCGTTCCAGGTCTCGGGCGAGGACCGCGGTGACGGCCTCGGCCTGCGTGCCGACCATCTCGGCAAACGTTCGTCCACACGCCCGACACCGCCACCGCCGATGGCCGCGCGACGAGCCGTACCGAATGCGGTGGGTTCCCCGACACCGTGGACAGGCAATCTGGTTGGTCATCCCGAACCCCTCCGACTTTGCGATGTTCAGGCTAGCATGCCGCTGTCATTCCCCGTCACTACCGTGTGTTGAGGGGGAACGATGTCGGCAGAGACACCGCTGCGGGGGGCCTTCATCGGCTGTGGGAACATTGCCACCCGCCAGCACGGCCCGGCCTTTCAGACCATTCCCGACGTCACCATCGTCGCCGGCTGCGACCTCCTCCCCGAGCGGGCCCAGGCCTTCACCGCCCGCTTCGGCGGCCGCCCCGACACCGACCTGCACACCATGCTGGCCGCCGAACAGCCCGCTATCGTCGTCGTCTGCACCCCCGAGGACCAGCATGTCGAGCCGACCCTCGCCGCCCTGGAGGCAGGGGCCCACGTCCTCTGCGAGAAGATTATGGCCCACACCCTGGCAGGCGGCCAGGCGATGCTGGCAGCCGCCCGCCGGACCGGCCGTCTCCTCGGCCTCAACGACAACTACCGCTTCTTCCCGCCCTTTGCCACCCTCAAACGGCTGCTCGCCGAGGGAGCCCTGGGCGAGATCGCCTTTCTGGCGGTCACCGCCCACGCCTTCTGCTTCCACCACGCTCTCGACCGCCTCCGCTGGCTGGGCGGCGAGGTGGTGGCCCTGACCGGTCAGGGCAGCACCACCGCTGACCCCCAGTACCACTACCCGGTCCCGTGCCCCGACTTCGTCTATGTCCCCTCGCGAGCGGCCAGCGTCGTCCTGCGCTTCGCCTCCGGGGCGCGCGGGACCCTCACCGCCACCCGCTTCGAGCACCTTACCACCCGCCTCCTGCGGCTGGAGGGGGCCGGCGGACGCCTGGTGGTCGATGGCCTGACGCGCGACGACATCGTTGGGCGGCTCACCCGCTGGCCCGAGGGCCAGGAGATCCCGACCGGGGAGGGGCCGGAGCGGGGGTTCGCCCTCTCCTTCCAGCAGGCTGACCGGGCCTTCGTCGCACGCGTGCGGGGCGCAGAGACCCCGGCCGCCACCGGTGAGGACGGTTACGCCGTTCTCCTGCTGGAGCGGGCCCTGGTCCTGGCCCAGACGACGGGCCGGACCATCGCCCTGCCGACGCTCGCCCCGGTCCCGGCGTAGAGGAGGAACGATGGCGGAAGGACCCCTGCTTGCCTGTACCACGCACTCGTTCGGCGTGGTGCCCCTGCCGGCGGCCCTGCAGATCATCCGGGCACTGGACTTTGCTTGCGCGGACCTTATCGCCGCCACCTTCCCAGCCCAGCTCGACCCCTACGCCCTGGCCACCCAGCCCGACCGGGAGGCCGAGCGGATCGGGACCCTGGCGGCTGCGGTTGGGCTGCGGCTCACCGGCTGCTTTGTGGGCTTCCGTGAGCGGCTGGCCAGCCCCCAGGCCGAGGACCAGGCCCGCCTGGCAGACCTTCTCGCTGGCGTGGCGGCCTTCTGCCAGCGGCTGGGCATTCCACACCTCCAGATGAGTGTGGGGCGGCCGGAGCTGGCGCTCGCCCCCGAGGAGCAGTTTGGGGTGGTGGTCGAGAATGTCCAGCGGGCCCAGAGGATCGCCCGGGCGGCGGGGGTCGAACTGCTCATTGAGGCTCAGCGCGGGGCGGCCATCGCCACCCCCGTGGACCTGCGGCGGCTGCTCCCGGCGGTGCCGGGGCTGCGGATAAACCACGACCCGGGCCAGTTCGCCTGTCAGGGGTTCGGCCCGGAGAGCTACGAGGACCTGGACGCGGTGACGGCGCATATCCATCTGCGGCAGGCCCGGCCGGGGGCGCTGCAGACCCGGCTGGAGGAGGGAACGGTGGACTGCCGGCGGGTGGTGCAGCGGCTGCAGGCAGCGGGCTTCCAGGGCGTCTACGCCACCGAGTACGTCCACTTCCCCCAGGTCCCCGACTGCGCCACCGTCGATGTGGTCACCGAGACGGTGAAGATGCGCGACCTCATCCGCGCTGCGTTGGCCGACGTCGCCCGGTGAGGGCTCACCGGCAGACCGCGGAGACCCCAGCCCTGCGTCCGTTCGGCGGGAGAGGGGCAGCACCGGGACTCCTTGGCATAAGACGAACAGCCCCGACAGGGAGATGCGTGATCCACACCGACCAGGCCCGGGCTCTGCCGCCAGCGTGACCGGCGCGGCCCGGGCCTTCGCCGTCCTCTCAAAGAGTCTGAGATCTCAGAGGCTGGACCTGCGGCTGCTCAGCGACCAGGCCTACGAGACCCTCAAGATGATGATCTTCCAGCAGGTCTTCCGCGACGGGGAGCGGCTGGACTGCCGGGCCCTGGCCGCACGCTTCGGCATCAGCCAGACACCCCTCAAGCGGGCGCTAGAGCGTCTGGCCGCCGAGGGGCTGGTCCAGGTGCACCCCCGGCGCGGCACCTATGTGGCGCCGCTGACGCCAGCGGTCATCGAGCAGGTCTTCGAGGTCCGGCTGCTCATCGAGCTGCACGCCGCCGAGCAGGGGGTGGAGCGGGCCAGTGCTGCGGACCTCGACCGGCTGGCGGCGATGCTGGAGGAGTTTGGGGCCTGGTTTGCGGGAACGACCTACACCGATTACGAGCGGTTCATCGCCCGGGATTTCGACTACCATTGCGCCCTGGTGGCGCTGGCGGGGAATCCCTTGCTGTGGCAGATCTACCAGCGGCTGAACACCCACGTCTATGTGGCCCGAGCCCACTACCTGCGGTCGCTGGACCAGGCCGAGCGGATTCACCGGGAGCACCAGGCGATTCTGGCGGCCTACCGGCAGCGGGACCGGACGGCGGCCGTGGAGCGGCTGCGGGCCCATATCCTGGGCGTGCGGGCCGACCTCCTGCGCGTCCTCCAGGAGCGCCAGACCGCCAGCGAAAGGGGGTGAGGCGCCCCGCTGTCCCCTGGGCAGGCTATGACCTGTCACTCTCAGCACATCAGCGCGGAGGGAAAACCATGCTGCCCATACGTCCGGTTGCCCGTCGAGCCCTTCTGCGGGGCCTGGCTCTGGCCGCCCTCGGTGGCCCGGTGCTTGGGGCCCTGGCCGCCTGCCAGCCGGCAGCGCCGCCGACACCCACCCCAGTCCCGGCGCCCACGCCGACCCCGCAGGTCATTGAGAAGGTGGTGACCAAAGAGGTTGTGAAAGAGGTGATGGTCACCCCGACCCCGAAGCGGCTGCGGGGTAAACTCACCTTCTGGGGGCACGATAATCATCCCATCGACAACGCCAAACCGGGCTTCCAGGAGCGCTATCCAGAGGTCGAGCTGGACTTCCAGCACATCGGCGACTGGTTGACCAAGTTCCGAGCGGCCCTGGCGGCCGGCCAAGGAGTGCCGGATCTGGTCTGGTTGGAAGCCACGACGATCCAGGAGCTGGGGGCCAAAGGGGTGCTTCTGGAGACCGACCCGGTGGTGGTGCCTATCAAGGACAAGTTCGCTCCGGGCAAACTGGCCGAGTGCTTCGTGGTCAAACGGGCCAAGTACTACGCGATGCCCGGAGACATCGGGCTAGTGGGCCTCTACTACCGGCCGGACCTGCTGCAGGAGGCCGGGATCAGCGAGGTGCCGGCCGACCTCACCTTCGACGACTTTGTCAAGATCGCCAGCGAGGTCAAGCAGAAGACCAACCGGGCAGCTTTCCTTTTCCCCTCGGAAGGTTGGGCCTGGCCGTTTGAGATCATCTTGCACCAGCTGGGTGGCTCCATCACTAGCCCAGATGGGACACAGGTAACGGTTGACAACGAGATTGGCCTGAAGGCGATGGAGGCGGTCAAGCGTCTCTGGGATACGAAGGCCAATCTCGATACCCCGTGGCTTAAGCCGCCTTATTGGGGGG
>VAPR01000638.1_pt1 | contig 21377 bp, 34 predicted proteins | sample 3380701 | NCBI WGS metagenome assembly VAPR01 (sample SAMN11536904, study PRJNA540576) | hot springs metagenome | isolation source: hot spring wet sediment | place: Spain: Lobios | collected 2014-01 | reverse complement strand
GGAGCCGGTTGAGCAGAGAGGATTTCCCCACGTTTGAACGCCCAACAAAGGCAACCTCCGGATATGGAGTATCGGGGAAATGGGCCGGTGAGGCGGCGCTGATGTATAGCCGTGCGCGCAGTGTTACCCCATGGTACTGAGGCTGCCCGGCTCAAGCGTGCGTTGCTGCTTCAGCCTTCGGAGCAGTTGCCGGTTGCGGCTGGGTTCCTGACCAGTCCACAAGCTCTATCACAGCCATCCGGGCGCCATCCCCTCGCCGGTAGAGCCCCAGCTTTACCACGCGCGTGTAGCCACCCGGGCGCTCTAGAACCTTCGGGGCAATTGCACCGAAGAGCTCCTGGAGCGCTTTCTTGTCACGAATGAAGCGGGCAACGAACCGGCGTTGGTGTAAGTCAACGCTCCAGCCCGGAGGGAGTTGACCTGTCTGCTCACGCAGAACAGCTTTCTTCGCCCGCGTAATGAGGCGCTCTACAAAAGGACGTAGGGCTTTCGCTTTTGCCTCTGTTGTGACAATGCGTTTGTGCACGATGAGCGCTGTTGCCAAATGGCAGAGGAGCGCCTTCCGGTGACTGCGAGTTCGCTTCAGCTTCCAGACCTTATCCCGATGGCGCATTGGGGTCAGCTCCGGCAGTGCTACCTATCCAGCTCGTTCCTCGAGCTCTTCTGGGCTCATGCCCAGGCGAAGTCCGTAGAGTTCTAAGGCGCGCTGGATTTCGTCGACAGCTCGCGGACCGATACCGCGCTCGCGCTGGAGCTCCTCTGGTTGCCAGCGCACCAGCTCGCTGACGGTCTTGATGCCCAGGGAGAGCAACCGGTTCAGCGTGCGGGCGCTCAACCCCAGATGGTCTACGGGGATTGCCAGAGAGCGGGGAGCTGTTGTAGCAGACGGGGTTCTCTCCGCTGACTCGAGCATCTCCTCCTCGGGAGCAACAACCGTAGGCAGCGTGAAGAACAGCTGCAGATGCTGCTGGAGAAGTTGAGCTGCATAGCGGACAGCATCCTGAGCGGTGATACTGCCGTCGGTCTTGACCTCTAAGACCAGCTTGTCGTAGTCTGTGCGCCGTCCAACCCGGAAGGGCTCCACGTGGAAGGCAACTTGCCGGATAGGTGTAAAGATACCGTCAATGGTCAACATACCAACGGGAGCGTCTTCCAGGGTAATCTCTTCAGCGGGGACGTACCCACGCCCGCGCATAATCCGCAGCTCCACGTCCAACTTAGCGTCCTCGGCTAAGGTAGCGATGTGGAGCTCTGGGTTGAGCACTTCAATTTCAGAAGAGGCAGCCTGGATCTGGGCTGCCGTCCATTCGCCTGGACCCTGCAGGCTGAGCCGGACCCGAACAGGGCGTTCGGGCATCAGCATGCGGACACGCACCTGCTTGAGGTTGAGGAGGATCTCGACCACGTCTTCTACGACACCGGGGATAGTCTGGAACTCATGTTGGACGCCAGCAATGCGCACACCGACGATGGCTGCTCCGGGAATAGAGGAGAGCAGCACGCGGCGCAGTGCGTTGCCGATAGTCGTTCCGTAGCCACGCTCTAACGGCTGGAGGATGAACTTAGCGTGGTACGGTGTCGAGGTGCTGTCTATGAGAATACTCTCGGGCATGAGCAGCTCGGTGGACATCGTGGGGTCAGGGAGGGTTGTGAGACCTAACACTTACACACGCCGCCGTTTCGGTGGACGGCAGCCGTTGTGGGGAATTGGGGTCGCGTCAACGATAGAGAGAATTTCCAAGCCCGCCTGGGCAACAGCGCGGATGGCAGCTTCACGCCCGGCACCCGGACCTTTGACGATAACATCCACCTTCCGAAGCCCCATCTCGTAGGCTTCCTTAGCAGCGCGTTCGGCTGCCAGCTGCGCTGCGTACGGTGTACTCTTCTTCGTCCCGCGGAAACCAATCCGTCCGCCAGAGGACCATGTGAGCACGTTCCCGTAGGGATCTGTCACGGTCACGATGGTGTTGTTGAAGGTCGCTTGGATGTAGACACGACCGTGCGTATCGGTGACGGTCTTCTTCTTCGTGCGCTTTCCTTTCTGCGCTGCCATGGACCAGTGTCCGACGCTGGTGGAACAGGTTTACTTCTTGACAGCCTTCTTCTTGCCAGCAACCGTCTTCCGCTTCCCTTTTCGCGTACGGGCATTCGTTCGGGTGCGTTGACCGCGGACGGGCAACCCCATCTTGTGCCGCAGCCCTCGGTAGCAGCCAATGTCAATAAGGCGCTTGATGTTCATCTGGACTTCGCTGCGGAGTTGCCCTTCAACCTTGTAATCTTGAATGACCGAGCGGATACGGGCGATTTCGTCATCGGTCCACTCCATGACTTTTTTCATCGGGTCTACCTGGGCGCGTTGCAGCACCTCCAGAGCCCGTGTCCGCCCGATGCCGTAGATGTAAGTCAAGGCAATGAAGCCACGCTTGTTCTTGGGCAGGTCAACTCCAGCTATGCGTGCCATGGCGTCTATGTCTGCGTTGGTTTACCCTTGGCGTTGCTTGAAGCGAGGGTTTGTCTTGTTGATGATGTAGATGCGCCCTTTCCGGCGCACGATCTTATCGTCGGGATGGCGGCGCTTGACCGAAGCCTGGACCTTCATGACTGCTACCGCGGGTTGTCCTACTTATACCGGTAGATGATGCGTCCTTTCGTGAGGTCGTACGGCGACAGCTCCAGCGTGACTCGGTCGCCGGGCAGGATTTTGATGTAGTTCAAGCGCATTTTGCCCGAAATGTGAGCGATGACCTTATGCCCGTTGTCCAAGCGGACAACGAACTGCGTACCTGGGAGGCTTTCTTCGACGACACCGTCAACGCGGATAGGCTGCTCTTTGGGCATGGGTTACCACTGGGTTAGCACAATCGGCGGCGTTGCTACAAGCACTGTGTGCTCAAAGTGTGCTGCTAAGGAGCCGTCGGCTGTGTAGACGGTCCAGCCGTCGGCGGCAACACGAATGTCGGGCAGCCCGGCTGTGACCATAGGTTCAATTGCCAGTGCTTGGCCTTCCCGCAGCCGTTCGTTGGGGAAGCGCCATCGCCAGGCACCCGTTGGTACGAAGTTCGGCAGTGACGGCGCCTCGTGCAAGCGCCGCCCAATGCCATGACCGGTCAGCTCCCGGACCACGGAGAAATTGTGACGCTCAACGTGCTGTTGGATTGCGGCAGCAATGTCGTAAATGCGCTTCCTGGGGGTTGCCTGCTCGATACCCAGCCACAGGGCTTCTTCGGTCACACGGAGTAGCTGCTGGGCTTCAGCGCTGATAGTACCAATGCCGACGGTAAAGGCAGCATCAGCGTAGTAGCCGTTTTTCCGCACCCCGCAGTCTATGGAGACGATTTGCCCCTCTGCCAGGCGGCGCTCGGCGCTGGGCATTCCGTGCACGACCTCATGGTCTATGGAGATGCAGAGCGTGTAGGGATATCGCCGCCCGTCGACGACATATCCCTTGAAGGCGGGTTCAGCCCCACGGGAGCGGATGAGCTCCTCGGCCAGCATGTCCAGCTCCAGTGTCGCTATCCCAGGGCGCAGCTCCCTACGAATGTGGGAAAGCACGTCTGAGAGGACCTGAGCTGCTCGCTCCAGGCCGATTCGTGCAGAGCTCAGTATGCTCGGGAGCATTCCCATCAGTAGCCGCGAGCAACCCCGACTCCACGTCCGCGCAGCCGTCCGCTCTTCATAAAGCCGTCGTAGTGGCGCATGAGCAGGTAGGATTCTATCTGCTGCAAAGTATCCAGCGCGACTCCGACCACGATGAGGAGGCTTGTCCCACCAAAGAACGAAGCCAGTTCCGAAGGGACGCTCAGCACGTTATGCACAAACACCGGCAGAATGGCCACAACTGCCAGGAAGAGAGCACCCGGTAACGTGATCCGAGTCAGCACGCGGTCGATGTATTCCGCCGTTGGCGCGCCGGGGCGAATCCCTGGAATGAAGCCACCTTGCTTCTTGATCGTGTCGGCAACTTCCCGCGGGTTGAAGACGATGGCGGTGTAGAAGTAGGCGAAGAAGACAATCATGATGCTGTAGAGCACTGCGTAGACAAAGGAGCGCTCGCTGAAGAGCGCTGCCAGGCTTTCCAGGAAGCGGCTCTCGGGGAAGAAGGTGTAGACGGTTGCCGGGATGAACAGGATCGCCTGCGCAAAGACAATCGGCATGACGCCTGCCGTATTGACGCGCAGGGGCAAGTACTGTGTTGTGCCTCCGTAGACTTTCCGCCCAACGACACGCCGGGCGTACTGAACAGGGATGCGCCGAATCCCTTGGGTGACGTACACCACCGCCATGACAATACCGGCAAGGAGTGCCAGCAGGATAAGGTCGGTCACCCACAGCCGGGAGCCCACGGCGATGAGCTGAATTTCCTGAGCGAGGGCAACCGGTAGCCGGGCAATGATGCCGATGAAGAGAATCAGCGAAATACCGTTTCCAATGCCGCGCTCGGTGATTTGCTCGCCCAACCACATCAGGAAGATGGTCCCAGCCGTCATGATGATGACGGCGCTCAGGGTGAAGCCAATACCCGGGTGCGGTACAACGGGACCGCCGTTGGGAACTTGCATGCTGCTGAGCTTGATGCTAACACCCCATGCCTGCAGCGCAGCAATGAAGACAGTGAGCACGCGCGTATACTGGTTGATTTTTCGGCGCCCTTCTTCACCCTCTCGCTGCAAGCGTTGAACCTCCGGAATGACGGCTGCTGCCAGCTGGAGGATGATGGAGGCGGAAATGTAGGGCATAATGCCCAGGGCGAAGATAGCAGCATTGGAGAATGCTCCGCCGACAAAGAGATCGTAGAGCCCAAAGAGCGTGTTGTCCATGCCCAGCCCGGAGACCTGCTCCAGAGCGTAGACATCAATGCCCGGCAACGTGATATGGCTACCGATGCGGACAACTAAAAGCACTCCCAGCGTGAAGAGAATCCGCTGACGCAGCTCTTCAATGCGCCAGATGTTCCTGAGAGTTTCAATGAACCGTGCCATGGAGGACGACCTTTCCGCCGGCTGACATGATTTTCTGCTGAGCTGAGGCAGAGAAGCGGTGGGCGTGGATTTCTAAGGCAACGTTCAGCTCGCCATCGCCCAGGATTTTGACGGGTTCGCTCCGCTTGCGAATGACCTTGAGTTCGTAGAGCAGGTCAGGTGTCACCACTGTGCCGGGTGACAACTTCCCAGCATCGACGAGCTCTTGAAGTCGTCCAACGTTGACCTCTTGGTATTCCACCCGCAAGGGATTGCGGAAACCCCGCTTAGGCAGCCGGCGATGCAAGGGCATTTGCCCGCCTTCAAAGCCTGGTGGCTGCGAGAATCCCGAACGGGACTTGTGCCCCTTGTGCCCTCGCGTCGCCGTCCGACCATGCCCAGAGCCAACACCGCGCCCGACCCGCTTCGGTTTCTTCCGCGAACCTGGTGCAGGACGGAGAGAGCCAATGTGTACCGTCATGGCGTCTGCGAATCCTCAATTTCTTCCACCCGTACCAAGTGCTTCACCTTGGCAATCATGCCCAGGATCTGGGGATTCTTCGGCTGGATAACGCTCCAATTGGGGCGCCCCAGCCCCAGAGCGCGGATAGTGCGCTTCTGCTTCTCTTGAGCGCCGATAATGCTACGCACTTGGGTGATCTTGAGCTTGGTTCCCATCGCGACCTCGCCGTTCGCCGTGGAGCAACTTGTCGACCGGAATGCCCAGACGACGGGCAACCGAATGAGCATCTTCCAACATCATCAGGGCTTTCAGTGTCGCTTTGACCACATTGTGTGGGTTCGTCGAGCCAAGGCATTTCGTCAAGACATCTTGGACTCCTGCTAACTCCAGCACGGCGCGGACACCGCCAGCAGCGATGACTCCAGTGCCTCGCGCTGCAGGACGGAGGAGGACTTTCGCAGCCTTGTATTTGGCAAATACCTCGTGCGGAATTGTAGTGCCGCTGAGCTGTACCTTGATGATGCTCTTTCGCGCAGCTTCTGTTGCCTTTGCGACTGCGTCGGTGACTTCGCCGGCTTTCCCCATACCGAAGCCAACGTGTCCGTTGCCATCGCCGACAACAACCAGTGCTGTGAAGCTGAACCGGCGACCGCCAGCAACAACCTTGGCGGTCCTCCCGACGTAGACGAGCTTTTCCTTGAGCTCCAGCTCAGCGGGAACCCGAAGGCGTGGTGCTTTGATAAAGCGTCCCATGTGTGCTCCGTTGTGCCATTCAACCTCAGAAGTCCAACCCTGCTTGCCGGGCAGCCTCGGCCAAGGCTTTGATACGCCCGTGGTACTTGTAGCCGTTGCGGTCGAAGGCAACCTTTTGGATACCAGCTTTCAGCGCACGTTCAGCAAGGATACGCCCCACGACTTCTGCTTGAGCCTTCTTAGGACGGAGATTGGCTACCAGCGGGCGGATTTCTCGGTCCAGCGTTGAGGCTGAGACCAGGGTGTGCCCGCGGGTGTCATCGATGATTTGCGCGTAAATGTGCTTCAAGCTCCGGTAGACGCTCAGCCGTGGACGCTCCGGGGTACCGAATATCTTCTTCCGCACCCGCAATTTCCGCCGACGTCGCCGCAGGAGTTTTTCCTTGTGCTTATGCCGCAGGTCCATGACCCCGTTCCACTGCATTACCGACCCGCTGCCTTGCCGGCTTTGCGCCGGATGTACTCGCCTTCGTATCGGATGCCTTTGCCTTTGTATGGCTCAGGCGGGCGAATTGCTCGGATACGAGCAGCAACTTCGCCCACCAGTTGCTTGTCGATGCCGGAGACTTGGATGATGTTGGGTGCCGGAACAGCAATGGTGATGCCTTCTGGGGGGATGAAGAGCACGGGATGGGAGTAGCCGATCGTGAGGAGGAGGCGATTCTGCCCGCGCAGCTCAGCGCGGTAGCCAATCCCTTCAATCTGCAACGTTCGGGTAAAGCCCGTGATGACGCCCTGGATTGCCGCTGCTGCCAGAGCACGAGCAAGCCCGTGAGCTGCTTTGACTTTCTTGTCGTCGCTGGTTCGGCTAAAGAGCAGCGTGCCATCCTGCTGTTGACATGTGATGCCTGGGGGCAACGGCACGCGGAGCTCCCCCTTAGGACCGCGGATGCGCACGGCGTCCGGTTCAATCGTTACCTGGACACCCGAGGGAATTGGAAGCGGCTTCTTGCCGATGCGTGACATTGCTGCTCCCGTCAAAAGACCGTACAAATGATTTCGCCGCCGATACCCAACCGGCGGGCTTCTTTGTCGGTCATCACACCGCGGGAAGTCGAGACAATAGCGATACCCAGCCCGTTTTTGACCCGGGGCAATTCCCGAGCACCAGCGTAGACACGGCGTCCCGGCTTGCTGACGCGAACGATTTCGCGCAGCGCCGGGTTGCCGCCAACGTAGCGCAAGGTCAGGCGCACGATGCCCTGCTTGCCGTCTTCAATGTATTCGTAGTCGGCAATGTAGCCCCACTCTTTCAGGATAGCAGCGATAGCGATTTTGAGCCGCGATGCCGGTGCTTCAACCGTGCGATGCCGCGCTCGGTAAGCATTCCGGATGCGTGTCAGGAAGTCGCCAATTGTATCGCTGACAATGGCCATGGTCTCTCTGGTACGCTTACCAACTTGCTTTCCGGACGCCGGGGATCTTCCCCTCCAGCGCTAACTGACGGAAGATAATGCGGCAGAGCCCAAATTTGCGGAAGACAGCGCGTCCACGTCCGGTTACGAAGCAGCGGTTCCGGATGCGTACCGGCGAGCTGTTCCGCGGGAGCTTGTGCAGTTCTTCCCAGCGCCCTTCGCGCTTGAGCTGCTCGCGGAGGGCGGCATACTTTTGGGCTAACCGTTTCCGCTTTTCGTTCCGTGCAATGACGCTGATTTTCGCCATCGGTGCTCAGCTACGCTTCTGGAACGGAAACCCGAACTCGCTCAAAAGGGCATAGGCTTCTTCGTCCGTAGGGGCAGTTGTGACGAAGGTAATGTCCATGCCCAGGATGTGGTTGACCTTGTCCACGTCAATCTCCGGGAAGATGATCTGCTCTTTGATGCCAACCGTGTAGTTACCCCGTCCATCAAAGCTCTTGTCGGGGAAGCCCCGGAAGTCACGGATGCGAGGCACAGCGATATTGATGAAACGGTCCAGGAACTCATACATCCGGGCGCGGCGCAACGTGACCATGCAGCCAATAGGCATGCCGGCACGCAGTTTGAAGTTCGCAATGGACTTCCGAGCGTATGTGACCACGGGGCGCTGCCCGGCGATGAGCTCCAGGTGGTTGAAGGCTTCTTGCAGAATGCGGATATCTTGTGTTGCCCGTCCGACCCCCATGTTGATGACAATCTTCTCCAGCCGCGGCACCTGCATGACCGAACGGTAGCCAAACCGCTTCATCAGAGTCGGTACAATGTGCCCCTTGTAGTATAGCCACAGCCGCGGCGGAGGTACAGGACCTGTGTACTCCTCAAGGCGAGGACCCTCGGGCTTGAACTCTACGACTTTCCGTTTGATGCGTGCCATGGCGTCTTATGGGATTTCTTCGCCTGTTGTCTTTGCAATGCGAACACGGACGATTTTCCCATCGCGCTCAACGCGGCGGATGCTGACGCGGGTGGGACGTCCGTTGCTATCAATCAGCATGACGTTGGAGTAGTGGATGGGCATCTCCTTGCTGATGATGCCCCCTTGCGGATAGCGCGGACTGGGGCGCACGTGCTTTTTCCGCACATTGACGCCCTCAACCAGTACCCGCATGGTCTTCGGGTAAACTGCCAGCACTTTGCCGATTTTGCCTTTGTCGTTGCCGGCAATGACCATGACGGTATCGCCGCGCTTGATCTTGAGTCCCATGGCGCTACTGGCATGCATTGGTTCGTTAGACAACCTCCGGAGCCAGGGAGACGATTTTCATGAAGTTCTTCTCCCGCAGTTCGCGAGCAACGGGTCCGAAGACGCGCGTCCCCCGTGGCTCGCCAGCGGGGGTAAGGAGGACAACGGCGTTGTCGTCAAAGCGAACGTAGGTGCCGTCCTTACGACGAATTTCCTTCCGGGTTCGCACAATCACAGCTTTGTGGACTTCACCTTTCTTCACACCGGAGTGGGGCACAGCGGATTTGACGGAGACGACAATGACATCGCCCACACTCCCGTATCGGCGGTTGCTCCCACCCAAGACGCGGATGCACCGAACGACCTTAGCTCCTGAATTGTCCGCCACTACCAGGTTGGATTCCTGCTGGATCATAGCGCTTCACCCTCCCCGAGCTGGTGCGACCGCTGCAGGATTTCGACCAACATCCAGCGCTTGCGTCGGCTGAGCGGACGCCACTCTACGATTTTGACAATATCGCCGACGCGGCACTGGTTGTATTCGTCATGAGCCATGACCTTCGTTGTGCGCCTGTAGGGCTTCTTGTACAGCGGATGCATTACAACGCGCTCAATGGCAACGACGATGGTCTTGTTAGGTTTGTCGCTGACGACACGCCCAACGCGCACTTTCCGCCGCCCATAGTGAACCGAACGAGCTGCCGGCTGCGCGGCAGCGTCAGCCGATGTTGCTGTCGGCGGCGTTTCCATCGGTGCTGCCTCCGTCACTGGAGGCGAGGAGGTTTCGCTGGTTGGTAGCTCTTGTCGTTCGTGCTGTTCCATGGCTGCCGGCATTGTTAGAGACGGACTCCGCGTTCATGCAGAATGGTCTTGATGCGAGCGATGTCCTTGCGCAGTGTGCGCAAAGCAGCGGTGTTCTCCAGTTGCTTCAGTGCATGCTGGAAGCGCATCTTCTGCAGGGTCTCTTCCGTTTCGCGCAAGAGCTGGCGCAGCTCTTCCGTACTTAGTTGCCGGAGTTCTGAAGCTTTGCGCGGTTTCATGGCGCAAGCTGCACCTCCAGCCGTTCTACAATCTTCGTTTTGATAGGCAGCTTGTGCGAGGCCAGGCGCAGCGCTTCGTGGGCGGCTTCCCGCGGAACCCCGTCAATTTCGAAGAGAATGCGTCCCCGCTTGACAACAGCAACCCACAGCTCAGGGCTTCCTTTGCCGCCCCCCATACGGGTTTCCAAGGGCTTCTTCGTGACGGGCTTATCGGGAAATACCCGAATCCAAATTTTCCCTCCGCGCTTGAGGTGGCGGCTAATGGCAATACGGGCAGCCTCTAATTGTTGTGCTGTCACCCAGCCACCTTCCAGAGCTTTCAAGCCGAAGGACCCAAAGGCGAGGGTTGCACCGCGGTAGGCTTTCCCGCGGACGCGCCCGCGCTGTGTCTTTCGGTACCGTGGACGGCGTGGCATCAGCATGGCTTAGGCTCCCCGCTCTCGGGCAGAGCGTCGCTGTAGGACTTCTCCACGGCAAATCCAGACCTTTACGCCGATAGTGCCGTAAATCGTGTATGCCGTCGCAAAGCCGTAGTCAATATCGGCGCGCAGGGTGTTGAGAGGCACCCGTCCTTGCAAGTACTGCTCTTTGCGGGACATTTCTGCCCCACCCAAGCGACCCGAGCATTTGATGCGTATTCCTTCCGCTCCCATCCGCATGGCGGCAGCAACGGCTTGTTTCATCGCTCGCCGGAATGAGATGCGGTTTTCTATCTGCTGGGCAATATTCTCCGCTACAAGCTGAGCGTCCAGCTCGGGGCGTTTGATTTCAGAAATACGCACGTGGACTTCTTTCCCGCCCGTCAATTGGCGGAGCTCTTCCTCCAGCTGCGTAATGTCTTTGCCCGAGCGCCCGATGATGACCCCGGGACGGGAGCTGTGGATGGTGATGGTGATGGCTTTGCCGCTGCGCTCAATCACAATCCGAGAGACACCTGCATGCTTGAGGCGCTGCTTGAGGTAGGAGCGCAAGCGGATGTCTTCGTGCAGCTTCTCGGCGAAGTTTTTCTCGTCAAACCAGTATGCATCCCACTCGCGCGTGATGCCGAGACGGAATCCGATTGGATGGACCTTCTGTCCCACGGCTACGACTACTCTGCTGTTGGACTGTCTTCCTTCGTTTGCACGACGATGGTCACATGGTTTGTGCGGCGCCGGATCCAGTACGCCCGTCCCATCGGCGCTGGCAGGATGCGCTTGAACATGGGACCAGGGTTCACAAAGGCTTGAGTGATAACCACGCGTGCCGGATCGACGGGCACATTGTCCTGCTTATTCGCCAGGTTTGCCAGCGCTGAGCGGAGCACCTTTTCGGCATAGCGGGCTGCACGTTTCGGGGACAGGCGCAGGAGAGCCAGCGCCTCAGCAGCGGTCTTGTAGCGGATCATGTCAATGACGAGCCGCATCTTCCGCGGCGAGCATCGAACGTACCGGGCTATCGCGCGAGCTTCCATGGCTTCAGAGCGTCTGCCTTACTTGCGTGCAGCCGTGCGCTGCTCTTTCCGATGGCCGGAGTGTCCACGGTAGGTCCGCGTCGGGGCAAATTCGCCCAAGCGGTGCCCTACCATGTTCTCGGTTACGTACACGGGAATGAACTTGTTGCCGTTGTGGACGGCAAAAGTATGCCCGACGAATTCGGGCAGGATCATAGAGGCGCGGGACCACGTTTTGATCACGCGCTTTTCACCCGTCGCATTGAGCTGACGGACTTTCTTGAGCAGCTTCGGGTGGACGTACGGTCCTTTTTTCAGCGAGCGTGCCATGACACTACTTCCGCCGCCGTAGGATGTACTTATCCGACAGCTTGTGCTTCTTCCGTGTCTTGAGACCTTTCGCTAACTGTCCCCAGGGGGATTCCGGGTGTTGGCGTCCGCCACCAGATTTGGAACGTCCTTCGCCGCCCCCGTTGGGATGGTCAACAGGGTTCATGGCGATACCGCGGGTTTGCGGACGTACGCCCAGCCAGCGCATGCGACCGGCTTTGCCGTAGGAGATGTTCTCGTGGTCAGGATTGCTGACCTGCCCAATCGTTGCCATGCATCGCGACAGAATTAGGCGCATCTCCCCAGAGGGCAGCTTCACGATAGCGTACTTGCCCTCAATGCCCATGAGCTGAGCAGCCGTACCAGCGCTGCGGACCAACTGCCCTCCTTTGCCCGGCTTGAGCTCGATATTGTGGATGAGCGTGCCGGGAGGAATGCGGTAGAGTGGGAGCGCGTTGCCCACTTTGATGTCTGCTTGCGGTCCGGACTCAATCACGTCGCCCACTTTGAGCCCGTCGGGGGCTAGGATGTAGCGGTATTCGCCGTCCTCGTACTGGACCAGCGCGATGCGTGCCGAGCGGTTAGGGTCGTATTCAATAGTGAGCACCCGTGCAGGCACACCGATTTTGTCCCGCTTGAAATCAATGATGCGGTACCGCCGCTTGTGCCGACCGCCCCGGTGGCGCGACGTGATGCGCCCCAGGTTGTTCCGCCCGCCAGTGCTCTTCAGCGGCTCCAGCAGCGGCTTGAAAGGACGGTCGGTGGTCAGCTCCTCAAACGTGCTGACCGAGTAGAAGCGTGTGCCCGGCGTTATCGGTTTGAGTACGCGGATACCCATCGTTCCACCTTACGAGCTGCTTTCTGTTTGCGTGGCTTCGCCTTCCACGAGGTCTATGTGGTAGCCCTCTTTGAGGGTCACGTATGCCTTCTTGCGGAGCGGCAAGCGACCTTCTATGCGGTGCCCGCGCACGAAACGGACGCGGCGCTTCCCCTTGAGACGGACCGTGCGGACGCTTTCAACTTTGACGTCAAAGAGCTGCTCTACGGCTTGCTTGATTTGGATCTTGTTCGCGCGCGGGTCCACTTCAAAGACGTACTGCCGCTGTGCCTGCAGCTTGAGGGCTTTTTCCGTGATGATGGGGCGTTTAATGATCTGCCACATGGCTGACCTTCCCGCCGAATGATGCTACCAGCGGCTCGATAGCACTCTGGAAAAGCAACAGCTTCCGATGTGCCAAGATGTGGTAGGCGGAGGCTTTATCCGCCAGCATAGTGGTCACGTAGGGGAGATTCCGACTGGAGAGGATGATGGTCTGGTCTACTTGCGGCAGGAGAATCAGTGTTTTGACCTGCTCCAACCCTAAGTTGCGGAGGACCTCCACCATCAACTTGGTCTTGATGCTCTCCAGGGTAAAATCTTGCACGACGATGAGGTTGCCTTCGCGGGTCCGCAGCGAGAGGGCAGATTTCCGTGCCAGTCGTTTGACTTTTCGGGGAAGCTCCAAGGTGTAGTCGCGGGGACGCGGTCCGTGGACTTTCCCACCGCCAACCCAGATGGGAGAGCGAATAGAGCCATGGCGTGCCCGTCCAGTGCCTTTCTGCGGCCACGGCTTACGCCCACCACCGCGAACTTCAGCGCGGGTTTTGACCTTATGAGTTCCCTGGCGGTGGTTTGCCAGGTATGCCCGCACGGCTAAGTACATGGCATGCTCATGCGGCTCAATGCCGAAGATCTCGTCGGGCAGCTCAACCTGACCGACGACAGCACCTGTCTTATCCCAGAGGTCCACTACCATAGTGCCTCAGAGCTTGACGATTTCAACCAACCCGTTGACCGGACCAGGAACGGCACCTTTGACAAGGAGGAGGTTGTGGTCGGGCAGGACTTTGAGCACTTCCAGGTTCCGGACAGTTACCCGCCGGTTGCCCATGCGCCCTGCCATCCGAAGCCCTTTGAAGACCCGCGACGGGAAAGAGGACGAGCCAATAGAACCAGGCGCCCGCTCTCGGTTATGCTGTCCGTGAGTTGCCATGCCGACACCGGCAAAGCCGTGCCGTTTGACAACTCCTTGGAACCCACGTCCCTTGCTCATGCCCGACACTTTGACTCTATCGCCAGGAGCGAACTGCTCAACGGTCAACACATCGCCAACGCGGTAGGACGCTATTGGCACGCGGAACTCCCGCAGGTAGCGCAGAGGCTGGACCCCTGCTCGGGCAAAATGTCCTTTGAGCGGCTTGTTGACTTTGCGTTCTGGCACTGGTTCGAAGCCGATTTGGATTGCCTCGTAGCCGTCGCGCTCGCGTGTGCGCAGTTGGACAATCGGGCAGGGGCCTGCCTCGATGACCGTACAAGCAACAGCCCGCCCATCGGGCAGGAATACCTGTGTCATGCCGAGCTTTTTTCCCAACAAGACGCTCATGGCTGTCCTACACCTTCACTTCAACGTCTACTCCCGCCGGGAGCTCCAACCGCATGAGTGCCTCCACTGTTCGAGGGGAGGCATTGTAGATGTCTATGAGGCGCTTGTGCACGCGGATTTCGAACTGCTCTTGCGACTCTTTGTCTATGTGTGGAGAGCGGTTGACGCTGAACAGAGTTCGCTCGGTTGGGAGCGGAATTGGTCCAGAGACCACGGCGCCTGTCTGTTTAACGGTCCGAACGATGCGCTCTGCGGAGCGCTCGATGAGCACGTGGTCATACGACTTCAGCTTGATGCGTATCCGCTCCATGGCGTTCTACGGTTAGCTCTTCATTCGACGGACTTCTGTACGGAAAAGCACGGGGCAGCTCCGTTGCTGCAGCGCTGCCCCGTGCGATGTTCGCTACTCCAGAATCTTCGTTACAACCCCAGCGCCGACTGTCCGCCCGCCTTCTCGGATAGCGAAGCGGAGCCCTTCTTCCATAGCAACGGGGCTAATCAGCTCTACCTGCATGCCGTCGACGTTGTCGCCCGGCATGACCATTTCCACACCTGGCGGCAACTGGATAGTGCCAGTCACGTCCGTTGTCCGGAAGTAGAACTGCGGACGGTATCCACTGAAGAAGGGCGTGTGACGCCCGCCCTCCTCTTTGGTCAGTACGTACACCTGCGCCAGGAACTTATGGTGCGGAGTGATGGTCCCTGGCTTTGCAACGACCATCCCCCGCTCGACTTCGTCTTTGTCAATGCCGCGCAGAAGCAAACCGACGTTGTCACCGGCTTGCCCTTCGTCCAGGATTTTGCGGAACATCTCGATACCAGTGACCACGGTCTTCTTATGCATGCCGAACCCGATGATTTCCACCTCGTCATTGAGGCGGACCACTCCACGCTCAATGCGCCCAGTGACTACAGTTCCGCGGCCAGTAATCGAGAACACGTCCTCAATCGGCATGAGGAAGGGCTTGTCAATTTCGCGCTGCGGCAGCGGGATGTAATTATCCACGGCATCCAGCAGCTCCCAGATGCATTGGAATCGGGGATCGTCGGGGCCTGCATTGGGATCCAATCCGGCTTCCATCGCCTTGAGAGCGGAGCCGCGAATGACCGGCACTTCGTCGCCAGGGAAGCCATACTTGCTGAGCAGTTCACGCACTTCCAGCTCGACCAAATCGATGAGCTCCGGATCGGCGGCATCCACCTTGTTGAGGAAGACCACAATTGCCGGTACCCCAACCTGACGCGCCAGCAGAATGTGCTCGCGTGTCTGCGGCATAGGACCGTCAGTGGCTGCTACGACCAGAATAGCCCCGTCCATCTGAGCAGCGCCGGTAATCATGTTTTTGATGTAGTCGGCGTGTCCGGGGCAGTCCACGTGGGCGTAGTGGCGCTTTTCGGTCTCGTACTCCACGTGCGCGGTGTTGATGGTGATGCCGCGCATGCGCTCTTCGGGCGCATTGTCAATGGATTCGAATGTACGCGGCTGTGCCAACCCTTTTTTCGCCAGCGCCATCGTAATGGCGGCTGTCAGCGTCGTCTTGCCGTGGTCTACGTGACCGATGGTGCCGATGTTGACGTGCGGTTTGGTGCGTTCGAATTTCTCCTTCGCCATTGGTGTTGCCTGGTGCTTGTTTCAACAAACCCACATACTTGCTACACAACAGGTGCCTTCTCGCCGGCTACGACTTTAGGGGGTACCGGTTCGTAGTGCGAGAAGAGCATCGTATAGGCTCCGCGTCCTTGTGTCAAGGAGCGTAGTTGTGTGACGTAGCCGAACATTTCCGCTAACGGGACCAAAGCGCGCACCTGCTGGAAGGCGCCTTGAGCGTCCACGCTTTCAATGCGCCCACGACGGGCGTTCAAATCGGCAATAACATCGCCGAGCGCTTCCTCCGGTGTCAGTACTTCCACAGCCATGATGGGCTCCAAGAGCACCGGCTTCGCACGAGCCACACCCTCGCGGAAGGCGATAGTTGCGGCTGCTTGGAAGTCGCTTTCCGAGGACTCCCCTTCGCGGTACGTAGCGCCAATAAGACGAACAACGACGTCTACGATAGGATAGCCAGCAATTGGACCAGCGGCAGCCGCATCGCGGATAGCCCGCTCAATGACAGGAATCAGGGTAGCAGGGAATCCAGGCTCCTGTAGGGCATTGACAAAAGTGATGCCGCTGTTGCGCTCTCCAGGCGTCAGTTCTAACACCACATGCCCGTAGTGGCTGTGGGAACCGCCCGGACCCGGACGGACGAACCTGCCCTCTTGGACAACCGCTTGCGTAATGGTTTCCCGGTAGCTGACGTACGGACGCCCCAGCTTTGCTGGAACTCCAAACTCTCGCTGGAGGCGGTCTGCGATGATTTCCAGGTGGAGCTCTCCCACACCGCTGATGAGGATTTGTCCCGTTTCCTCATCCACTCGGTAGCTAAACGTCGGGTCTTCATCGGCGAAGCGCTGCAGGGCTTCAAGGAGTCGGTCTTGGTCGGCAGCGCTGCGTGCCTCAATTGCCTGGTTGATAACCGGTGGGGAGAAGTGGATCGGCTCAAAGAGGATAGGGGCTTCGGGAGCGCAGAGGGTATCGCCGGTCCGGCTCCAGCGAAGTCCTGGCACGGCGATGATATCACCAGCCAGAGCTTCGGGCAGCTCTTCTCGTCGGTTTGCGTACATGCGGAGCAGCTTATGAATGCGCTCTTGGCGTCCCACGCGAGGATTGAGTACAGACTGCCCTTGGCGCAGAGTCCCAGAGTAGAGGCGGAGAAACGTCAGGCGCCCAACGTAGGGGTCGCTGAGGACTTTGAAACACAGGGCAGCAACGGGGGCATCGTCTTCGGGCAGCCGCACCTGCTGTGCTGTAGATGAGCCCTCACCAACAGCGTATCCAGCAACAGCTCCAATGTCACGCGGGGAGGGCAGGTACTCCACAATGGCATCCAGCAGGAGCTGCACGCCAATGTTGCGAAGTGAGGAGCCACAACAGACCGGTACCAGCCGTCGGGTCAATGTCCCGCGGCGGAGAGCAGCTCGGATATCCTCTTCAGGGATCTCTTCGCCGCTGATGTACCGTTCCAGCAACTGGTCGTCAACTTCAGCAACAGCTTCCAAGAGGCGCTCCCGGTATTGCTGTACCTTCAGCCGGTAGTCCTCGGGGATAGGTACAGCCTCGTACCGGGCGCCGAAGCTCTCGGCATCGAAGATGTAGAGCTGCTGCGAGATAAGGTCAATGACACCGGCAAAGTGCTCGCCTTCACCGTACGGGAGGTGAATGGCAACGGGATTGGCTCCCAGCCGGTGGCGAATCATATCGACAACGCGAGCGAAGTTGGCTCCTGCTCGGTCCAGCTTGTTGACGTAAGCGATCCGAGGCACTCCGTATCGGTCAGCATGGTGCCAGACGGCTTCCGATTGTGGCTGAACACCGGCAACACCGCAGAAGACCACAACAGCGCCATCCAGCACACGGAGCGACCGCTGAACTTCGGCGGTAAAGTCAACGTGGCCAGGGGTGTCGATGATGTTGATTTGGTGGTCGCGCCAGAAACACGTTACCGCTGCTGACGTGATGGTGATGCCGCGCTCCCTCTCCTGTTCCATGTAGTCGGTGAATGCTGTCCCCTCATCCACCTCACCCATCCGGTGGATGAGTCCGGTGTAGTAGAGAATGCGCTCCGTCGTGGTTGTCTTTCCGGCATCAATGTGAGCAATGATGCCGATGTTACGGAGCCGCTCTATGGGGACACGGCGCGACATGAGATGCTCAGACTACCAGCGATAGTGAGCGAATGCTCGGTTAGCTTCTGCCATCCGGTGGACTTCATCCCGCTTGCGAACGGCGTTTCCTTCGCCGTTGGCAGCAGCGATGAGCTCGGCTGCCAGCTTGAGCGCCATGGATTTATCGCGGCGCTCGCGGGCATACTGCTTGATCCACCGCATTGCCAAAGCGATACGGCGGTCTTCGCGGACCTCCATCGGAATTTGGTAGTTCGCTCCTCCGATGCGTCGGGAGCGAACCTCAACGACTGGAGCAACGTTAGCAATCGCTTTCCGGAAAATTTCCAGCGGGTCTTTCTTGGTTCGCTCTCGGATGATGTCAAAAGCCTCATACACAATGCGACGTGCAATGCTTTTTTTGCCGTCGCGCATGATGACGTTGATAAACTTTGCAACCATCGTGTCCCCATACCGGGGATCGGGTTCAATGGGGCGTTTCTCTGCACGTCGCCGTCTCATGGCCTGCTACTTTGCTTTTGCTGTTGCCGGAGCTTTAGGACGTTTCGTACCGTATTTGGACCTGCCTTGTCGGCGCCCTTCCACACCTTGGGCATCCAGGGCTCCTCGGATGATGTGGTAGCGGACGCCGGGCAAATCCTTGACACGTCCCCCACGCACGAGCACGATAGAGTGCTCTTGCAAGTTGTGACCTTCACCAGGGATGTAAGCGATAACCTCAATACCGTTACTCAGCCGGACTTTGGCAACTTTCCGGAGAGCAGAGTTCGGTTTTTTCGGCGTGGTCGTGTACACGCGGATGCATACCCCGCGCTTCTGGGGGCATCCCTGGAGCGCAGGGGATTTGCTCTTTTTGCGAACCTTCTCGCGCCCCAACCGAATGAGTTGTTGAATCGTCGGCACGGCTCTTCCCAGCGTTAGGGGACTGACGTAGCAGCTTACAAATTTACGAGCCTTGTGCGCTTGAGGCTACGCAGCTTTTTCCAGTGCTCGGCGCTTCTGATACTCTCGGATCAGCTCCTCTTGGACGGGCTTTGGAACTGGAGCATAGCGTAGGAATTCCAGCGTAAACTCACCCTTCCCTTGGGTGGCGCTCCGGAGGTCAGTAGAGTAGCCGAACATTTCCGCCAAAGGCACCTCTGCTTCAATAACGGCGTAGCCGTTGTCCACGGTCGTGTTGACAATGACGCCGCGACGCTGGTTGATTTGCCCAATGACGGTACCCTGGAATTCCTCCGGCACGGAGACCTCCAGTTTCATGATAGGCTCCAAGATGATTGGGTCCGCTTTCAAATAAGCCTCGCGGAAGGCTGCCATAGAAGCGATTTTGAATGCCAGCTCTGAAGAGTCAACAGGATGGGTTTGCCCATCGTTGAGGACAACCCGAACGCCAACGACAGGTTTACCGATCAACAACCCGCGTTGCATCGCTTCCTGGAAGCCCTTGTCGCAAGCGGGTATGAACTCGCGGGCGATAGCGCCGCCGACGATTTGGTCTACAAACTCATATGTCTTGCCGCTGTCTGGAGGCAGAGGTTCAATGTAGCCAGCAACTCGGGCGAACTGTCCAGCTCCTCCCGTCTGCTTCTTGTGCAGGTAGTTGAAATCTGCGCGCTTGGTAATGGTTTCTCGGTAGGCAACCTGCGGACGCCCGACCTCAACTTCACAATCATACTCTCGACGCATGCGCTCAATGTAGATTTCCAGGTGCAGTTCGCCCATCCCGCGAATGAGTGTCTGCCCTGTTTCTTCGTCTCGGGCAACCTGGAATGTGGGGTCTTCCTTCATGAAGCGGTTGAGAGCCTTGGCAAAGTTGGCTTGCTTGTTCCTGTCCTTCGGTGTAATTGCCAGCTCAATGACGGGTGAAGGGATGTACATACTGGTCAGTGTCACGTTGAGCTGGCCGTCGGTGAGGGTATCACCGCTGGAGCATTCGATTCCAAACACAGCGACGATGTCGCCAGCAGCAGCGATTTCTGTGTCATGCATCTGATCGGCGTGGATGCGTCCAATGCGCGGCACGCGCATGCGCCGACCGTTGGACATGTTGATAACGGTGTCGCCTTTGCGCAGGGTTCCTTGGTAAATGCGCACGTAAGTAAGCTGACCGTATCGACCATCCTCCAGTTTGAACGCGAGAGCAACCAAGGGTTGGCTGGGGTCGGCGTGGAGTGGAACGGGTTGTCCACTGTCGCGGTCAATGGCTTCGTACGGGATGTCCAGCGGGCTGGGCAAGAACATGCAGACACCGTCTAAGAGAGGCTGGACTCCTTTGTTCGTCTTCGCTGAGCCGACGTAGACAGGGGTTAGCTCACGGCGCAGTGTAGCACGGCGGATAGCGGCAATGAGCTCTTCGGTGGAGATCTCTTCGTCGCTGAGGAATTTTTCCGCAATGGTGTCGTCAACATCGGCTACCGTTTCTACAAGCTCTTGGCGTCGGCGGAGTGCTTCTTCCAAAAGATGCTCGGGGATGTCGTGCTCGACGACGTGTTCTCCATTGGCTCCTTCAAAGGTCAGCATGCGGAGGGTCAAAAGGTCTACGACGCCTTGGAAGTGGTCTTCCAGTCCGACGGGCATGGTAATGAGCGCAGGGCGATGGCGGAGTTTCTCGCGCATTTGCTGGAGCACCTTGTCGGGGTTCGCACCGGGCCGGTCCAGCTTGTTGATGAACGCAAGCCGCGGCACGCGGTAGCGGTGCATCTGGCGGTCGACCGTGAGTGTCTGGCTTTGAACGCCAGCAACACCGCAGAGGACCAGAATTGCGCCATCCAGCACGCGGAGAGCGCGCTCTACCTCAACGGTGAAGTCAACGTGTCCAGGTGTGTCAATCAGATTGATGTGGTAGCCTTTCCATGCGCAGTATGTTGCTGCTGCTTGGATAGTAATACCCTTCTCCCGCTCCAGCTCCATGTAGTCCAGTGTTGGACCACCGCCGGTTTTGCTCCGTACCTCTTCAATCCGGTGAATGCGTCCGGTGTAGTAGAGGATACGCTCGCTGAGAGTCGTTTTGCCCGAGTCGATGTGGGCAGAGATACCGATGTTCCGAATGCGCTGGATTTCCAGAGCAACTTTGGCGTCCAGAAGAGGAGCGTTTCCCATGGTAGGTATGGACGGGCGGATAGACACAACACAGAAACAGACTACAAAATTACGAGCTTTGCTTGTTGAGGCAAAACGTGGTTTGCCTCTGATGCCGAGCGGTTGGGAGGAGCACGAATTGGCCTGACTCTGTAATTTTGCGCTCCCCGACAGGGCGCAGGTATCGGAGCGCTCGGGGGAACGGGGTTGTGAGAATGTGGTTGACGTTGTAATTTTGCAACCCCGTTGACAGCGCAGACGATGGCGGGCGTTCTTTGAAAACAGGGAGCAGCGGCACCGATGGGGTGCCCTGAGTGAGAGGGGCAAAGACGCGAGAGTACTCTTCCGACATATGACGGAGAGTTTGATCCTGGCTCAGGACGAACGCTGGCGGCGTGCCTAACACATGCAAGTCAAGGGGTGCAGAGGTTCATCCTCTGCTGCCACTGGCGCACGGGTGAGTAACGCGTAGGTAACCTACCCTCAGCCCTGCCATAACCCCGGGAAACTGGGGCTAATAGCAGATGAGGTCGGAGTGGGGAAGTTCCCTCCGATCAAAGGGGCAACCCGGCTGAG
>VAPR01000976.1_pt1 | contig 21401 bp, 18 predicted proteins | sample 3380701 | NCBI WGS metagenome assembly VAPR01 (sample SAMN11536904, study PRJNA540576) | hot springs metagenome | isolation source: hot spring wet sediment | place: Spain: Lobios | collected 2014-01 | reverse complement strand
AAGTAGGGCGGGCCCCCCTATAATCGGCCTAGCAAGGGGAAAGGGGACCGCAGGGGGTGCCCGCCCATGAAGAGTCTCCTCGTCCGGCTGCCCGCACACAGCGCCGTTTCTGGCCCTGCAGCGGCTCGGTGCGGTGGTGTGCGGGGACATCGGGTGTTACACCCTGGCGGCCCTGGAACCCCTGCGGGCCATGGACTCCTGCCTCGCCATGGGGAGCAGCATCGGGATGGCCACCGGGCTCGCCCTGGCGGGCACCGCGCCGGGTCCCGTGGTGGCCGTGATCGGGGACTCTACCTTCCTGCACGCGGGCCTTCCGGCCCTGGTGGACGCGGTGTACAAACGGGCTCACGTCACGGTGGTGATCCTGGACAACGGGACCACCGCCATGACGGGTGGCCAGCCGCATCCTGCCACGGGAAGCGGCGTCCGCGGGGAGCCCGCACCGCGGGTGGACCTGGCGGCGGTGTGCCGGGCCATGGGGGTGGAGTTCGTACGGGTGGTGGACCCCTACGACCTGGGTGCCACCTTCGTGGCGCTGGAGGAGGCCATCCGGTACCCGGGCGTGAGCGTGGTCATCACCAACCGGCCGTGCGTGGAAGCCCCCGTGAAGGTGCGGGACGAGCCGTTCCGGGTGGTCCTGGAGCGGTGCACCGCCTGCCAGCTGTGCATGGACCTGGGCTGCCCTGCCATCGTGTGGACGGACGAGACGTACGAGGGCCGGCCGAAGGTAGCGATCCGCCTGGACGCGTGCACCGGCTGCACCCTTTGCGCGCAGGTGTGCCCCGCGGACGCCATCGTGCGGGTGGGCTAGGGCTAGAGGAGGAGCTGAGCGTGCAGACCCGCAACGTCCTGGTAGTCGGAGTGGGAGGGCAGGGGGTCCTGCTGGCCAGCAACGTGCTGGCCGCGGCCTGCCTGGCCCGCGGCTACGACGTGAAGAAGAGCGAGGTCAAGGGGATGGCGCAGCGGGGCGGGGCGGTGGTCAGCTTCGTCCGGTACGGCGAGCGTGTGCACAGCCCCCTGGTGGAGCGGGGACGTGCGGACTTGGTCCTGAGCCTGGAGTGGGCGGAGGCCCTGCGGTGGGCTGCGTACCTGCGGCCGGGCGGAGTCCTGGCGGTAGACCTCGTGCGAATCCTGCCGCCTGCGGCCCAGCTGGATCACCGCACCTGGCAGGCCTCCTACCCCGCGGTGGAAGTGGAGCGACTGCGGCAGGTGGGCTGGGACGTGCGCCCGTACGAGGCCAGCCGCCGCGCGGCGGAGCTGGGGGACGTGCGCATGGCCAACGTGGTGCTGCTGGGCGCGGTCAGCCGGGAGCTGGAGTTCACCGTGGAGGAGTGGGAGCGGGCCCTGCGGGAGGTCCTGCCTCAGAAGCTGGTGGAGGCCAACCTCCGGGCGTTTCACGCGGGCCGGGAGCTCCCGCTGGTCTCCGTGTTCCCCGCGGAGGCCCGCAGGGCGGCAGCGCGGGCCTTTCGGGTCGAGGTGAATCCCTCGTGGTGCAAGGGGCGCGGCTGCGGGATCTGCGTGCGGGTCTGCCCGGAGGAGGTGCTGGCCTTCGGGCCGGACGACCGGGCCACGGCGGCCAGCCCGGACCGGTGCACGGGCTGCCAGCTCTGCCAGCTCCTGTGCCCGGACTTCGCGGTGGTGGTGCGGGAGGAGGTGGCGGTTGGCTAGGTTGCGTCTGGTCCGTGGCAACACCGCCTGCGCGTACGGCGCCCTCAGTGCCGGGTGTCGGTTCTACGCGGGCTACCCCATCACGCCGTCCTCCGAGGTGGCGGAGGAGATGGCGCGCCTGCTGCCCCGGGTGGGCGGGGTGTTCGTCCAGATGGAGGACGAGATGGCGAGCCTCGCCGCCTGCATCGGGGCGTCTTTGGGCGGGCTGCGGTCCATGACGGCCACCAGCGGGCCGGGCTTTACCCTGATGCAGGAGCACCTAGGGTACGCGGCGCTGGCGGAAATCCCGTGCGTGGTGGTGGACGTGATGCGGTTGGGCCCCAGCACCGGGTTCCCCACAGCTCCCGCGCAGGGCGACGTCCTCCAGGCGCGGTGGGGTAGCCACGGCGACTACCCGATGGTGGTGCTGGCGCCGGCGGGGGTGCAGGAGGTGTTCGAGCTCACCGCCGCCGCCTTTGAGGTGGCGGACCGGTTCCGCACGCCCGTGGTGGTCCTGTACGACGAGGTGGTGGGTCACATGATGGAGCCCGCCACCCTACCGGAGTTGTCGGAGCTGGTGGCCTCCGGCACGTGGCGCCGGCCTTCTCCTCCGGTCCAGGGAACCTACCTTCCATATGCGTACAGGGAGGGCACCCCGCCGCCCCTGGTGAGTTTCGGTGAGGGAACCCGCTACCACGTCACCGGGCTGATTCACGACGAGTCCGGCTTCCCCACCCAGGACCCGGGCAAGGTGGGAGAGATGCTGCGCCGGCTCAACGGGAAGGTCCCCGAGATCCCCACAGACCAGCTCCACCCCGAGTTGGTGGCCACCGGGGACGCGGAGGTGGTCGTGGTGGCGTACGGGATCACCGCCCGGGCGGCCCACGCCGCGGTGCGGCAGGCCCGGGAGCTGGGGGTGCGCGCGGGTCTGTTCCGTCCCCGGGTGCTGTGGCCCTCTCCGGCCACAGCCCTCCGGGAACTGTCGGGGCGCGTGGGAGTGTTCGTGGTAGCGGAGATGAACTTCGGTCAGTGGGCCCGGGAAGTGGAGCGGCTGGTGGGCCGGTGGGCAGAGGTGGTGACTGTGAACCAGGTGGACGGCACGCCCCTCAGCCCCCAGACGATCCTGCAGCGGGTGCTGGAGGTAACTAGTCCCGTGCCCTCCGCGGCCGCCGGGAGGAGGATCTCGTGATCCCCGACGTCCGCGGCTACCTGCGGGAAGCCCGCATGCCCCACATCCTGTGTCCGGGCTGCGGGCACGGGATCGTCCTGGGCGCTATGCTGCGGGCCGTGCACACCCTGGGCATCCCCCAGGACCGGCTGGCGGTGGTGGCGGGGATCGGCTGCAGCAGCCGGCTGGCGGGCTACGTGGACGCCTGCACCCTGCACACCACCCACGGCCGGGCCCTGGCCTTCGCCACCGGGCTCAAGCTCGCCAGGCCGGAGCTGGTGGTGATCGTCCTCACCGGCGACGGGGACGGCCTCAGTATCGGGGGGAACCACCTGATCCACGCGGCCCGTCGGAACGTGGATCTCACGTGCATCCTGTTCAACAACGCGGTGTACGGGATGACGGGTGGACAGGTGGCGCCCACCACCCAGCCGGGCTGGCTGGCCTCCACCGCACCCTACGGGCACCCGGAGCCTGCCTTCGACGGCTGTGCACTGGTGCAGGGAGCGGGGGGCACCTTCGTGGCCCGGAGCATGGCGTACGACCCCTTGGGTCTCCAGTCCATCCTGACGGAAGCGTTGCAGCACCGCGGCTTCAGCTACGTGGAGGTCCTCACCGACTGTCCGGTGTACTTCGGACGCTACAACCGGCTGGGCGAGGGCCCGGAGCTGTTGTGGAGCCAGAAGGTGCGCTTTGGAGAAGTAGGGCAGATGCTGCAGGCGAAGCGGTTCGTGACGCCGGACGGGACAGCGCCCGCCGGGCGTGTGGAGGGCCTGCGGTTCGGGATCCTGCACAGGTCCGAGCGGCCGGAGTTCACCCACGTGTGCTGGAGCCAGGTGAGGCAGGGGGGCAACCCGTGAACCGGAGCGTGGTGCGGCTCGCGGGCTCGGGCGGCCAGGGCGTGGTCCTGGGCAGCGTGCTGCTGGCGGAGGCCGCCTTGCGGCAGGGCAAGTGGGCGGCGTGCTTCCACGCCTTCGGACCGGAGGCCAGGGGCGGAGCCGCCCGGGGGGATGTGGTGATCGCGGACGGGCCCCTGGACTACCCTGTAAGCCAGGAGGTGGACGTGCTGGTGGCCCTGACCCAGGAGGCCGCACGGCGCCACGCGGCTTCCGTGCGCCCCGGCGGCGTGGTGATCGCGGACACCAGCCGTGTCCATGAAGTCCCCCCTGGCCCCTATCGCGTGTGGCGGCTGCCCGTGTACCGGTCGGTGCGGGAGGTCTTGGGGACGGAGGCACCGGGCAATGTGGCCTGCCTTGGGGTGCTGGCCGCGGTGACCGGCCTGGTCACCGCGGAGGCGCTGGGCCAGGCGGTGCGGGACCGGTTCCGGCGGGACGGGGTGGCGCAGAACCTGAAAGCGCTGGAAGTGGGACTGCGCCTGGGCCGGGAACTTCTGGCTCGGGAGGAGGCGGCCGGGTGAAGGCGGCACAGGGTGCCCGCGCACGGCGGGCGGGCAAAGCGGTCGCTCCGGAGCTGGCGCCCCTGGACGGGGAGCGGCGGCGGGAGCACATCCTGCGGGTGGCGGCGCACCTGTTCCGCACCAAGGGCTACAAGGGCACCAGCATGCGGGACATCGCGGAGGTGGTGGGGCTCACGAAGAGCAGCCTGTACCACCACATCCGCGGCAAGCAGGACCTGTTGCTGGAGATCCTCCAGCACACCGTGGACCGGGCCATCCGGCGCCTGGAGCGGATCGCCCGCAGCAGTCTGTCGCCCTCGGAGCGGCTGCGGCTCGCGGTGGAGAACCACATCGTGCACCTCATCGAGGACCTGGACAACGTGGTGTGCTTCATCGAGGAGGGGAAGAACCTGGCCCCGGACCGCATGCGGGCCTACGTCCAGCAGCGGGACCGCTACGAGCGTTTCTTCCGCGAGATCGTGCAGGAAGGGATCCAGGCGGGCGAGTTCCGGCTCACGGACGTGCGCCTGGCCGGCTGGGCCATCCTGGGGATGTGCAACTGGGTGGCCAAGTGGTACCGGCGCGACGGCCCCTACACGGCGCAGGAGATCGCCACTCACTTCGGGGAGTTCGCGGTCCGCGCTCTGAGCCGCGGGTACCCGTTGCCGTGGCCGCCGGGGCAGGCGGGGGAGGCGCAGCGCGATGGCCCTGCCCCTTGAGGGCGTGAGGGTGGTGGACCTGAGCCAGGGTGCCGCGGGCCCCGTGTGCACCCAGCTGCTGGGGGACTTCGGCGCGGACGTGGTGAAGGTGGAGCCCCCGGAGGGCGACTGGGGACGTCAGTTGGGCCCTCCTTTCTACCCGCTCCCGGACGGCCGCAAGACCGCGGCCGCGTACGTGGGCATGAACCGCAACAAGCGGAGCGTGATGGTGGACCTGAAGCACCCCGCGGGCCGCGAGGCGGTGTTGCGGCTGGTGGACCGGGCGGACGTGTTCGTGGAGAGCTTCCGGCCCGGGGTGGCCGAACGTCTGGGCCTGGGCGCACCCACCCTGCTGCAGCGCAACCCCAGGCTGGTGTGCTGCAGCATCTCCGCCTTCGGCCAACACGGTCCGTGGAGGGACCGGCCGGGGGTGGACGGGGTGGTGCAGGCCATGAGCGGGCTCATGAGCGTCACGGGCACCGAGGACGGGCCGCCCGTGAAGGTGGGCGTACCCGCTGCGGACATGGTGGGCGGGTTGAACAGCTCCCGCTCTACCAACTTCCTCTGTAATTGTGCTACCTTCTTGCGAAGCTTTGTCTTGCAAACTTTGTGGCTCACGCCACTTTGAAAGAAAACCTCCCCTGAGGGAGCGCTGCAGACTTGTCGGAAGGTGAAAAGGGTTACTTTCAGGTTGGTGTCGCAATCAAGGACGATAGGGATGATCCTGTGGACAGTTTTAGGCATTGCTAACACCACTTCAAAAGTTTAAGTCAGAATTGCCTTTGCTGCAAGGGATTGCCAAAACCCGGTATTGGTTGCGACTTGCCGATCATGCCTTTGGTAGAAGCAAAAAGATGGGCACAAATGGCAGAACTGTCAAGAGGAAGCGAAGCGACAGGCATGAAGTGCTATGATTGTTGACGACTCAATTTTCCAGAAGGAGGCTGCTAACATGCCCATCAATCGCGAACGGTTTTTAGCAGATTTTCTGACGCTGGTGCGCATCCCCAGCCCTTCGGGGCGTGAAGGATTGGTTGCTCAAGCCGTCAAGGAAAAACTGAAAGCAATGGGGCTTACTGTCCGAGAGGACGACGCTGGTAACAAGTTCGGCGGGGAACAAGGGAACCTCATCGTCAAGGTTAACGGAACAGTGGACGGGGTTCCGCCTCTTCTTCTCAATGCCCATTTAGACACAGTCATCCCCTGCGAAAATGTGCAACCCATTGTTGAAGGCGATAAGGTGCGTTCCGACGGAACGACCATCCTCGGCGCCGATAACAAGGCTGGTGTTTGCGTTTTGTTGGAGTTGCTGCGGGTGTTGAAGGAAGACCAACTTCCTCACGGTCCGCTGGAAATCGTGTTTACGGTCGCCGAGGAAACCGGTTTGCACGGTGCAAAGCATTTGGACTACTCCCTGATCAGCGCCAAAGTGGGGTTCGTCTTAGACAGTGGACCACCTGTCAATCGGGTGATCGTGCAGGCGCCGTCGCAAAAAAGCCTGCGCGCTGTTGTCAAGGGTAAGGCGGCTCACGCTGGTGTCTCCCCTGAAAAAGGCATCAACGCTATCCAACTGGCAGCGCGAGCGATTGCTGCCATGCGGTTGGGGCGTATTGATCCTGAAACGACCGCAAACATCGGCATCATTCGGGGTGGCACAGCAACCAACATTGTGCCAGAAGAGGTAGAACTTCACGGCGAAGCCCGTAGCCACAACCCACGCAAGTTGGATGAGCAGATCACCCACATGGTCACCTTGTTGGAAACGGAAGCGCAACGAGGAGGCGGGCGAGCAGAAGTGCAGGTTTGGGAGGTCTACCAAGCCTTTCGCATTGGAGAAGAGGAGCCTCCTGCTCAGTTGGTCTCCACTGCGTTAGCAAAAATGGGACTTGCCCCTCAGTGGGAAGTCACCGGCGGAGGCAGTGATGCCAACATTTTCAACGAGCATGGTATCCGATGCGTTATCCTTTGCTGCGGTGAGGAAAGCCCCCACTCGCCCGAAAACGAGCGATTAGACATCCCTTCCGCTTTGCAAGGTGTGGAACTCCTTACATGCATTGTCACCGAGTTTGCTCGTCAGCACCAGAAAGGAGGGTAAACGGGTGGCTCCCTCCGAGTTGGACGCTGCTATCGCCGCCTTCCTTGAGAAGGGCGAGAGGGATGAAGCTACTTTCAATGCGTTAGCCCTTCAACTCTTTGCCTATCAATTTGAGCGCAACGCTCCTTATCAGCGCTTGTGCGAGCAAAGGGGTGCAACACCGACAACAGTGCGGCACTGGTCAGAGATTCCTCCAGTGCCCGTTCAAGCCTTCAAAGTGCTCTCCATCGCTTGCGAACCCTTGGAAACAGCCCAGACCGTGTTCCTGTCCAGCGGGACTACCCGAGGCGAAGGGCAACGCAGCCGCCACTTCGTCTTCAACCTGTCCCTTTACGAAACCTCGGTTTTGCGTTGGTTTGAGCCACACTTGTTGCCCGAAGGGAAACCTATGCGGATGGCAATCCTTTTCCCACCCCCAGAGGAACTACCTAATTCATCCCTGGGACACATGCTGGCAACCATCTTGAAGAAGTGGGGCAAAGAACCCAGCGATTGGTTCCTGCGCCAGGGTCGACTCCAAACGGAAGAGCTGGTAGCCTGGCTGCGGCAGGCAGAAGCCGATAACGAGCCCGTTTTACTAATGGGCACTTCCTTCTCCTTCGTGCACTTCTTGGATTGGTGCCTTGCTGAGGATGTCACTTTTCGCCTCCCTGAAGGGAGTCGGTTAATGGACACAGGAGGGTTTAAAGGGCGCTCCCGAGAAATTGCCCGAGAGGACCTTCTTCAGCTTTACGAGCACATCTTAGGCATCCCAGAAGCCCAATGCGTCAACGAATATGGGATGGCAGAGTTGAGTTCGCAGTTTTACGATGGGGTGGTTGGGCAACCCTATCAGGTGACGCTTGGGAGTCAGCAAGCTCGCTACTACTTGCCTCCCCCTTGGGTCCGCACCCGAGTTCTCTACCCCGAAACGATGGAAGAAGTCAAAGAAGGCGACCGAGGAATCCTGTGCCATTACGACCTTGCCAACCGAGGTTCGGCTCTGGCGGTGTTGACCGAAGATATTGGGATCAAGGTGGGCAACGGATTCGTTCTGCTTGGACGGGCGCAGGGCAGCGAGCTGCGTGGCTGCTCAGTTCTGGTTGACGCTTTGCTCACTGCGTCGTAAGGATCACAGCGCTTCTTCGTTTTGCTGCTCCCGAACAGGTTGCTGGTAGAGCAAACTTTGTTGTTTCTGCTTCCAATTCTCCAAAGCTTCCTGCAATCGCTCCAACACCAGTTGGGGGCGATAGACGCAGAGGTGAAGGCGTTGTCCCCCTTCATAGGTGATGACGACTTCGCCGACCTCTACCCCCGCTTTTTCCCAATTGGAGCGTTTGAAAAAGGGGGTAGGACGAAGGTCGATGCTCTCTATGGCGGCAAAGGGGATCTCTTGCAGGTCCAAACCAACAGCAATTAGCAATCGCCGATCCGTCAGCGTGATCATCCTTGGTTCTCCCCACGCCGCCACATCCCAAAGCCAGTAAAGCCAGTAGGTTAAAAGTTCCATCCACCATCGCTTCAACCCTGTCAAGGGCGGGTTATCCCGGCAGTCGGCACAGAAGCGCCAAACTGGCTGCTCGTCAGGCGCCAAGGATTCGTCTAAAAGCCGCAAAGAATGCACGGTGATGTGGCGTTTTAGTGGATAAAGGCAAGGCAACCAAGTCACCCTCTCGTCACCTCCGTCCACTGGTAGGTTGCAAGAGTTTCACCGCTTCTGCTACGGAAGCGCCCTCGTGCACGATAGTGCGCAGGGCCGCCAAGATAGCCGCAGGGTTGGGATGTTGCCAAATGTTTCGCCCAAACACCAAACCGCGAGCCCCTACCTCCATCGCCTCCTTTACCATGTTCAGCACTGCTTCGTCTGTTTCCATCTTCGGTCCGCCCCGCACCAACACGGGCACAGTTGTCGCTTCTACAATCTCTGAAAAACTTTTCGGGTCACCTGTGTAGTCCACTTTCAACGCATCGGCACCCAACTCGGTAGCGATGCGCACCGCTACCTTGATCCGTTCAGGATCCCGCACCGCATGAGCGCCTCGTTCTATGACCAACGGCTCCACGATAAGAGGCATGCCCCAGGTTCGGCACGCAGCAGCCAGTTGAGCTAACCGCTCTAAGTTTGCCGCCTCTTGTTGATCAGTCTCGTAACCGAGGAAGAAGAACGCTACAATGGCATCCGCTCCCAAGCGGACAGCGTCTTCGACAGAAGCAACGAGAACATGATAGCCTTCTTTAGGTTCTGGGCGGGAGCGCCAGATGTTGGTTGCGTCCACCCGCAAAACGAGAGCAGGTGCTCCTTTGCCTATTAACCCCTTCACCACAGCCGTAGTGACCCCGGGTGTAATTTGCACGGCATCGGGTTGTCCGGCAATCACCCGTTCCACTGCCTGAACAATTCGCTCCACCCCTGCAATGGGTCCGAGAAACAACCCGTGATCCATTGCCACGATGATTGTGTTGCCTGTTGTTGGGTTAGCCACACGACCCCACCGCAGCGCCTTGCCCACCATAATGGTCATCTCCTTGATTGCCAGCATGAGACACCTTTATGTTGACACTTGTTTGGTCTAATTTCTACCCGATAGCCTTGGTTCAGGGCGCCACCGACGCCCAGTCCCCATCGGGAACCCCTCACTCAGGGCATTCCAAGCAGGCTTGCTTGACAGATTCCAGCACTTCTTCTGGCTTGGGAAATCCTTTTCCGACAGATGCTCCCCACTGGCGAACAACCACGCCATGACGGTCTACCAACACAACCCCCGCCGAATCGCCATCCAGACAAGTGGAACGGGTGCGGACGCTTTCCTCTCGCACTCCGCCTAAATCGTCAGGGATTTTGTCACCCCGCCAGATGAGCCACAAAGGAGTGTCCCACTCAGAGAAGGTCGAACGCAACCCTTCATATTGCTGGAAAACCCGTCGGCACGCAAAACAGTGGGCATCGTGGAGAAACACAAGCACTGTCGCTGTGTGCTTCCGCCAATCGGTTATAACCGTATCGCCGTTAGCTGTTTTGAGAGACAGCGGCGCCAATCGCTTCATTACGCAATCACCTCACTAAGTTCTGGGTTCTCTGTCTTCTTGGAGCAAGCGTCCCATCGGTCGGAGGCGCGTGAGTATGTTTGGCACAAATAGCAAGATAGCGAACGATTGGGCTACACCACCTACTGCCGAAACCTTCAACCAAAAGGCGGCTGCACCGTAACTAGCAGCGACTTCACCTATTGCTCGCACCAACGTGCCAAGTGTGATGAGCCAATAGCATACCTCAGACAGAAGTGGGGAATAGCGCGCTCCTTTCGGGCGAGGGAACATCCAAATCGCTACTCCCATGATCATCATGGTGACGAACCCCACTAAGAACAAGTGTCCATGCGCTGTTGGCAACCAGTATAGCGGTGGTGGACTTGGGCGAAAGCGTTGAACGAGCATGTGCAATCCCAACAAGGTGCTGAGCACCGCAAACACCAAACTGGTTTTCACATACCGTCGCGCCAACTCAAACACCGACTTCACCTCCTTCCTGATCTCTGGGGCACATCCTTTGGTGAGCGGCGCAACTGTTCGGGGACAGCACTCAACCCTTGCGGGTTGATCCGAGGCTTCACCCGCCAATTGAAGTGGCACTTGCGCTTGTGCAACAAGTTTTCGGCTTCTTTTTGGAACACGGCGACTTGCTCTTGCACTTCTCGGATTGGCACACCGAAAACCGTTTCGGGACAAGCGCTCAAGTATCGTTGGACGCGGGAGAGCAAATTCAGCACCCCTCGCCACTCTCCCCTTTCAGCGTGGATAAGAGCAGCGGCAATTTGAATAAGCCCTTTGAGAAACGAACGACCAGGTTCGTCAGTGGCTCGCCACACCTCTTCCCACGCTTCGTGGGCATGCCAATAGTAGCCACGCTGGTAAAGCCGAATCCCCTCCAAAAACCGCAAGGGATAGGGCAAGGGCATCACAATGATTCCCTCTTCAGGATCACCGACGGATTCTGCCAACCCTTTTGCCCAAAGCCAACCCACATAGGCAGCTGTGATGGCATCCAGCTCGTCGTGGGTGGCGTGTTCAGGGACACCTTGCAACCCAAGTTGACAAAGCCCGCGGCGCAGAGCAATTGCACCGTGCTGCTTGCGAGGCAAACCCAGAACATCTTGAGCACCGCCGGGAAACACTTCAATGACGCTGAAACCTATTGACTGCAAAGTGGCTTTCAACCGCATGCCTCGTTCGGTCAACAGCCGCATAGCGCCCATTGTGGGCGGGAAAAGGTGGATACCTCGCTGTTGCAACATTCGGTCGCAGAGCCGCCAATGACCTGCCTTAGGCAGCGACAAAGGAGCATCTATAGCAACGACTTTGGGGTGCATCCGCTTTACCCAAGCCACTACCTCTTCGTCCGTGCGGAGTAACCATGTGCGCACTTTCCAATCCTGAAGGGCACAGACCCCGCTGGTTCGCTTCTCGCTGGCACTCAAATCAACGCCAAGGATCATCACACTGGGTCACCCGCTTTGCAACGGCGAAGGGTAACGAAAAGAGCACTCCCTTCAAATCCCTCACCTTGCCTCAAATTGTGTCAACTTCCTTGATGCGGCTCAACGACTTGCATTGACAAAGCGTAAGAGTAAAACTTTCGGAGCAGAAACAACGCTCACAGGGAAAGGAGGTAGAAGACAGTGCCCGGAGGAACAGGAATTATCCCCGCCCCTGATCCTGTGCCCTTGCCTGCCCCTGTTTGGTTGCTACAGGTGTTGTTGGTCGTTACCTTCTTGCTGCACTTGGTGCCCATGAACTTGACGGTGGGTGGAACGATGTATTTGTCGTTAGGAGAACTAACGCGCCGGCTCTCAGAACCGATGCGTCAATGGATCACAAGTTATCTGCCTGTCACCACAGCGTTTACCATCACTACAGGCGTTGCCCCCTTGCTGTTCCTCCAAGTTGTCTATGGGCAATTGTTCTTCCCCGCAGCGATTTTGATTGCGTGGGCATGGTTAGCTGTCATCGCTGCTTTGTTGTTGGGCTACTACGGCATGTATGCTTATGTGCTGAGCAGCGAACAGTTGGGGCGGTGGTGCACTTGGGTCATTGTCGGTAGCACCCTGATGTTCCTTTACATTGCCTTTGCCTTTAGTAACGCCATCACTTTGATGTCCACGCCTTTCCGCTGGTGGATCATGTGGCAGGAGCGGAACCCCAGCACGAACATCAACTTGAACATTTGGGAACCAACCCTTTTCCCTCGCTTTGCTCACTTTGTTTTGGGAGCGGCAGCGTTTTTCGGGTTGGTCACTGCCCTTTACGCTGTCACTGTGGCGCGCAAGCGAGACGAATCTGCTGCCAAACAAATGCACCGGACTGGTGTCCTCTGGTTTATCGTCCCCACTGTGCTGAACTACGCCGTCGGGCCCATCTTTCTATTCACCCATGAACCCGCTGTTTGGCAGCAGTATCTCGGTGCCAATGTATGGGCAACGGTGTTGCTTTGGGCATCTGTCGCTCTTTCGGTAGTGGCAGTGCTTAGTGCGGGATTAAGCCTGCGCACCGCTGCCCCATTCCCTTGGCTTTTGGTTTCCACGGTTGCTGTTAGCCTCACCATTGTCGGCATGGTGGGTGTTCGGTTCTGGTTACGGCTGCAACTGATGTCCATTCACGCTCCAGAGGTTCGGCTGCACGAACTCCCTGTTCAGCCCCAGTGGGGCATGCTCATCTTCTTCGTGCTTGTGTTGTTGGCTGGCTTGGGTTTGGTGACTTGGATGGTGCTGCAACTGCAGCGGGCGTATGCTGTCCCGAAAACAGAAAGCCCCTCAGGTAGCCGTTGAGGAGTTGACAAAAATGCGCGCTATTGTGAACGCTCGGTTGCCCTTGACCGACGAAGGTGTGGGGCTGTGGGGAATCACTGTTGAAGACGGCAAAATCTCTTCCCTTTCTCGCCAAACTGATTGGGTAACAGCGGGCGAACCTGACCTCTTTGATGCACAAGGTCGCCCCGTTTTGCCCGGCTTCATTGATGCTCACATGCATCCCCTCAGCATGGGACTGAAACAGGTGCGTTTGGACCTGAGTGCTGTTCGGTCGCTTCAGGAGTTGCTGGCAACGGTTAAAGCCAAGGTGCGAGAAGGTGACTGGTCTGCCAACCGTTGGTTGATCGGTTATGATTGGGATGAAAGCCTGTTCACCGATGAGCGCCGTTACCCCACCCGTTGGGATCTGGACACTGTTGCCCCTGACATTCCTGTTGCTTTGCGGCGCATTGATGGGCACCTTTGGGTGGTCAACACGAAAGCGTTGGCGTTGATAGACGCACCAGCCGATCACCCTTTCGTGCTTAAAACGAGGGGCGAACCTAACGGGTTGGTAGCGGACGATGCCATTCGGTTTCTGCGTCCATTCACCGAGCCTTCATTAGCTGAGAAACGGGAAGCCCTTTTGGCTGCCAGCCAGATTGCTCTTCAGCACGGCGTGACCACGATGGCGGATCTCTACGCCGATTTGGAAGTTTACGAATCCGCTGTGCGCGAAGGGGATCTTCTTATCCGCTTCGTTTGTTGCTTGCCGCCTGCAACTGCCCAGCAGATCAAGCAGCCGCTGCCTTGGACGATTGATCGGGAGCGGTGCGAAGTGAAATTTGTCAAGTTGTTTTTGGATGGCTCTTTAGGTGCCCGCACTGCAGCGCTGCGCGTGCCATATGCTGATGCTCCTGACGAATCGGGGCGTCTGCTCCTTCGCGACCGCACAGCAGAAGGGCTGATGTTGGAGTTCAACGAGATGGGATGGTCACTGGCAATTCACGCTATCGGCGACTTAGCCATAGACCAAGCCATAGAAGCCCTGCGCTTTGTGCGGATGGAAAGCAAGCGATGGCAGCGGCACCGATTGGAGCACTTGGAATTGTTGCAACCTGAGCATCTTGGCTGGCTGCGAAAATTGGGGCTCACCGCTTCCATGCAACCCAACTTTGTTGCTCGGTGGCAGCAACCTCAAGGGCTTTACGAGCAACGGTTGGGTTGGGAGCGAGCCCGCAAAATGAACCCCTTTAGGTCAGTCTTGCAGGCGGGCATCCCGTTAGCCTTCGGGTCCGACGGAATGCCTTTCGGTCCTCTTTACGGGCTTTTAGGAGCACTCCTCCATCCCGATCCCGAAGAACGCTTGACCTTAAAAGAAGCCCTAATTGCCTACACCCAAGGAGCCGCTTTTGCGTGCCACATCGAGACGAAAGTTGGCACGATTGCTGAAGGGCAACGAGCGGATTTGATCGTGCTTTCCGCATTGCCAAACGACGATGCGTTTGCCGAAGAATGGTCAACCCTTCGTGTGGAAGCCGTTTTCTTGGACGGAATGCTCGCTTACAGTCCTAAGCCAAGCACCTAACCGCAATCAGCCAGTTTCCCCTCGCCAATTCTTAGGGCACCAGCTTTGCCTTACTGACCATGTTGGAGGCTGAACTATGTAGGCTCAAGGGGCTTTTTTGTTGGTGCGAGTGGCTGGCAGGAAGAGCAACCCAACATCTATGAATTGCCCACCAACGGTCTGGCGGCAATGGACAGCGATGGTGTTTTCGCCTTCCACGAACAGTTTCAATTGCTCTGGCGTCAGGCGCACCAGTTTGTAGCGGGTGAGGTAACCGCGTTCTCGCCACAACAATTTGCCATTGACATAAATCTCGCAATCCTCGTCGTGATGCACTTCCAACCACATTGGATCGTCGGGTGAGAGTTTCGGAAGGCGCACTTTCGTGCGGAGCCAAATCATCCCTGTTGCCCAACGAGTGCCAACCACTGCTCCCGGTGTGCCTTCGGTGCCGAATCCCGATTTGCCAACTTGCCACTCGCTGTCATCAAAATTCGGCTGCACCCAATCAGAAGGTGGGGATGTGAGGGTGTAGCGCCATTCATGACCGCCTCGCAGGGCAGATGACAAAATCGGTTGCAACCGTTCAGAGAAACTGTCTATAGCAACTCGTTCGGCTTGGATGTCTGAAGGCAAGGGTCTGGCGAATTTCAGTATCACTGTCGGATCCACAGGGTAGCAACCCATTGCTTCGCCGTAAATTGCGACGCCACCTTGAGGGATTGCGTTCCATGGGACAGTAAAGCGGAGCACCAAAAGACCTGTTTCCTGCCAGCGGTTCAGGATGGCAACACCCTCGGGTGAGTTAAAGGACACTTCTGCCCGCATCAAATAGCCGTAGGAACCGCGTTCTACACCTCGCCAGTGGGAGAGAACCCCTCGGGCATCCACAGGATCGTCAGGCAAATGCCAGAGAGCGATCCGAGTGCCGTTAATGCTCACCTCTACAGTTGTGGGAAACTTCTTGCCATCGGTTTGCGGGTAGTCTTGCGGGTTGACTCGTTCTGCCCAATCGACTTTCTCGCGCCCCGCTTTCGCGGCGATTTCGCAGAGGAGCGTGAGGGAAAGGGCTTGACTCAGGTCCACGCCTTCAGGCACCCGAAGGCGATATTCGACGAAGCCGTGTCCTTGTCCGTAGTGCTTGCTGTCTATGGGCACTTCAGGCATGGATAGGGTGCTGAACCTGCTTTCCGCCCAGTCGTTGGGGGAAAAGCGCAGCACTAAGGTGCTTTTGTCCAATGCTTCCACTCGAGGCAACCCTTGCGGAGATCGCACCCACCATTGGGTGTAGTTGATATGCACCCGTTGTCCTTTAGCATCTTCCAGCCATGCTACCAAAGTGACCAAACTGGGTTCCTTTGGCAGCGTCACTGCAATTTCGCCCAAGGGTGTAAGCCGAAAAGCGGGCGTTGTCGGACACTTGCGAGTTTGCACGCGTCCTTGGTGCCAATTGCCGAACCGATCCAACCAACGCAGTTGCCACTTCAACACAAGCCCTTTTTCGTGCTTACCGCTCATGTGGCTGAACAACACTGGCACGCGCACTTGCTCACCGGATTGGGCATATTTGATTGCGGGGAGATCTAACACGAGGAAGTCTTCGGCGAACACATCCCGCACAGTCATTCCCAGTGCCCAAAAGTCGTAGCCAAATTCTTTCGGTGTTCGGTCGTAGTTGTAAACGCCGTTGTGCTCCCACTCAATGTCGGTTAACTCGGTGTAGGTGTAGCCTACCAACTTTTCGCACGCCCGCATAGCGTTAACAACGAACAAATTGCCCCACGACCAATCGCTGTCGCCATCTCCTGCCCCCACATACCCGAACTCGTTATTGACGAACGGCTCCCCACGCTGCTTGTAACCCGCGATGTAGTTCCAATCGTCGCCCGAGTTGATCCGTTCGTCGTTGATGCGCCGGTAGTAAGCACGAAAGCCATCCACATCGCGCCCATACCAGTGGAAGGAGTTGAGGTCTGTCACGAGGTGCGACCAACCCGTGTTGTCTTGCACCAAGCGTGTAGGGTCTAATTGGCGCACCAAGTCTACCATTTTCAGGACCCAATCAATGCGGTGCTCTTTGGCGACATTCTGGATGCTGCCGATGCCCCACTCTTCGTTAAAAACTGTCCAGCAGTAGATGCTTGGGTGGTTGAAATCGCGCTCAATCATTTCCCGCAGGGTTTTTTCAAACAAGCGACGAGCCCGCTCAGTGATGCGGTAAAAACACGGCGCATCTTGTTGGATGAGGATGCCCAACTTGTCTGCCCAGTAGAGTTTGCGGGGTTCTTCAGCTTTGATATGGATGCGCAGCATGTTGAACCCTGCCGATTTTGCCAACTCGATGTCGCGACGCAAAAATTCGTCGCTTGGGGCAGTGTAAATGCTATCGGGGTTGAAAGATTGGTCTAAAGCGCCCCGAATGTAAATCGGCTTGCCGTTAAGCAAAACGAAACTGTGCTTGCTCCCGCTATAAAAACCCCAAGCGACAGTGCGAATGCCAAAGTAGGTGCGCACCGAATCCAACGCCGCACCGTTTTGGGTGCGGACGAGAATTTCTGCGTTGTAAAGTGTTGGCGTTTCAGGAGTCCAAAATTGGGGGTTGAGCACTTTCAACCCGACAGTGACCCACTCTTGCCCTTTGGTCGCTTTCGCTTGCACGGCACGGAACTTCCGTTCTGGCGACCTCACTTCTACCACAACTTCGTCCCTTGCCCCTCGTTCTTCGCCCCAATCCAAAGCGATTTCCATTCGCAATTCACCTGTTGGCACATGGCGCTTATCGGCGAGGGGAATGATGCGGAACTTGTTAACGCAAACTGTCCCTGTCGCTTCCAGCCAGACGGTTTGCCAGATGCCGCTGGTGCTGGTATACCACCATTCCACCTGCTTGCCGATAGGGGTTTCGTGATCCGTGAAGTCTTCCACGCGGACGACTAATAAGTTGGAAGCATCAAAGCGAACTTTGTTGGTAATCTCCATGCGGAACCCGGTTAAGCCTCCTTCGTGTTCCCCGACCAAATTGCCGTTGAGCCAAACCGTTGCGTGCCAATCCACAGCGCCAAAGCAGAGCCAGAGGCGTTTGCCCTGCCACTCCTTCGGCACGCGAAAGGTGCGCCGATACCATGCCACTCCTTTGTAGTCGGTGCGTCCGATCCCGCTCAACCGGCTTTCCCAAGGGAAGGGGACGACAATTCGCAAGGGGAATGAGGGAGCATTTGGAGCAAACCACTGCTGTTGGACACCCACATTGTTGGGGTCAAAAGCAAACTCCCAAACGCCGTTAAGGTTTTGCCACGCTGCTCGCTCGAAGTTAGGGCGAGGATGTTCTGGGCGTGGCACGCCGCTCTCCGCTTCAACCTTAACCGCTACCCCGACACATGCCGCTGCCAAGAGAAGCCACCTCCAACGCACAATGAATCACCTCGGCGGATATTTTGACGCAAAAAGCAGAAGACCAAGTGCCAGCGGGGTTGCGCTTTTGCCTCAAAAGCGCTGCTAACGAGGGGCTCACTCTTAGCGGCGAGGGCGTTGTTGACTTCGACGGATCCGTCGAGGCTGATTTCCCCTGACCCATTTAGGCGGCAAGTTTGCTTTGTTCCAAGCCTCATAGGCAGCACGCAATTCCTGAACCTTTTCGGGCATCTTGGCAGCAAGGTTGGTTGTTTCGCCAATGTCCTCTGAAAGGTTGAACAGATGAGGTTCTGCTGTGCCCAATCCCTGTGGCGAGCAGACTAACTTGTAGTCACCCATCCGCACTGCCCATTGCTGCCCAAAGCGCCAGAACAGGGCTTCGTGCGGAACACCCGACTTTTCTCCCCGCAAATAAGGCAACAGGTTCACCCCATCCAACTCTTTCGGCACTTCCGCCCCTACTGCAGCGAGGATTGTCGGGCAGATGTCCAAAGCGATGACAGGGTGCTCAAACACCTTGCCTGCCGGCAGGTGCTTCGTCCACTGGACAAGGAAGGGCACCCGAATGCCTCCTTCCAGAACTTGCCCTTTGTAACCCCGCAACGGCACATTGCTGGAAGTCGTTTGCCTTGTAGGACCGCCGTTGTCGCTGATGAAGAAGATGAGGGTGTCCTCTTCCAAGCCTAACTCCCGCAATTTACGCAACACCATCCCCACAGCGTCGTCCAGAGCGGAAAGCATCGCAGCAAAGATACGCCGAGTAGGGTTTTGAAGGTGCTTGAAGCGCGCTAAGTAGTCTTCGGGAGCTTCCAAGGGGGTGTGAACTGCGTTGAAGGACAAGTAGACGAAAAACGGCTTATTGCGATGCCGCTCGATGAAGTTGATGGCTCGCTGAGCAAAATCCATGGTTGTGAACGAAAACTTGGTTGCTGGCTCAAAACCATCCAAGAGAGCGTGGCGCTGCTTTGTTGACGACGGCAAATAAGGATGGGCACCACCGAGAAAGCCGAAAAACTCGTCAAAGCCTCGCCGCATTGGGTGAAGCTCGGGGCGAAAGCCTAAGTGCCATTTCCCAAAACAGCCCGTTGCATAGCCTAATTCTTTTAACCGCTCTGCGATGGTTTGCTCGCTAAGAGGCAGACCAAAGGCTTCATCAGCGACCGCTGCAGGTCCCGGGTTGAACTCAAACCCAAATCGCTGCTGATACCGACCCGTAATCCACCCCGCCCGGGTAGGGGCACAGACGGGACAAGACACATACCCGTTAGTGAAGCGGATCCCGTTGCGGGCGAGGGAGTCGATGTTTGGGGTGGGGATATCCTTGCCCCCTTGACAACCCAGTTCCGCATACCCCAAATCGTCGGCAGCAATGAACAAGATGTTGGGGCGACGAACACGAGGAGTTGGGGAGTCAGGGGATCGCATCGCCCACAGGCTCCACCCCCCAAGGAGGGTCGCCATCCATTGCCGGCGCGTGATTCGGAGACCACCTTCCTCGAACCTGCTCATCAGTAACCACCTCTCAAGGGACATAAGCAGCGTTCACTTTTAAGACGCACGCTGCCAAAGTTCTATTCCCTTTTGCCTCCACTTCACGCTACGGCAACGGCTTGGGGTTCTGCCTTGCTATTTGCGAACATTTCCGCAAACCCCTTGAGGGCGATGGGCAATACCTCGTCCATGTGACGAACGAAGACCAATTCCAACTCTTTGAACACCTTGGGAGGCAAGTCTTGCAGATCCTTCTCGTTGTCCTTGGGCAGGATAACAACCTTGAGGCCAGCGCGATGGGCGCTGATCAATTTCTCCTTGATGCCCCCAACGGGAAGCACCTTGCCCCGAAGGGTAATCTCCCCTGTCATGCCAACTTCCCGCCGAACCGGCAAGCCAGTAAGGGCAGAGACCAAAGCCGTAGCGATAGTGATCCCCGCCGATGGTCCATCTTTGGGAATGGCACCGGCAGGGACATGAATGTGTAGGTCCGTCTTTTCAGAGAAGCGGTCTTTGAGCCCCAACTGCGCAAGCACATAGCGGGCGTAAGTAATAGCGGCTTTGGCAGACTCTTGCATCACTTCGCCCAATTGCCCGGTCAAGACCAACTGACCGTTCCCTTCCAGCAAAGCGACTTCTACCGAAAGGACATCTCCACCAACCCCGGTCCACGCCAACGCAGTTGCAACCCCCACTTCGTCTTGCTGCTCTGCTTCGCCCAAGCGGAACTTAGGGGGACCAAGAAACTTTGCAAGATTGGAGGGCAAGACTTTAACAGAAACCTCTTTCCCTTTTGCTACTTGCACAGCAACCTTGCGCATGACAGCTTGAATTTGTCGCTCCAAGTTGCGCACGCCTGCTTCTTGGGTATAGTGGCGGATGATGTGGCGAAGGGCAGATTCCGTGAAACTCAAGTGAGTGGGCTTCAACCCATGGCTCTCCAAGTTTTTGGGGATCAAATGCCGAACAGCAATTTGCACTTTTTCGTCCTCCGTGTAGCCGGGGAAGGGGATGATCTCTAAACGGTCGCGCAAAGCAGGAGGGATGGTGTCGGTAACATTGCCAGTGAGGATGAACAACACTTCGCTCAGGTCAAAAGGCACCTCGATGTAGTGGTCGCTAAAGGCGTTGTTTTGCTCAGGGTCTAAGGCTTCCAGGAGGGCAGCCGCCGGGTCGCCTCGCCAATCCACACCCAATTTGTCAATCTCGTCCAACATGAACACTGGATTTTTGGTGCCAGCTTGACGGATGCCTTGGATGATCCGACCGGGCAAAGCGCCTACATAGGTGCGACGGTGCCCTCGGATCTCTGCTTCATCGCGGATCCCACCCAAACTGATGCGCACGAATTTGCGCCCCATGGCGCGGGCAATGGACTTGCCAATGCTCGTTTTGCCTACCCCGGGTGGTCCAATGAAGCACAGGATAGGTCCTTTCGTCTTGTTTGTCAACTTGCGCACTGCTAAGAACTCCAGAATGCGTTCCTTGATATCCTTAAGTCCGTAGTGATCTTCGTCCAGCACTTGTTGGGCGCGGTCAATGTCCAAGTTGTCCTTGGTGCGTTTGTTCCAAGGCAAGCCTAAGAGCCAGTCCAAGTAGGTGCGGATGACCCCTGTTTCCGGCGACATTGGTGGAATTCGTTCTAACCGTTCAATTTCTTTTAACGCTCGCTCTTTCGCTTCTTCGGGGAGTTTAAGCCGCTGGACTTTCTCACGCAATTCCTCCACTTCGGCAGCGAAGATGTCTCTCTCCCCTAACTCTTCTTGGATGGCTTTGAGCCGTTCCCGTAGGATGAACTCACGCTGGCTGGTGCTGACCCCTTCCTTCACTTTGCTCTCAATCCGCCGTTCCAACTCCACGATTTGCAACTCCCGCTCCAGCAACACAACCAACTTTTTAAGTCGTTCCTTACAGGACAGGGTTTCCAGCAGGTCTTGTTTTTCTGTTGGTTTCAGGTCCATTAACGAGGCAATCACATCGGACAAGCGGAGCGGGTCATCCACAGTGCTCAGGGTCATGAGGACATCTGGGGGAAGGGATCGGCTGCCTTGCACCAACTGCTCAAACTTTTGGCGGACCATGCGTTCCAACGCCATGACTTCAGTTTCTTGCTCGTAAGCCTCTATCTGTTCCTCCACAACAGCAAGGTAGAAAGGGTCGGTGCGG
>VAPR01000633.1_pt1 | contig 21528 bp, 17 predicted proteins | sample 3380701 | NCBI WGS metagenome assembly VAPR01 (sample SAMN11536904, study PRJNA540576) | hot springs metagenome | isolation source: hot spring wet sediment | place: Spain: Lobios | collected 2014-01 | reverse complement strand
TGCCAGGAGATGTAGTGTATGCCGGCAGGTAGGGGGCCTTCTGCCAAGCGAGCGATTTCTTGGCCGGCTAAGGTATATACGGCCAGGTGCACATGCATAGGTTGAGGTAAAACCATCGCCAAAGTGGTTTGTCGCCTAAAGGGATTGGGATAAGGAGGATGTAGGTAAGCGCCCGTGGGTAGCTGGTCAGCCTGCAGCGCTGTAGGTGCGATTGGATGGACTGTGAGCACGTCAATGCGGTAGAGGGCATCAGGTTGGTAGTGCCCATTGTCTGACAGAATATCTCCAGAAGCATAGCGCACGTCAAAGCGTCCGTTAGCCCTATGGAAATGGCGTCCAGAGGCCTTATCCCACACGGCCAGCTGAATCGTGTCGCCCGGTGCAAAGCCTTCTTTCGTGTCGGGGGTAATGAATGGATCGTCTCCCCAGAGCGTGAGCACAAGGGGTTGCACACCGTCCCAGATGGCCACACCAGCACAGAGGCTGTCGGGCGTAAACGCGGCTACCTCGCTGCCCGGCGAAAGGGGCATGCCGTTGACCTCCAACGTTGCCGTTAAAGGAATAATGAGCGTGGCATTATTTCCGGTGTCGTAGGCACAGTTGCTAAAAAAAGCGGGTTGGCCATTGCCTAAAGACGCAAACCCTATGCTCCAAGCGAGCAGCACGCTGCATTTTATGCGTTTCATGGCGTTTAGGGTAAGGTGTCGGCGGGATAGCCTACCGCATCCCAAGCTGCATGCCGCGGTGCAACAGGCGTTTTTTATAGCAGAAAGACCGATGGCATGGTCTACGCGTGCGTGAATTAGAAACGCTTGGGTAGAAAAGAAGCCAAAATGTAACCTAGGCTGCGATTTTTCGTAGCCTTGCAAACCAACCCAGCTGGGCTACTTTATTGTCCACCTACCATGCTGCATGCGCACCTACTCATCTGGGGCTTTCTGGTTTGGCTTGTCAGCCTAGGGCAAGTACAAGCCCAAGAGATTACCGACGTGGTCAAACGGGCCTTTAAGGTGTGGTCTGGAGGGCGGCTGAGCGTGGAAATTGACCGCGGCAGCTTGGAGGTTGTGACAACGTCCGAGTCGATGGTGTATGTCGAAGTCATCCGTATCGTGGACGTTGCTCGCACCGAAGAAGCGCAGCGCTTGTTGCAACACCATCGGCTAGACTTGCGCCAGGAAGATAATCAGGTTGTCATTACCTCGGCGCTTACAGACGATCGCGATGGGCCGTTTTGGAGACGCCGGCGCAGTCCCGTTCAGGTGCGCATCCGCGTGCGCGTGCCCCAGCGCTTTGCAGTGTCTTTTTCAAGCGATGCCGGCAACATAGAAATTCGCGACGTCGAAGGCACGGTTATGGGGCAAACCGGTGCGGGCAATATATCGCTACACAACCTGCGCGGCACTGTGGAGATAAAGACCGGTGCGGGTAACCTGGAGGCCCATAATCTTGAAGGATACTTGCGGGCTGAGACCGGCGCGGGCAACATTACGGCTAAAGGTCTGATGGGGGGTGCTGAGCTCAATACAGGTGCTGGAAACATTACCGTTGAATGGGCTGCTGCTCCAACCAAAGACAGCCGGTGTCGCTCGGGTGCAGGCAATGTGACGATCTACGTAGGCTCAAATGCCGCCTTTACACTTAGGGCTTCCACAGGGATTGGGTCCATTTCGACCGACTTTGCAGTGCACGTTGACCGCAGTTGGATTAGCGCCTCAGCCCATGGTGAGGTAAATGGCGGCGGACCTACACTGCAGGTGGAAACTGGCCTGGGTAACATCGCTGTCCGACGGGTCTAGCACAGGCCTGCATATGTCTTAAGCAGCCACGCACAAGAACAAACTTGACAAAAAATTTTTTTTGTGTTTACTTAACACCGTTAACCTTGTAGACGTGATGACGGGCTCAGCTTCAGACGGATCGTTGCAGCGGCGCATTTTGGATGCGGCACGCGCCCTTTTGATTACGGAGGGCTACGGGCATCTTTCTATGCGCAAAATTGCTCGGGCCATTGGATGCAGTTCCACCGCCATTTACCTGTACTTTCAAAACAAAGACGCGCTGGTACATGCGCTGATTGATGAAGGTTTTGGGATGCTTTATGAGGCTTTGCGTGCAGAGGCCGTTCGGCATGTAGATCCGGTTGCGCGCCTGGAAGCGCTTTGGAGGCGCTATGTGGCTTTTGGCTTGGAGCATCCGGAGTATTACGAAATCATGTTTTTGCTCCATCCGGAGCATATGGAGCGTTATCCGCCGGAAAAATATCGTCGAGCGCGGCGTTGCCTGGATTTTTCGGTGCAGGCCCTGGAAGAGGGCAAGGCGCTGGGGGTGTTTCAAATCTCCGACGCGCGCGTAGTGGCTAGTGCTGCTTGGGCGGCGCTGCATGGCGTGGTTTCGCTGTTGCTGGCGCGACGGGTAGATGTACGGATTGCCCCAGAGGCGCTGATTGCAGCCACCTTGCGTGTCTTGTTCCATGGCATGCAGGCTTCGGCATTGTCGTTGCAGGATCATCCGTGAGTGATTGCATAAACGGAAGCGCTTTCTGTCATGAATGAGCGGATCTACACGGCACCCCCGGATACGGGCGTATCTATACGTGGCAAAACGCTTGTGGATGTGCTCTACGAAGCACAGGCGCGCTACCACAATCCCCACTTCCTAAATCAGCCTGTGGGTTTGGGCCAGTGGCAGCCGCTTTCGTTGCACGACTTTGTCGATCAGGTCGAAGCGTTAGCGCTGGGACTGCAAACCCTTGGGCTGGCGCGTGGCGATCGCGTGGCGTTTTTTATGGAAAGCGACGCGCATTTCTGCCTAGCCGATATGGCTTGCCTATTGGCTGGGCTGGTGGACGTGCCTATTTACCTAACGCATGCGCCCGAGTCGATCCACTACGTGATAGCGCATGCCGAGGCGCGCGTGCTGGTCGTTTCTAACCAAGAGCGGCTCGAGCATATCGCCTCGCTGCTGCGTACGCTCCCTTTGGTGACGCACGTGGTAGTGGCTGATGCCACTGGGGTAAACGTTTCAACAGTCGAAGGACGGCCCTTGCATACGTTTGCCGAACTCATGGCCGAAGGTCAGCGTCGGCGGGCTGCAGATCCAGAAGCAGTGGTACGCCTGCGGACGCAGATCCAACCCTCCGACCTTGCTACCATCATCTATACAAGTGGCACTACAGGCCAGCCCAAAGGGGTGATGCTCTCGCACGAAAATCTATCTTTCAACGCGCTCACGTCCTTTAGCGGTATCAAAGCCTATCGTCCTGGAGCTGAAGGTGAAGTGGCGCTTTCCTTTTTGCCCATGACGCATGTTTTCGCGCGCACGCTCTTTTACGGCTATCTCTACTATGCCACCAGCATCTACTTTACCACGCCAGAGGCGCTGCGCGAGGCGTTGCGCCTGGTGCGCCCAACCACATTTGCTACGGTGCCGCGCGTGCTGGAAAAGATCTATGGTGCTTTGGTGGAGCGGGCTGCTACGATGCCTGGCCTAAGGGGCCGCATTTTTCGCTGGGCACTTCGCTTGGCCCAGCGGTATGAGCTGGGCCAAACGCCGCGCGGCCTCTATCGCTGGCAGCTTCGCTTGGCCGATCGGTTGGTCTATCGCAAATGGCGCGAAGCATTGGGTGGACGCATTGGCTTTATCATTGCTGGGGGAGCAGCGCTTTCGGCTGAGCTGGCCAACATTTTTGCTGCAGCTGGCATTCCGATCCTACAAGGCTACGGCCTTACAGAGACCAGTCCAGTGATCACCTATAACCGCCCTGAGCTTAACCGGGCTGGAACGGTTGGGGTGCCTATTCCAGGCGTTGAAGTCAAAATTGCGGAAGACGGCGAGATTCTCACGCGTGGACCGCACGTGATGCTGGGGTATTACAAAGACCCAGAGCGCACACGTGAGGTAATCGACGAAGCCGGCTGGCTGCATACTGGAGACATTGGCTACTTCACCGAAGAAGGCTTTCTGGTCATTACTGACCGTAAAAAAGACCTCTTTAAGCTCTCGACCGGCAAATACGTGATGCCGCAACCGCTAGAGCAACGCTTGACGGCCGATCCCCTTGTCGAGCAGGCACTGGTTGTAGGTCCAGGTTATAAGTTTACGGCCGCGCTTCTTTTTCCTGAAGAGGAAGCGCTTCGCCGCTTGGCTAAGCGGCTAGGGCTTGACACCAACCGTCCGCTAGAGGCCTTGGTCCAAGAACCCAAGATCTTGGCCGTCTACCAGGAAATCGTTGATCGCGCCAACGAGGGTATGGACCCTTGGGAGCAGATCAAGCGCTTTGTATTGGTGCCAGAGCGCCTTTCGATTGAAACGGGCACGCTGACGCCCACGCTCAAAGTGCGGCGCTCCGTGCTTTACCAACGGTACGCAGACCAAATCCGGGCGCTCTATGAAGGAAGTGCGTCGGAAGCTGAACAGGAATCTACCCCGTCAACCTTCTAAGGGGCCATGAACGCATCAACGCTGCCTTGGAGGCAAGCATCAGGTGTTGCTGCAGCTAGGCATTGGATGTGTTTTAAGAGGCCACAAGATGCGCTTGTATGCACATGGGGCCATCTTAATTGCCCAAGGAAGGTAACGGTCGGGGGTGAACATGGGCTGGGCAACATCAGCGGCCGTGAACAGCTTAGACCACTACACTGGGCAGGGAGTAGAAAAAGTCAAAAAGCTTTTAGGAAAATAGCTCTTGGGTTGGCTTGAACCTAACAGGAAGATCCTATGGAAACCTCTACGGTTGCTTTAAAAACACTGGCGCGCCTTGAGCCGTGGCGCTTCCGACCTTTTCGCAAGGCGGCGGTGCTGGGTGCAGGGACTATGGGTGCCCAAATTGCAGCCCACTTGGTCAATGCGGGCTTAGAAGTCTGGTTGTTGGACATTGCGCCACCTGAAGGGCCCAAAAATGCCATTGTCGAGCAGCAATTTCGCAAAGCACTTGCGCTAAAGCCCGATCCTTTCTTTGATGAGGCAGCCAAACAGCGCATTCGGTTAGGCAACTTCGAGGAACACTTTGACCACGTCGGTGAAGCCGATTGGGTTATCGAGGCTGTGGTCGAGCGCTTGGATATCAAGCGGCAGGTGATGGCTCGCGTAGAAGGTGTTGCTCGAGAGGATGCGGTGATCTCCACAAATACCAGTGGTTTGCCTATTCGTGAGATTGCCGAAGGCCGCTCGGAAACGTTTCGACGTCGCTTTCTGGGCACGCACTTTTTCAACCCGCCACGCTATCTCAAGCTGCTCGAGCTGATTCCCACGGCCGATACCGATCCCGAGGTTCTGGGTCGCGTGGCGCACTTTGCCCGTTTTTATCTGGGCAAGAGCATTGTAGTGGCGCATGACGTGCCTTACTTCATTGCCAACCGTATTGGGGTCTATGGCATGATGCGGGTGATGAGGCAATTTCTGGAAGGACAGTACACGATTGAAGAAATTGATGCCCTTACAGGGCCTCTGGTGGGCCGGCCCAAGTCGGCCACATTTCGCACAGCCGACCTGGTTGGGCTCGATGTCATGCTGGATGTTGCCCGAAATCTGTACGAAAAGGTTCCTGGGGATGAAAACCGTGAAGCCTTTAAACCACCTGCGTTGCTAGAGACCCTGGTAGCTCAAGGAGCGCTAGGACAAAAAACCGGTGCAGGGTTCTACAAAAAAGAAAATGGCCAGATTAAGTCGATTAATCCGGCCACAGGCCAGTATGAACCGCCGCGGCCGCTCAACCTGGGTGACCTGGAGCGCTTTAAGGCAATTGCGGACTTGCGGGCGCGTCTTCGGGCACTCTACGAGGACTCGGGCCGTGTGGGAACGTTTTTCCGCGTCACCACGCTCGACCTGTTGGCCTATGCCGCCCACCGCATTCCGGAAATCACCGAAAACCCGGCTGACGTCGACCGGGCTATGCGTTGGGGCTTTGGCTGGGAGCTAGGGCCGTTTGAAATTTGGGATGCCTTGGGCGTTAGCCGTGTAGTGGAGGATTGCCGTAGCCTGGGATTGACCTTGCCTGATTGGGTGACGGTCATGGCCCAGCAAGAAGGGGCATCGTTTTACAAACAGGAAAACGGCCGCTTGCTGGTGTACCGTCCAAGTGAGGGACGGTACGAAGAAGATCCGCTTCCCGGAGATGAGATTCGGCTTGCTGTCCTCAAGGCCGATCCAAAGCGTACACTTTGGAAAAACGAAGAAGCCGCGTTGCTGGACTTAGGCGATGGCGTGGTGCTCTACGAATTCCGCTCTAAAGCAAATGCCCTAGGCCAGTGGGTGATGCAAGGCCTGGCCGAAGTGATCGATCGCGTTGAAAACGATCCTAATCTCCGCGGGCTGGTAATCGGTAACGAAGGTCGCCATTTTTCTGTAGGGGCCAATTTGGGCGAAGTGGTGATGGCTGTAGCTCAGCAGGACTTCAAGCTGCTCGAGATGTTTCTCGAGCAGTTTCAAGCCGTGATTCAGCGGGTGCGCTATGCTACTAAGCCGGTGGTGGTGTGCGTCCATCAACGCGCGTTGGGTGGAGGCTGTGAGATGGTTATGGCTTGTCCTCATCCCGTAGCTGCTGCGGAAAGCTACCTAGGGCTGGTCGAATTGGGTGTGGGTTTAATTCCGGCCGGTACAGGTACGACGCGCTTAACGATCAAAGCAGCCGAGCAGGCGCCCAGTGGTCATCCCAGCGAGATCCTGCCCTGGATCCGCAAATACTTTGAGACCATCGCAATGGCTCAGGTAGCCACCAGCGCTCGGCAGGCGCAAGCGATGGGCTTTTTGCCTGCGCACGCTTGCATCGTGATGCACGAAGACCGGCGCTTCCACGCAGCAAAGCAAGAGGTCATTCGTCTTTCTGAGCAAGGTTATGCGCCGCCCGTTAGGCCCACAAGGGTTAAAGTGCTAGGCCAGCCGGGATATGCAGCGCTTATGGTGGGCGTTGATCAGTATCGCAAAGGGGGCTTTATCACCGAGTACGATCAGTATCTGGCCTCAAAGCTCGCCTATGTAATGACCGGAGGTGCGCTGACGCACCCACAGGAGGTTTCCGAGGACTATTTACTTGCTTTAGAGCGTGAAGTCTTCCTGCATCTTTTGGGGCAGCCTAAAACGCAAGAGCGCATCCTGCACCTGCTCCAAACCAACAAACCACTCCGCAACTGATGCCAAAAAGCACGCAAGCCATGCAAGCCAACGGAGCCTATATCGTTAGTATTGTGCGCACGCCGGTGGGTAAAGCCGAAAAGGGGGCGTTGCGCAACGTTCGTCCAGAAGAGCTAGGCGCCATTGCCGTGCGCGAAGCCATTCGCCGCGTCAAAGGCCTGGAGCCGGAATTGATTGACGATGTGATCATGGGGTGCGCTTTCCCGGAAGGCCCACAGGGCATGAACCTTGGTCGCATCGTTGCCCAAAAAGCCGGCTTGCCGGATAGCGTTCCAGGCGCCACCGTTAACCGCTTTTGCTCGTCGGGTCTGCAAACGATTGCCATGGCCACGCAGGCTATTGTTGCAGGCTATGCCGATGTTGTGGTCGCTGGGGGTACGGAGTCGATGAGCCAAGTGCCCATGAGTGGTTTTTTCTTTCAGCCCGATCCTGAATTGGTGGCGCGCGACATCGATGTGTACCTGTCGATGGGTCTTACGGCCGAAAATCTGGCTGAGCGCTACGGCATTTCGCGCGAGGAGGCCGACCGCTTTGCGTTGCGTTCGCATATGCGGGCTGTTGAAGCCATTGATGGGGGACGGTTTGACGAGGAGATCGTGCCGGTTCGGGTGCGTGAGGTGGTCTACGACAATGGGCAAACGCGCCTGGAGGAAAAAGAAGTTCGTATCGATGAAGGACCGCGTCGCGACACCAGCTTAGAGGCTTTGGCCGCGCTGCGGCCGGTTTTTAAGCAAAACGGTACGGTTACAGCCGGAAACGCTTCGCAGAAGTCCGACGGAGCGGCAGCTGCTGTGGTAATGAGCGAGCGTATGGTGCGTGAGCTTGGGGTTGAGCCCTTGGGGCGGCTGATTGGCTTTGCGTTGGCAGGCGTGCCACCCGAGATCATGGGTATTGGTCCGGTGGAAGCCATTCGCAAAGTACTTAAGCAAACGGGGCTGTCGCTTAAAGACATCGACCTCATTGAGCTTAACGAGGCGTTTGCTGTACAGGCCCTGGCGGTCATACGTGAAGTTGGCCTCGACGAGGAGAAGGTGAACGTCAACGGCGGTGCGATTGCACTGGGACATCCGCTGGGCTGCACCGGTACGAAGCTGACGGCTACGCTACTCTACGAGTTACGGCGGCGGGGTGGTCGCTACGGTCTGTGTACCATGTGTGTAGGAGGAGGCATGGGCGCGGCCGGCCTTATCGAAAACCTGCAACGCTGAGTTTCTAAGGCACCAACTGCCAAGCATACACGGAGGGTACTATGAACCTACCGTTTTATCATTTTTTGGAGCCTATAGGTGCTGGCTGGGTTGTGCTGCTGGTACTGGCGGGCGCATTGACGCTGGCGTTTACGGGTGCACCGCTGGGGCTATGGACGCTGGCCGTGGCTGTTGTGCTCTATGGCACGGCGGCACCTGTTTGGCTTTGGGTGGTCTTCGGCGTACTGGCCATTGCGTTCAACCTAAAGCCATTGCGGCGGGCATTCCTCTCTAAGCCCCTGATGAACCTGCTGAGGACCTCGGGCTTTTTGCCTAAAATTTCGGACACCGAGCGCACAGCCATTGAAGCCGGTACCGTGTGGGTTGAGGGTGAGCTGTTTGCCGGCAAGCCCAATTTTCACCGCTTACTGCGTGAAACAAGCTATCCATCGCTTTCCGAAGAAGAGCGCGCCTTTCTGGAAGGTCCGGTTGAAGAACTCTGCCGCATGGTCAACGACTGGGACGTCTGGCGACGGCGCGACTTGCCGCCTGAGGTGTGGCAGTTTATCCGAGAGCACAAGTTTTTTGGCATTATCATTCCCAAAGCCTACGGCGGTCTAGGCTTCTCGGCCCTAGCCAATAGCGCCGTGGTGCAAAAGCTGGCCTCGCGCTGCGGTCCCTTGGCTACAACCGTGATGGTGCCAAATTCGCTTGGACCGGCCGAACTGCTGATTCACTACGGAACGCCAGCGCAACGCGATTATTACCTGCCGCGGCTAGCGCGTGGCGAGGAAATCCCTGCTTTTGCCCTGACGGAACCTGGAGCTGGATCGGACGCAGGCGCTATCCAGGCTACCGGGATAGTGTTTCGTGGTGAAGATGGCCAGCTTTACTTGCGCTTGAACTGGCAAAAGCGCTACATCACGCTGGCTGCCATTTCAACCGTGCTGGGGTTAGCCTTTAAACTCCGTGATCCGCAAAACTTACTGGGCCAAGGTGAGGACGTGGGCATCACGTGTGCGCTCATTCCCACCAGTACGCCGGGCGTGAAACTAGGCATGCGGCATGACCCCCTCGGCGTGCCCTTTTACAACTCACCCGTTGAAGGGCACGACGTCGTCGTTCCCATCGATGCGATTATTGGCGGGCCACAGTGGGCTGGCAAAGGCTGGCGCATGTTGATGGAATCATTGGCAGCTGGACGAGGCATCTCGCTGCCTGCATCATCGGCCGGTGGGGTTAAGCTGGTCTACCGCGTTGCCTCGGCGCATGCCAAGGTGCGGCGGCAGTTTGGATTGCCTATTGGGATGTTTGAAGGCATTGAAGAGCCGCTGGCCCGCATCGGGGGGTTCAACTACCTGATTGAAGCTGCACGGGTCTACACGTGTGGTGGGCTGGATCGTGGCGCCAAGCCAGCTGTGGTTTCAGCCCTCATGAAGTACAACACGACTGAGCTCGGCCGCCAGGTGATCAACGATGGGATGGATATCTTGGCCGGGAACGGCATTTCCCGAGGACCACGTAACCTGCTGGCCCATGGGTACATTGCGACGCCGATTGGAATCACGGTCGAAGGCGCGAATATCCTAACGCGCACATTGATGATTTTCGGCCAGGGGGCCATCCGCTGCCACCCATATGCCTACAAAGAAATCAATGCCCTAGCTCAAGGAGATGTGCAGGCGTTTGACGAGGCGTTCTGGGGCCATGTTGGCCTGGTGGTGCGCAACAGCGCCCGCGCACTGCTGCTCAGCTTGACGCGTGGTCGGCTAGCGCGCACGGGCGTTTCTGGACCAGCTGCCCGCTATGCGCAGAAACTGGCTTGGGCTTCGGCCTCGTTTGCCTTCTTGGCCGATCTGGCTATGGCCGTGCTGGGCGGTAACCTTAAGCGAAAGGAAAAGCTTACAGGCCGTTTTGCTGATATCTTTTCGTGGATGTATCTGGCTACCGCTACCCTACGGCGCTTTGAAGCTGAGGGTCGCCTCGAAGAAGACCGGCCGTTTTTCGACTGGGCCATGCAGTATGCCTTTTTCCGCATGCAACAGGCCTTCGAGGGACTTTTGGATAACCTGCGCATTCCAGGACTGACCTGGTTTTTGCGTGGACCGGCAGCCTGGTGGTCGCGCCTCAACCCACTGGGGAGGATGCCCTCCGACAGCTTGGGGCATCGCGTGGCACAGTGCATGCAGCTGCCGGGTGCGCAACGCGAGCGCATGACTGCTGGCATGTATTTGCCGTCGGATCCAAACGACGCCTTGGCTCGCCTTGAGCGGGCATTTCAGTTGGCTTACGAAGAAGATGAGCTGCTCAAGAAAGTCCACGTCGCTGTCAAACAAGGTGTACTGCAAAAAGATCGGCCAGATCGTTTAGTGCACCAGGCCGTGGAAAAAGGCATCCTGACGGCCCAAGAGGCCCAGCGCATTCAAGAAGCCGAAGCAGCGCGTTGGGATGCCATCCAGGTCGATGCCTTTACGCTCGAGGAATACCGCCGTTTCTACAATGCACCACCGGCCGGTATTGCAGCCGCTGGCGACGGTAGCCGCTCAGCCGTGGCTACGCAGCCGTAGCCGTTGTTGGGAGTGGTTTAAGGGTTCAAGAGCCGGCCTTGGGTCGGCTCTTTTTTGTGGGCATTCCCGCTGGAACGTTGGCCATCGGTGGGCGTGAGACTGCCCGCCTGCACAGCAGGCTATTTTAAAAAGGCTGAATAAATCCGCTATGAAGCGCCTGGTCGTCGTTGAGTCGCCTACAAAAGCACGTACGATCCGCAACTTCCTGCCGAAAGATGGCTTTCGCGTTGAAGCAAGCATGGGGCATATTCGCGATTTGCCCGCTTCGGCAGCTGAAGTTCCTGAAAACCTAAAGCATGAGGCCTGGGCACGGCTGGGCGTGCGCATTGACCGCGATTTTGAACCGCTTTATGTCATTCCACGCGATAAACGTAAGGTCGTTCAGCAACTCAAAGAAGCGCTAAAAGAAGCCGACGAGTTGTACATTGCTACCGACGAAGACCGTGAGGGCGAATCTATCGGCTGGCATCTGGTCGAAGTGCTCAAACCTACGGTGCCAGTTCGACGCATGGTGTTTCACGAGATCACGCGCGAGGCGATCGAAGCGGCTTTGCGCAGTCCCAGACAGATCGATCTGAACCTTGTGGAAGCGCAGGAGGCGCGGCGCATTTTAGATCGATTGGTGGGCTACCTTGTCTCACCAGTGCTTTGGCGTAAAATCGCTCCACGGCTTTCGGCTGGGCGCGTGCAAAGCGCGGCCGTTCGGCTCCTGGTTTTGCGCGAAAAAGAGCGCATCGCCTTTGTCGCTGCAACCTACTGGGACCTTAAAGCCCTACTGGAACACGAAGGCCAGCGCTTTGAAGCGGTACTGACGCACCTAGATGGCATCCGCATCGTTGGGGGTAAGGACTTTGATGAGCATACAGGGCGCCTCAAAGCTGGGCTAGTGCCCGGGCGTGAGGTGATCCTGCTGGATGAAGCACAAGCGCAAACGCTAGCGCAGCGGCTCAGCACCGAGCGTTGGAGGGTGGTCGATCTTGAATCGCGTACGGTAAGCCGCTCGCCGGCTCCACCCTTCATCACCTCGACGTTGCAGCAAGAAGCCAGCCGCAAGCTAGGCCTTTCGGCACGGCAAACCATGCAAATCGCTCAGCGCTTATACGAACAGGGCTACATTACTTACATGCGGACCGACTCGACGCATCTCTCTCAAGAAGCCATAGAAGCCAGCCGCAGAGCGATTGTTGAACGTTATGGAAAAGCATACCTGAGCCCGCAGCCGCGTCAGTATCAAAGCCGGGTGCGTAATGCCCAAGAAGCACATGAGGCCATTCGCCCGGCCGGACGTGAAATGAAAACTGCCGAGGAATTGGGCTTAAAGGGGATAGATGCCGCCTTGTACGACCTAATCTGGAAGCGCACCATTGCTTCGCAGATGGCAGATGCACGGCTTCAGCTCCTAACGGTACATCTGGACGCGGGTGATCGGCCCCCCATTGCCCGCTTTAGGGCCTCAGGACGCACAATTGAGTTTCCAGGCTTTTTCCGGGCTTACGTAGAGGGCAGCGATGACCCTGAAGCTACGCTTGAAGACCGCGAGCAGCCGCTCCCACCACTCCAACGAGGAGACCAGCCTCGCTGCCAGAAAGTGGAGGCGCAACGGCACGAAACGCGCCCACCAGCGCGCTACACTGAAGCTACGCTCGTCAAGACCCTAGAACAAGAAGGCATTGGCCGACCTAGCACCTACGCCACCATTATCGACACCATCCTCCAGCGCGGCTATGCCATTCGCCGTAACAACCAGCTGGTGCCAACTTTTATGGCCTTTGCCACCAATAATTTGCTAGAGACCTGCTTCCAAAAACTGGTCGATCTCGGATTTACCGCGCAAATGGAAGAGGCGCTCGACGAGATCGCTGCAGGCCGACAAAAAACTGTGCCTTATCTGCGACAGTTTTATGAGGGGGAGGAAGGTCTGGAACGCATGATTGATGCGGCACTGGAGCATATAGACCCCCGTGAGGTGTCGACCATCCGCTTTCCGCAGTGGGAGCCGTATGTGGTGCGGGTGGGACGCTACGGACCTTACGTAGAAGGACCGCTCGATGGCCAACTGGTGACGGCATCGCTACCACCTGAGCTGACTCCTGGTGAGGTCACGCGCGAAAAGCTTGAAGAAATCCTGCGTGGTGAGCAAGTCGATGATCGCGTGCTCGGATTGGATCCCAAAACGGGCCTTCCTGTGCTCCTGCGCCGTGGACCCTATGGATACTACGTGCAATTAGGGGACGACGAAGCACACGGTAAACCCAAGCGGGTTGCTTTACCGCCAGGCATGGAGCCTGCCGTGGTCACCCTGGAGCATGCCCAGGAGCTTCTGAAGTTACCCCGGCAGTTGGGTAAGCACCCCGAAACGGGTGCGCCGGTGCTTGTCGGCATTGGCCGCTACGGCCCTTATGTCCAGCACGGGCGCACGTTTGCTTCGCTTAAAGAAGAAGATGATGTGTTTACCCTAGATCTAGAGCGCGCCTTGGAACTGCTGGCCGAAAAAGAAGCCCGCAGCCGACCGCTCCGTAGCCTGGGGCGCCATCCCGAAACTGGCGATCCTGTGGAGCTCTGGGAGGGCCGCTACGGCCCCTACGTGAAATGCGGCCGCACGAACGCCTCGCTGCCCGAAGGCCGTGCTCCTGAAGCCCTTACCCTCGAAGAAGCGCTCGAACTGCTGCGCACCAAAGCCCAAAAGCCACGCTATGCGCGTCGCAAATCGCGCTGAAGTTTAGCTTGTAGCAGTTGGAATCCACCGGGTTAACACCGCTTTCAGCTCGTCTTTCTTAAAGGGCTTGGCAATGTAGTCGTCCATGCCTGCCGCTAAGCAGCGCTCACGCTCGCCACGCAACGCGTTGGCTGTCATGGCAATGATGGGCGTGCGACGGCCCTGCTGCGCTTCATAAGTGCGAATTTGCACGGTGGCTTCAAAGCCGTCCATGCCCGGCATGTGCACGTCCATCAAGATAGCATCGTAGTGGCTTCGCTGAACAGCATCGACGGCCTGTTTGCCATCGCTGACCACATCGCAGGTGTAGCCCAAGCGCTCCAGATGGTAAAGGGCTACTTTTTGATTTACCGGGTTGTCCTCGGCCAGGAGCACATGTCCGAGCCGGGGTGTTGCAGCAGATGCAGGCAACGCCTCGATTGCCGCCGTTTCAGAGCTGGTCGAGGGAGCTGTTGCACTGACCGGCTGCCTGGCCTGGCGGATCTTGACGAGCGTGTTGAATAGGTAAGACTGGCGGGTCGGTTTTGATAGAATGGCGGCAAAAAGCGATTCATCCATGAGGTGATAATCCTGGCGCGTAAACAAATACGAGCTAAGCAAGACAAGTGGGGTGTCGGCCAGCGCTGCATCTTGCTTAATGGCCCGGGCCAGCATAACACCATCCATTTCCGGCATCATCATGTCGAGGATAGCGATTTCTAACGGGTGCTTTTGGCGTGCGGCCGCCCGCATCAGCTCAAGCGCTTCAGCAGCGCTTCGGGCCAGGGTAGGATGCATGCCCCAGTTGAGCGTCTGGCGACGCAGGATTTCACGATTGGTTTCGTTGTCGTCGACGATGAGGACGCGCACGCCCCGGAGCAGCGCGCGGCGCTCATCGCCGTTAAGCTTCGCTTGCCGTGGCCGCCGAAAAGGAATGCGTACGGTAAACGTTGAACCTTTTCCTGTCTCACTCGCTACGCTAATGGTACCGCCCATCATTTCCACAAGCTGCTTCGAGATGGCCAGGCCTAAGCCTGTCCCTCCATAGCGTCGCGTTGTAGAACTGTCGAGCTGCGAGAACGGCTGAAACAGCCGGTCTAGCCGCTCTGGAGGAATGCCAATGCCCGTGTCTTGCACCACAATACACCAATGGGCTCGGCGCTCGGTAAGGTTTTCCAGCTTGGCTTCAACGATAACCTCGCCATGCTCGGTAAACTTGATTGCGTTTCCTACCAAGTTTGAAAGCACCTGGCGCAGCCGGTGCGGGTCGCCTTGCACGTCCAGCCCGCGTTCTTCAATAAAACAAACCAACTCCAACTGTTTGGTAGCTGCACGTGAAGCAAAAAGCGTAATGACATCTTCGATCACTTCCTGCAGGTCGAAGTCGAGCGTTTCCAGTTCTAGCCGGCCAGCTTCGATCTTGGAAAAGTCTAGGATGTCGTTCAAGATGGTCAGGAGTGTTTCGCCGCTGCGGTGGATGATTTCCACGCATTCGCGCTGTTCTTTGGTAAGATCCATCTCGAGCAGTAGCTCGGTCATGCCCAGCACGCCGTTCATTGGCGTGCGGATTTCGTGGCTCATGTTGGCCAGAAATTCGTTTTTAAGCTGACTGGCACGAACAAGCTCTGCATTGGCCTGCTCTAGGGCTTCTTTGGTACGCTGCAGGTCGGCCAACGCGGCTTCCAGCTGGCGTTTTTGCTGCTCAAGTTCGGTCGTACGCTGGGCGACCAAAGCTTCGAGCCGTTCTTTTTGGGCTTGAATGCGGTAGATGCGGTAGCGATGCAAGGCGCCAATGAGCAGGCCTAGCAGCGTCACCAGGAGGGCGGCAAACCAGGAAGTTTGCCAGAAAGGTGGGGTGATTTCAAAGCGAGCAGCTACCGGCTCCGACCAATCCGAAGTGGGCTTGCGCGCCTGCACTTCAAGCACGTAAAAGCCTGCTGGCAGATTGGTGAAAAAGATCGAAGGGCCTTCCAGCCGGCGCCATTCTACTTCGCTATCGAGTGGTTTGCGCAGCCAAGACCGGTTGCGTTGAAGCGGCTGAAACGTCAAGCTCCACTGCGTCTCCAAATTTCGCAAGCGGTAACGCAGCTCCACCTGTTCCGCCCCAAAAAACGAAAGCAGGGCAACACGGCCGCTTAGGGTGTTGTGCTGATTGGAGACTTTGATTACAGCGTCTGGGGCGAAGGACTGCGTTCCCAGCATGAGGCTATGAATACGCAGGCGCGGGGGACGATCGCTCCACAGGTCTTCTTGTGGATTGTAGTGGCTTAGGCCATCCATGGTGCCAAACCAAAGCGTACCGTCGGCATCGGCCCAAAAACCACCGGCATTCGACTCATAGCTTGCGTACCCCTCCAAGGGACCATAGTTGACAAACCGCTCCCCATCGAAGCGGTCTACGCCACGGGCTGTGCCAATCCAGAGGTTGCCTTGCAGATCGACCCCAATAGAGTAGACGGCATCGTTGTGCAGCCCATCGGCCGTAGTGTAAGTCCGAAAGCGATTTTGCTGCGGATCATAGACTGTAATGCCCAGCGCAGCGCGATAACCAAACCAAATGCGCCCTTGGCGATCCTCGGCCAAGAAATACGGGTTGTTTCCGGCCATGCCGTCTTTGGAAGTAAACGTACGCCAGTGGCGTCCGTCCCAGCGTGAAAGCCCTAAGTCGCCAGAAATCCAGACGTTTCCACGGCGATCTACAAGTAACCGCGCATCGGTGAACGTTTGCCCAGGCACTTCTATCTTGACAAAACGCTCGCCGTTTTGCCGAAACACACCGGCTTGTTGCGCAGCTACCCAAAGGCGGCCTTCCTGGTCTTCGGCAATCGACATGACGCTGACGCTCTGCGGAAATCCGGCCACGCGGTGAAAGCCACCGCCGTCGTAGAAGGTTAGACCTCCAAGCGTTCCAATCCAGAGTCGGTTTTGCCGGTCTAAGTGCAGTGCGTGCACAAACGCGCTGGGTAGGCCATTGCGCTCGGTGTAGACATGCCAGCGCTTGCCATCAAAGCGGTTAAGCCCTCGGCGTGTACCCACCCATAGGTGTCCTCTTTGGTCCCGAAGAATCGGGCGCACCATGTTGTCGGCCAAACCGTCTCGTACGGTATAGTTTGTAAAGGCGCGACCGCGAAACTGAAACAGGCCCTTTAGGCTACCAATCCAGAGCATGCCCTCGTGGTCGACCATGAGGGCTGTCAGCGTAGAAGAAGGTAGGCCATGTGCTTCGGTCAACAGGCGTAGGCCGGAGGCATCAATGCGGATCAGGCCCTCAAGCGTAGCTGCCCACACAACGCCAAAGGAATCGATGGCCAGGCCCCGGCAGTTGCCTGGCCATCCGTCTTGGCTAGTGTAGCGGCGCACGACACGGCCATCTTGCAAGGCTAGGAGTTCCCGCTGTCCACATGCCCAAAGTCGCCCTTCAGGGTCTTCAGCTAACCGGTGAATGGGTTGTCCCGCGACAGCGGCCACCGATTGCCATTGAGGGGAAGGGCCTTGATAGAGACCATCTTGCGCAGCAACCCACAGCCGACCAGCGCGATCGAAGCGTAAATCATGAATAGGCCGCTCGCCAAGCGGGGTAATCCGTTGAATATGCTGCGCTTTTAGCAGCACTAAACCAGCCTGGGTGCCAATCCACAGCTGGCCTTGCCGGTCAACAGCTAAAGCCTGAATTTGCGCGGAAGGTAATCCTTCGCCAAGGCCAAAGTTTTCCAGTTTGCCGTTGGGGTAGCGTCGGCTAAGCCCGCTGCGTGTACCGATCCATAGCGTGCCGTCGGGCCCTTCGGCCAGGTCCATGATAAAGTCGCTGACCAATCCCTCGCGGATGCCCAGCACCTCAAAACTAAATCCATTAAATCGGTTGAGTCCGGCCTGGGTACCAATCCAAACATAGCCTTGACGATCTTGCAGTAAAGCCTGCACGACAAGCTGGGAGAGGCCATCGGCACTGGTGTAGGTATGGAAATAGTGCTGCTGTGCCGATGCAGGCAAAATAAATAGAGGCAAAAACCAAAGAACGCGAAGAAGGTGAGGCTGCATGGCGTGCAGGGTTAACCGGGGCAACCATGACCTGGTTGGCAAACCCTATGCCAGTCCCAATAAGCAAACGTAACCGTTTACTTTTTAGGAACTTGTTTCATTTAGCGGAAAAATTGGCCGCTTTAGCGGCCCACGTCTTTTTCCCCGAGCTGAAGGCTGGAGAGGATGTTGAGGTAGCTTAGGTAGCGTGCTTTGTCGATGTGTCCGGCTTCGACAGCGGCGCGCACAGCGCAGTCGGGTTCATGGGTGTGGGTGCAATCCGGAAAGTGACAGTTCGAGATATAGGGGCGAAACTCAACAAAATAGTGTGATAGTTCGACGGGCTCTAGGTCTGTCACGCCAAATTCGCGTAGTCCGGGGGTGTCGACCACAAAGCCCCCAAACGACAGGGGATAGAGGGCAACGTAGGTGGTGGTATGGCGTCCTTTGCCGGTTTTTTCGCTGACTGGGGCAGTGCGCAGGTTGAGGTTGGGTTCCAATGCATTCAGCAAGGTGGATTTTCCCACGCCCGATGGTCCTGTAACGACGCTAACGCGATCGTGCAATGCCTGGCGCAGGGCATCGAGTCCTTCACCGGTGACGGCGCTGGTATGCAGTACCGGATAGCCTAAGACAGCGTATCGCTGGGTGAGCTCCTTGAGGGCTGGCTGATCTGCGTCGGTAAGCAGATCTAACTTGTTGACAATCAACCCGGCTGGAATTTGGTAGCGTTCGGCGGCTACCAGTACCCGATCGATAAAGCCCGGGTTGGGTTCAGGTAGATGCACAGCCTGCACGATCCATACAAAGTCGATGTTGGCTGCGATCACATGGCGCAGGCCGGGATGACGGCCTGCAGCGCGACGAGAGAGTTCATTGCGCCGCGGATATACGTCTACAATGAGGCCGGTACCATCTGGATTAAGCCGCAGGCGCACGCGGTCGCCTACCACGACCGGGCTAGTAGTTTTGTCGCCTGTGAGTCGGAACTTGCCGCGGAGGCGGGAGGGAATGATCCGGCCGTCAGCTTGCACATCGAACCAGCTTCCGGTTGCTCGGATGACTGTGCCTTCAAGCTGTTGCACCATATTTTCTCGTAATGATGAAACCTGATTTTCGGTTGCTCGTCTACCTAGTATGTTTGCCTTTCACTTTTATGCTAGGCGCGCCATGGAGTCCTTTCGATACGAAGACGTACGCCGCGTGTTTGAGCGGCTCAAGCTTGAAGATAAGGTGCGATTTTTGATTGAAGCTACAGCGGTGACCCTAGCCGATGGTATTGAGGCAGCAGGGGCAGCGCTGTCGCGGGGGCTGGAGCGCTGCATGGCTGCCCGATCGCCAAAGGTCTCGTCCGATCGTCCTGCTTCAGAAGGGTAAAGGTCATGGATAATACACGGCGGATGGTGGAGTTTGAGCGCCTCAACGCGTTGGGGAAGACGGTCTTTGTAGCCGGAATGGTTGTGCATGCGAGTAAGGGGCTACTTCGGCGTTTGGTGCGCCACGTAGCTCGCATAGCTGTAGAAAGTGAACGCGCTTTTAAAGAGGGGCTCAACCCAAAGATTGAAGACGCTCGCATCCTCGAAGAGCATTCCCGGGCGTCTACTCCAGCCCCGAAAGAGCCTCCGGGTAGCTCTCCTTGCTAACGTTATGGTATTTGCCTCGCGCGTAGATCGCTGGCTATTTTTACTCCTTGCTGGTGCTTTAGCATCTCCTTTTGTTTTGGCTGTATGGTTGGGCTCCCAGGGGCAGCGTGCGCTTGCGCTACTTGTGGTAGGTCTGGGCATTTTTGACGTGTTTTTGGTGCGGGTGTTGGTTTGGCCCGTGCGGTACGTGTTGACTTCCAAGGCGCTCGTGGTGCATTCTGGGCGGATTCGGATTCAGATCCCTTACGAACGGATTGAACGCGTGGTCGCCTACAACATATGGCGCAATGTGCTTATCCCTACGCCATGGGTAGGGTTTTCGCTGCGTGATGCGTTGTGTGTGGAATACGCCAAGCGTCGCCGCGCGCAGCTAGTGCTTACCCCGGAGGATACTGACGGTTTTTTAGATGCTTTAGCGGCGCAGCATGCCGCGCTGCGCCGCATGGGTCCAAGGGAAGTAGTGCGGGTTATCCCGTAATCACATCGGCAACAGTACCGTTAGTTGGAACGCGTTCGGCTTCAGGGATGCCATACACTTGGGCTGGATCGCGCATCGGTTCTGGTTCCAAGGCTTGTGTTAGGACCTCATCTACACGCCGCACGTAGAGGATGTCCAGTCCTGCCAGCGTTTCGGGCTTGATTTCTTCAATGTCTTTTTGGTTTTTCTCCGGTAGCAACACGGTTTGGATGCCTGCGCGCCCCCGCAGGGGTGGAGTGCGAGGGGAGCGTCGCCGTCTCCGCCCGCGCCCTCACCCGCCTGGCTGCCCATCTCCCCGAGGGAGCCATCGAGCTCGAGGCCGGGCCCCCTTGCCTCATGCTCCGCTTCGAGGGAGGCTCCGCCACCCTCACATGCGCCGACCCGCTGGTGGTGGCCGACTTCCCCGCGCCGCCCCAAGAGATGGCGCCCCTCCCCCAGGAGGGCCTCGCCTCCCTCCTCGCCCAAGTGGCCTTCGCTGCCGCCCGCGAGGAAGAGGGCCGACCGGCCCTGGCAGGCATCCGCCTGGAGGCTAGAGACGGCCGCCTCCACGCCCTCGCCACCGACGGCCACCGGCTGGCCATCGCCTCCCTGCCCTGGGAAGGCCAGGCGGCAGCCACCATCAACCGCCGGGCAGCCGCCTTCCTGCGAGAGGTCTCCCGCCGCGATCCCCAGGGGGAGCTGGGCGTAGCCCCGGGCCGCCTCCACTACCGCTCCGCCGCCGCCGAGGCGGCAGCGCCCCTCCTGGCCTATCCCTACCCCGAGGTGTGGAAGGTGGTCCAGGGGATGCCCCGGGGCGAGACCATCACCCTCCCGCGGGAGGCCCTCCTGGCGGCGGTCGCCCGCGCCGAGGCCGTCGCCGCCAAGGGCGGACCCATCGACCTCACCCTCGGCCGCTACGGCCTCACCGTCGCCGCCGAGGCTGAGGAGGGGAGCGTCCAGACGCTGCTGCCCGGCCAGGGGGACGACAGAAAGGGCACCATCTCCTGCTTGGTGCAGCCAGCCTTCCTCGTCCGCCCCCTGCGGGAGCTGCCGCCAGAGGCAGAGGCGGTCTCCGTCACCATCACCGGCAGCACCACCGCCCTGCGGCTGTCGGCTACAGGGGGCAACCTCCAGGTGGAGCACATCATCATGCCGATGCTCATGGCCTAATGCGCCATGGGCATATCATTAAGGCGCAGGGCGGCAGCGCTGCTGGCGATAGTCCTCCTGCTGGCAACGCCGGCCACGACTGCCCCCAGCCCTATCCCTATCCCTGTCGAGCCGCCGGTGCTCACGGAAGGCGGCTGGTCAGCCGAGCCGCCGCCAGCTGACCCCGGCGACAGCTTCCCCCTCGGAGAAGCGCCATCCCCCGTCGATATCCCTGCGAGCATCTGCTCGCTGCCATGGCCTTGTCACGAGGCCCTGCAGGTGGCAGCCTGCGAGAGCGGCCTCGACCCTGCGGCGGTGGGGCAGCACGGCGAACGGGGCATCTTCCAGGTGATGGCCGACTTCTGGGGGGCTGTCCCGGCCGACCCCGCGGGACAGGCTTGGCAGGCCTTCCTCATCTGGCAGGAGCACGGCTGGGAACCGTGGTCCTGCCGACCGTGATGCGTCGCAGGAGCCCGGGGGGAGACGTCCGTGACGTCTCCCCCCTAGACTGAAGAAGATAGTAGAGAGGAGGTGCGGAACATGAGCCAGATGAGGCATGCCCGCAAGGGCCCTTCCCTCCCCATCCGCCGCTTCTTCACGCGGCCAGGGGTGGACCCCTTCGATGAGGTGGAATGGGAGCGCCGCACCGCCCTCATCGAGGGGCCCGACGGCAAGCCCGTCTTCC
>VAPR01000631.1_pt1 | contig 21571 bp, 21 predicted proteins | sample 3380701 | NCBI WGS metagenome assembly VAPR01 (sample SAMN11536904, study PRJNA540576) | hot springs metagenome | isolation source: hot spring wet sediment | place: Spain: Lobios | collected 2014-01 | reverse complement strand
CCGCAGGGGGGACGCCTACGACAACGCCCTGTGCGAGGCCTTCTTTGCCACCCTGGAGCGGGAGGTCCTGGACCGGTACCGGTTCCAGACCCGGGAGGAAGCCCGTTCCGTGCTGTTCAGCTACCTGGAAGCCTTCTACAACCGTTGGCGCCGGCACTCAGCTCTGGGGTACCTGTCGCCTGCGGAGTTCGAGAGGAGGTGGTTGAGCGGACAAAAATCTCTCAGCGCTACACTCTCCACGAAAGCGGGGTAGGTCCATCTTGAAGGTCGGGTTCCGGCCGGAGCGGCGTGGCTGGCGCGGCTGGACGCTGCGCGGCCTGCTGGCTGAGCTGCCGGGCGTACCGTAGCAGCTCCGCCCGGCAGATCCCGAGCCTGCGGGCCTTTAAGACGGCGCGCTCTCCGGGATGCGTCTCGGGGGCGTCGATGCCGATCATGCGGAGGGGACGGTTCGGCCCTCCACGGAGAGGATCACCGTGTCTCCGTCGGGCCAGCGAACGACGACAGCCAGCGTCCCGGCGACGATTCTCCCGGACCCCGGGGCGGCCTGAAGGGTCGGCAGTAGCCCAACAGCGAGGACCGCCGGGCAGAACCCCACGGACCCCTCTGCCCCATACAGGACCCGTGCGACGTGCTTCAACCGTCCACTCCGAGCTCCCGATATCCTGGGCGATAATCAGCTTGCCCCGAAACGATGCTGGCGCGGTCCCGGATCCGACGTCGCTGCAGGGAATCTCTCAGAAGCTGAGGTCCAGAGCCCCCCATGTGGCCCCTACAGGCTCAACACGAACTAGCCGTGTCAACTGGCGCCTGGCCGTGTGTGGCTTCGCAGGCTCGCTCGGAATGAGTGCGACTCGTTGTCATGGTTCGTCCTCCTGTTGCGCTGTATCCAGAATACCCAGCATCCCCTGGGCGATCTGGCTGAGCGCCAAGGACCGGGAGAATTCATCCGTGATGCTCTGAGCCACCTGGAGGGCTTCCTGTAGGATACGGGAGGCTCTGGCTGTGTTACCCGCCCTGGCCATTGCGCTGGCAACCTCGCTGAGCGCCAAGGACCGGGAGGGTTCATCAGTGATGCTCCAGGCCACTTGGAGGGCTTGCTGCCACCGGCCCGCTCTGGCCATTGCGCGGGCAATCTCCCAAAGCGCCACGGATCGGATGAATTCATCCGTGATGCTCCGGGCCACCTGGAGGGCCTCCTCGAAGATACGGGTGGCGGAGGGGGCGGGTGTGGGAGAAGGCCCGGCACGTCCGCTGACGGCACGGGGTACGGAAGCCCGGCCGGGAACCCCCGAGGTAACCACCCGCAGCTCTTCTTCCAGGACGTGGGCCGGAACCAGATAGGCAAGGTTGGGGTTCGCGCGAGTCCCAAACGAGAGGATACCCACTACACGCCCTCCGCGGGTGGTTATTGGGCCCCCGCTGAATCCTGACTGGACTGCTGCGTCTACCTGGAAGAAGTCGCGCCAGCGCTGGCCGATGGAGCCGCGGGCCATTCTCAGGATGGCGGCTTGGGTGTAGTACTCGTAGCCGAAAACCCACACCTCGTCTCCCGAGCGTGCCGGGAAGTCTTCGAGCGTAAGCCCGGGCGGATATCCGGCGTCCAGCACGGCGACATCGGCGTCCCTATTGATGCGGACGACCCGCGCGACTGTGGTAGTGGCCGGGGCGGTCCTGCCCTGCCGACCCACCCGCGCGGGAAGGCTGCTCTGGAGGATCACGTGAGCGGCAGTGATCACGAGGCCGCTGGAGTGCACTAAGCCGCTTCCTCGTGAGACCTCCTTGCCGTCCGTCTGAGAGACGGTGACCACCCATGGGGCGACCACCGAGAACGTGTCGCTTTGTCCCCTCGCCGGGCCAGCCTGCAGGAGTGCAACGGCCAGAAGGGCGGGAACGACCCGTAGGGTGAGCCTCAGGCTAGTATTGCGCATGGGGTACCCCCTCTCCTCAGTCCCATCTTACGGACCATCCGCCTGTTCCATCCAGGAGCTGGTGGATGCCAGCCAGGTGAAGGGCTGATGTTGGAGTCCTGGGTGGGCCATCCGGACGGAGGCATCGATGCCTTCGCAGGGGAGCAGGGGGTCAGAAGCCGGGCGGGGCAGAGGAAGGCCTGGCCCGGATGGTAAAAGACCGCGCCCCCAGGCCACACACCCCGTACGTGTCGGGGACCGGCAACGATGATATCGGGTGGCCCGTACACCGAATCAATGAGGTCGGACGGCTTAAGGCGTGTGACGTCGGTGTGAGTCCAGTATGCGATCGAGGCATGGACGAAATTGAACTCGTGGGTGGCGCGGGCGTGTGTGGGTCCGGTTCGACAACGGCGACGGTCTCGCAGCCCGCCCCATGGCAGCCCAGACTCATGCCGCGGGCGCCGGAGAACAGGGCCGCCACGCTGGGGGCGCGCAGTGCAGATCCTGACGCGCACAGCGGATCACCCCCTCCGGCAGACCACGAATCGCAGCCAGTTCACCACCTCCGGCTCGCTGATGGCATCCGGCAGGAAGAGGTTCAGGGTAAGACGACCGTAGTACAGCCCATCGTTGTCCAGGACGACCGGGGGGCGGGTTGCGTAAGGGTTACAGGGGCTGAAATTGGAGTAGGGTGAGCCGTAGCGTCCGTACGGGTTCCAGATGCTGTACGCGGAGTACCGGCTCCCGTAGTGGCCGAACTCGTTGTGGACGGAGTCGGGGTCAAAGCGGCTGCAGCTCAGGCAGCCGAGGAACCTACGGTCTGCGTCGTCACCGAACAGGACAAGCCTCCCGGCCGCGGAAGTGGGGATCGCGGCCAGCAGCAACAGGGACATCACGGCAATGGCGACAGCCAACCCACAGTAGGACGGCCTGGTGCTTTTCACCGTTTCACCTCCTCTCGAAGGACTGGACGATGGACCGCAGCAGGCGTGCGCGGCCTGGGCGGATCCGCTCCAGCCGCTCCGGCGCTCGGACGGCTTCTGTAGGTTTCCACTGAAAGACCCGGGCAAGCCCGAGGGACGAAGCGGCCTCCCAGTCCGTGGCATACTTCCGCAGGAAGGCCTGGAACTCGCCTGCGGCCCTGACATAGTCCCCGGTCTCCATGCACACCCATCCCCCGGAACAGACCCGCATCCCCTTCATCCGGATCCTAGCGCTGGATCGCGTCGCACTACTCCAGCTCCTTCCGGTAGTTCCCTTTCGTGGCGTAACCCTCAGCGAGGCCGTACCGGGCCGGAGTGTGGCCTGGACTGTGGGCGAGGGTACAGCAGTAGGCGGCCTCCGCCAAGTCCAGGTGCCTGCGGAAAGCCGGGGAGGATGGATCGGACGCGTAGTGGGTGGATACAGGTCAGCCAGCAGGACGTGAGCGTCCACGTAGCCGAGGTCCATGTGGGTAGCCCGCCGGAGGTGCTGTTTCGCCCTCTGCGCGAACATCGCCCACACTCTCCTCTCTCGGCAAGCAGCCTGCCCATTCGGTCAAAGAGCAGGCTGGGCTCCAGGTACTCCCGGACCGGTGCTGGAGCAGCCACTGTGCCACGAGGACCTGCTTTGCGGCGCTGAAGACGACGGGGCGATCGCGCCAGGGCGGGAGGAAGGGCTGACCAGGTCAGGACGGCCACCAGGAGGGGCCCAAGGGCGACGGCCAAGCGCCCGGAGACTAGGCTCTGCAGGCTCCGGAGGAAGGACCCTGGGAAAAGGGTCGACAGGAACCGGGTAAGCCGGGACAGCCTCGTGGGCCGACCTGTCCGGCGATCCAGCCTGTAGGGAATGCCCTACTGCACGTCAGCCTTGCATCAGCCGCGCTACCCCCTTCGACAGAGTGTGGGCTTACCGACGGCGGCGGGGGGGCACGGTACGGAAAGCCAAAGGTCGCCCAAGCCCCGCGACGCAGTGCTGTGGGCGGGGAGATCCTCCAGCGCTGCCCGTTCCGTAAAACCCTTCGGCCCGCTGTGCGAAATCCGGGGCGGACTGACCTTCCCCGCAGCACCCGGATATCGGTACGTCCGCCGTTGCTAGGCCCGACGGGCCTGCGTTACTATGGCGCCGTCGCATGGGATCAGGTGGCCACCATCGTGGTAACCGTCGTTCTAGCGGTCCTCGCCGGGACCGGGTACAACAACCGGCGTTTCGACGACGTCAACCAGCGCTTCGACGACGTGCACCGCCGCATCGACGATCTGCGGGCGGACGTGAACGCCCGGTTTGCCCAGCTGGACACCCGGCTTGCGCAGGTGGACGCCCGCCTGAGCGAGCTGCGGGAGGACCTTCGGGAGATCCGCGGCCTGCTGCACGAGGCCTTGCCGGCCCGCGCGGGCTGAGCGGAGGCCGCCCAAGCGTCGCACCCTTTACGAAAGCGGGGTAAGTCCAGTGGGTGGCGGACGTCAAGCAGATTCCCACCCGGGAGAGCTGGCTGTATCTGGGGGTGGTGTTGGACGTGTGGAGCCGGGCGGTGGTGGGCTGGTCCATGCGGCCCGACGCCCGGGCGGAGCTAGTGGTGGACGCCCTGGAGATGGCGCTGTGGCGGCGGAAGCCCGCACCGGGCCTGGCGCACCACTCGGACCGTGGGGCGCAATACACCAGCCTGCGGTTGGGGGCTCGTCTGCGGGCTGCGGGATCCTGCCGTCCATGGGCCGCAGGGGGGACGCCTACGACAACGCCTTGTGCGAGGCCTTCTTTGCCACCCTGGAGCGGGAGGTCCTGGGCCGGTACCGGTTCCAGACCCGGGAGGAAGCCCGTTCCTGCTGTTCAGCTACCTGGAAGCCTTCTACAACCGTCGGCGCCGGCACTCAGCTCTGGGGTACCTATGGCTCGCGGAGTTCGAGAGGAGGTGATTGAGCGGACACGAATCTCTCAGCGCTACACGCTCCACGAAAGCGGGGTAGGTCCATGAGGCTTAGAGAAGATCAGTCGAGGGGCGACAGAGCACAGTAAGTGCAGGTAGTTAAGCGGGTGGGTTGGGCCGGTACAGGGCCCTTCTGTGCTGTTATGGATCCAGTACATTGTCCAAAGATCGGGGGAGGAAATCGAGGACGAATTCGACTGCCTACTAGCGTTGGTGTGGCGGAGGTAGCTCGCCGTGCCCCTGATGCTAGGGGCCCGCTGGAGAGGAAGGGGGATCGGTGGCTCGTGCGCCCGTGAATACTTGAATGGATGCTGCAGCCGGAAGTGCGAAGAGTGGTGTGACAGGGGGTGCGGTGGTGCTGGATTTCCTCTGGATTGTCCTCGGGCTTCTCGCCGCGGGAGCGCTGGGTTCGCTGGTGGCGTGGGCCCTCCTGCGGGGCCGGCGCCGGGAAGAGGACGCGGTCCTGGCGGGCCTGCGTGCCCAGGTTGAAATCCTGGCACAGGGCCAGGCCACGCTGCAGCAGGCTCTGACCGCGATCCAGGGCGGGTTGGGCGACCTGCAGGCGAGACTGGTGGAGACCGGGGCGGGCATCAAGAGCGACCTAACTCGCGACCTCCAAGAAGCTCGCCGGGAGCTGCAAGAAAGCGCGTAGCGCCATCCACGAGGTCCGCACCGTTCAAGCCGCCCGGCAGCAGGCGGAGAACGAAATCCGGCAGGCCGTCGGCCGCATCGAAGCCGTTATGGCCGGCCGGGAGCGGCTGGGCGACGCGGGCGAGCAGATCGTAGCCGCGGCCCTTCGCCAGTTGCCTGCCTCGATGGTGGAGCAGGGCTTCAGGGTGAACGGCAGGGTCGTGGAGTTCGCCCTGGTCCTCCCCGACGGACGGCGCCTGCCCATTGACTCCAAGTGGACTGCTGGCGACCTGCTGCAGCGGTTGGCGGAGCTCCCTCCCGGCCCCGAGGCCGACGCTCTAGCCGACGAGATTGAGCGCTGCGTTGCCCGCCGCGCCCGGGAGGTGGCCCAGTACATCGGCCCGCCCGCCACGCTGCCCTGGGCGGTGGCGGCAGTTCCCGACCCCGCCTATAGGGTCTGCCGGAAAGCCCACCTGGAGGCCTACCGAACCGGCGTCATCGTCCTCCCCTACAGCCTGACGGTGCCATACCTGCTCACCCTCTATCAGATGTACCTACAGCAGGCAGGCTCGGTGGACACAGAGCGCCTAGGCACCGCCCTGACCCAGATGGAGCGCCACCTAGACGCCCTGGACCGCACCCTGGAGAACAGCGTGGCCAGGGCCATCGCGATGCTGCAGAACGCCTACGGCGATCTCCGGCGGGGCACCGGCGACCTGCGTGGGACGGTCGCCGGGTTGCGGCAGCCCCCGTACGCATCTTCGGACGGCTGAATTGGTTGCCTCAGATGAAGCATCGTATGCGCTCGCCGCAATGCACTCGCCACCAGCACCAACCTTGAGGCGACGTTCCGACGGCGGCATGCCCTCGATGGGGATGGTCACAGCGTGCCGATTGTCTCGATTCTGCTGTCCATCACCCATGTGATTCACCGCGCCCTCAAAACCTCAGCCGGCCGCCAGCAGGTCGACCATCCGGCCGGCGTTGGCCGCGGCCTGTCCCCGGGTGCAGTTGTTGAACATCAGGGACAGGCGGTCGACCTGGGCGGCGATCCCGCGCGCCTGCCCGGCCCGCTCCCGGAGCTCATCCTCGGAGTACAGGAAGTCGTAGGGGGCCTCCACCCCGGCGCCGCGCTGCCAGCCGACCGCGTTGCGGCCGTGCAGCCGGATGACCGACCAGGAAGTGGTCACCTCGGGGACCGGACGCGGGGCCCAGTCCAGGGGCGGGCACTCGGCGACCACGTGGGCCATATCGAGACTGCGCAGGGCCGACAGGTTCTGCCGGCCCGCTGCGCCCTCCAGCCAGGACCGGTGCCGCCACTTCACCGCCACGGGGCGGCCGGCAAGCCTAGCGCGCACGTACTTCTCACGTACTTCTAGAGAGCGGAGGACCCTCGTGTCGCGGCGCGTCCATCTGGAGAACTGAAGATAACATAAGCCGAGTTTGCCGTGGGCTTCCAAGCCAGCGAGGAAAGCGGTGAACAGGTCCCAGCAGAGGTGCACCACCTCTGCGGACCGGCCCCCGGCCAGGCGCGACTCGCGTGGACCACGTCTGGGGTAGGCGGCGGGGCGGCTCCGGCGGCCCCCGGACCTCCACGGGGTGGCCGGTGAACGGCCCGAAGGCCCTCACCCCGAACAGGAAGCCGTCGGGGGCCTGCGGGCGAGCAGGACCGACTGCTCGGGCGGCAGCAGGGCGTTGTGGGTGGCGTGGATCTTTTCGTGGCGGGGAAGTTGCGGAAGTAGTACAGCAGGCTGCCGCATGTGTTGCCGCGTGCCGCGGCGGGTACCCGTACAGGTCCTCCCAAGCCCACTAGTCCGCGAGCAGGTGCAGTGCGGCCTGATGCAGGCGCGCGGAGTGGTCCCAGGCGGAGCCTTTTCTAGTCGCCGAGCGGCAGCCGGGGAGGAGCGGCCCGCCGCGACCGCGAACTACTGGCGCAAGTCTCCCTGCGCCGGTTCCTTCTGGGGGCGGGTTTGCTGCCGGCAGCGAAGCCCAGGACTACCAGCCGTGGTCACTCGGTGACCCGCGGGGAAGAACTCGTGGCCACCCTGGGCCACGAGCCCCAGGTGGTCACCATCACCCTGGACCTCCTCCTCGCCCAGCGGCGTCCCGTCCGCCAGGTGACCGTCGTCCACACCTCGTCGGAGACGGTGCTGGCGGGCCTGCGGGCCATCCGAAAGGAGTTCGCCTTAGGCCGCTACCCCGGCGTCCGGCTGCGCTCGGTCGCGGTGCGGGGAGCGGACGGCCCCCTGGAGGACTTCCGCACCGAGGCGGACGTCCGCGGGCTGCTGGCAGCCCTGTACCGGGCCGTGCGGGACGCGAAGCGAGCCCACCCGGTGGTGCACCTGTCCCTGGCCGGAGGCCGCAAGGTCATGGGGGTGGCGGCCATGGTGGTGGCCCAGCTCCTGTTCGGCCCTGACGACCGGGCCTGGCACCTGCTCAGCGAGGGCTGGCAGCCCGGAGCCGAGCGGCGCATGCACCTCGCGCCGGGCGAGACCGCGTACCTGGTGCCCGTGCCCGTCCTGCGGTGGACCGACTCCGGGGTCATGCTCGCGGCCCTGGCGGAGCTCGACGACCCGCTGGAGGCCATCCGCCAGTACGAGGAGATCGTCCGGGGGGAGCGCATGCGGCGCCGGCGGGAGTTCGTGGAGCGGTGGCTCACCCCAGCGGAGCGGGAGGTGGCACGCCTGGCGTGCCAGGGCCTGGACAACGCGGGCATCGCACGCCGGCTCCGGCGCAGCCAGCGCACGGTGGCCAACCAGCTCAGCCAGGTGTACGCGAAGCTGGCGGACTGGCTGGGCTTCACCGGGCCTCCGCCGGGCCGACCCCTGCTTCTGGCAGAGCTGGCCCCGTACTTCGAGGTCCTCGGACCGTCCAAAACGGCGGTGGGAAGCGTTCACCAGGTAGAGGAGGGAATCCGGACTCATGCGGGGCCTCAGGGCAGCCGGTAAGCTCCTCCCGAACCCAAATCGGGAGGTGCTGGGAAGTGCGCTACTGGCTCCTGTTGCCTGTTCTGGCCCTGCTGCTCGGCGGCTCCGCGGCGGCCGAGCCGGGCAACGTGATCGCGACGACCGCGGCTTACCAGGCGGCGAACGTCCGCGGGTACACCTGTGAGGTGTGGGCGTGGCTGCCGGCCAGCGAGCGCACGAGCTACATCCTCGGGGTGATCGCCCTGGCGGACGCCCTGTACGCCTCGGACCGTCTGGACTACGCCATGGACGAGGCGGTGCGCCTGCCCCTGAGCGCCGCCGCGTACCGGACCTTAGTGGACACTGGCTGCCGGTACGTGCCGTCCTCTACTCCGGTCCTGGCGGTTCTCTACTCGCTGAAGTGAGGGGGTGAGGCCCGTCGAGGTCGGTCGCTACCGGTTCCGCTGGGTGTCGGAGGAAGCGGGGCGGTTGCCGAGCTTCCTGGGCCCCACCTTGCGCGGCGGCCTGGGGCACGTGCTGCGGCGCATGGTGTGCGTGACCCGCCTGCCGGACTGCGGGGCCTGCCTGCTGCGCTTCCGGTGCGCGTACCCGGTGCTGTTCCAGCCCTTCGCGCCGCCCGCGGTCTCCGCGGGCGGCCGCTACAGCCGGATGCCGGTCCCCTTCGTGCTGCGGGTGCCCTTCGGCCGGTCGTGGCAGCCGGACCGCCGCGCGGGGGACCCTGTGGAGTTCGAGATGGTGCTCGTGGGACGTGCCAACCAGGACCTGCCGTACTACGTCCTGGCGCTCGTGGACCTTGGCCGTGCGGGCCTGGGACCCTCGCGGCACCGCCTGCGCCTGGAAGAAGTAGCTGCCTGGACGCCAGAAGGGTTCGTGCCGGTATACCGTGCGGAGGACGCCACGTTGCGCACGGATGTGCCGCTGGTTCCTCTCGAGCGCCTGCTCGCAGAGGCCTGCCTTCCCGACACCCGCCGGGTTACAGTGCGGTTCGCGACGCCGGTCCGACTCGACCTGCGGGGCGACCTGGTGTACCCAGTGGCCTTTCACCAGCTGGTGCGGGCCCTCGACCAGCGGCTGCACGCACTGGTGGCATGCTACGGGGGGCCTCAGTCCGAAGAGGTGGACTTCGGCGAGGCGGAGCGCGCAAAAGCGGTGAGCGACCGGACCCGCTGGGTGGACCTGCAGCGTTACTCCACGCGGCAGCGGACCAGCATGCGGATCGGCGGGGCCGTGGGCAGCGTGACCTACGAGGGGACCGACTTCACGCCCTTCCGCCGGCTGCTGGCCTTCGGCGAGTGGCTCGGTGTGGGCAAACTCACCAGCATGGGCCTGGGACGCATGGAGGTGGTGCGGCCGTGAGCAGGGAGGCGAAGCTAGCGGCCCTCGCGGGGCTGCTGCACGACATCGGGAAGTTCCGGCAGCGCGCCTTCTGGGCCGAGCGGCGCAACCACCAGGACCACGGCCGGCACTGGGCCGAGAGCACATTGCTCCCGCGCCTGCAGTTTCTGACCGATCCGGAAAAGCGACAAATAGCGGAGGCGGTCGAGAAGCACCACGACTCGCGACCGTACGCCCGGGACGTCCGCCTCGTCCAGGTGGCGGACCGGCTGGCCAGCGGGGAGCGGGTGCCGCGAGAAGAGGAGGCGACCGGGGACCCGTCGGAGGAGCTGTTGGTTCCGGTGTTCGCAGAACTGCGGCTGGATGGCCGCCAGTGGGACGGAGCCGGACAGTGGGCGTACCGCACGGCCCGCCTCGAGCTCGGGTCTTCCGTATTCCCGGAACTCAGGTCGCGGCTCCGCGCGGACTACCGCACCCTCTGGGAGGGCTTCGAACGGGAACTGCGGGCGATTCCCGACGACGCGCCTTCCTTCAGTGACCTGGACGCGTTCGTGTTGACGTGGCTTTCGCTGCTCCGCATTCACGCCTGGTGCGTGCCGGCTGCCGCCTACAAGCACGAGCCCGACGTCTCCCTGGCCGACCACCTGCACGTCACCGGCGCCCTGGCCGCGTGCGTGTGGGAGCTGCCGGGCGCACAGCTCGACCGCCTGGAGGAGGGAGGGGCCGACGACCCGGCTGTGGCCTTGCTGGTGGGCGGCGACCTGTCCGGCATCCAGCGGTTCCTGTACACCATCAGCAGTGCCGGCGCCGCCAAGAGCCTGCGGGGCCGGTCCGCCTACCTGAGCGTCCTCTGCGAGTCAATGGCGGAGCACGTCCGCCGTGAACTCGACCTGCTACCCTGCAACGTCCTCTACAGCGGCGGCGGCCACTTCTACCTCCTGGCTCCCCTCAGTTCCCGGGAGCGGCTACGGAGCCTCCGGGACCGGATCACGGACCTGCTGCTCGACCTGTTCGGAGGCGAGGTGGCCATCGTTCTGGCCTCTGTGGAGCTGAAGGCCGCCGACCTCAGGATCGCACCGGACCAGGAACGGAGCCCTCTCGGCGAGCGCTGGGCCGAGCTTTCCGGTCGGCTGCGGGAGGCCAAGCAGACCCTGCTGAAGGAGGTCGCGGTCAGCAACCCTACCAGGGTTTTCGGCCCCTTCGGGGTGGGCGGCCGGGAGACGTTCTGTGTGGTGTGCCACAGCGAGCCGGACCAGCCGGAGGGCATTACCGCCCGGGGTCTTGCAAGGCCTGTCCGGGACGCTGCGGAAGAAGCGGACCGGAAGTGCTCCCTGTGCGAGAGCTTCGAGGACCTGAGCGGCCGCGTGGCCCGAGCCCGCTACCTCGTCCTGCGCCGCGTGCCGCCTCGGACAGGCGGTGAGCTCCGGTGGCACTCGGCCCTGACCGCCCTGGGCGTCGAGCTGTGGCTGAACACCGAGTCCGAACTGTTCGAGCACTACCGGCCCGGCGACTGGGTGGTGCGCCTGAACGACCCTCGCCTGGACCCGGTAGTTGCGGAGGGCCGGCAGGTCCCCGTGGTCGGCTTCCGGTTCCTCCCGAACTTCACCCCCATGGGCCAGGACGGCCAGATCCGGGAGATCGCGGAAATGGCCGGGGCTTCAGACGGCGCTCCGTACTACGGCTCCCTGCGGATGGACGTGGACAGCCTCGGCCGCCTTTTCTCCGAGGGCCTCGGCGGCCGCCTGTCGCTTTCCCGCGTGGTCACCCTGTCGCGCTCCCTCGCCACTTTCTTCGAAGGCTACCTCAACCGGATCTGCGAGGTGCAGGACCCTGACAAGAAGCGGCTGTACCTTCTTTACTCCGGTGGCGACGACCTGTTCGCGGTGGGCAGCTGGGACGCGGTCCTGGGCCTGGCGGAGGCCATCCGGTCCGAGTTCCGCCGCTACGTCTGTGAGAACCCCGCGGTCACCCTTTCCGGGGGCAAGGCCCTCCACCACGACAAGTTTCCTCTGTACCAGGCCGCGCAGCAGGCGGGCAGCCACCTGGAGTCGGCCAAGGCCTGGGAGCGTGGCGGCCGCTCCAAGGACGCCTTCAACATGTGGGGCCAGGTCGTGGAGTGGGACGACCTGGCGTGGGCACGTCGCTGGCACGGCACTATTCGCTCCTGGCTGGAAGCCCAGCAGGTCCGCCGGGCGTTCGTGTTCAAGCTCGCTCGGATCGCCAGCCTGTACGAGGAGCGACAAAGACGGCTGCGCTCGGAGCACCCCGTGGACGAAGCCGCAGTGCGCCGGCGGCTTCGGTACGAGCGGTGGCTGTGGACCCTCATCTACTACCTGGCGAAGGAAAACACCGAGCTCCAGCCGCACCTGGACCAGCTGCGGCAGGAGCTGGTGGACCAGGACCGGGTCCGTCAACTGGGCCTGTTGGCCCGTTGGATCGAACTTTCCACGAGATGAACCCTTGGACGGGAGGTGATGCGCTGTGCCGCCGAGAGTACAGGACACAGGCCGAGAGGGTGCGGGGGACGTGCGGAACGACGTCCACCGGATCGTCGTCGGCGAGGACTACGAGCTGCTGGTTCAACGAGCCCGTGAGTGGGGTACGCAGCTGGCAGCGGACCGGAGGTTGAGCATGGCCCAGATCCGCCGCGTCTTCGGGGAGGTGAAGCGCCTCCAGATGCGTTGGGAACCGCACCGCCTGCGCATGCTCGGCCCGCGGCTCGCGTACGTCGCCGCACGGACTGGATCGGGCGGCGATCTGCTGCGAAAAATTCTGTCCCCGGCGATCGACCTCGTCTTTCAGGCTCAGGGAGACGGCCAGCAGAAGCGGTTCAGGGTCCTGGCCGACCTTTTCGAGGCGGTCCTGGCTCACTACACGGAGGTAGAACGTCGACAGGGGAGGCGAGAAGAATGAGTAAGAGCGTGCCCGCATTCCTGGGGAAGGTAGTCCTGTCCGCGGAGATGGTTGCCCTCACGGGGCTCCGAATCGGGGCAGCCGCTTCCGGCCTGGACATCGGCGGCGTGGACCAACCGGTCCTGCGCGACCCCGTGACGAACCAACCTTACATACCCGGCTCGTCCCTCAAGGGCAAGCTGCGGAGCTTGCTGACCAAGGCCCACGGCCTCCCGTTGCAGCAGCTCGTCCAAAGGCCGGTGGAGGTCTGGCTCCACTGGTGTACGGACGAAGCCCAGTACCGGACGTGCATGGTGTGCCCCACCTTCGGCCAGTTCCCCTCCGGGCCGCGAGGGGCACGGTTCGACTTCGTGTCGCCCGCGCGGCTCATCACTCGAGACGCCCGGCTGGGCCCGGAGTTGCAGGTAGCGGAAGACGGGCGCGTCTTCCGCAAGCCGTGGAAGGAGGTGGACACGGACCTGCCCTTCAGCGAGGTGAAGGTGGAGGTCGCCCTGGACGTGGTCACCGCGGCCAGCAACCCCCGGCAGATGGAGCGGGTCCCGCCCGGTGCCATCTTCGAGTCGGAGGTGCTGTTCACGGTCTTCCGGCCGGACAGGCAGAGCATCGACGGCGAGATGGAAAAGAAGCGGTTGCGGGAGGTCATCGCCGCCATGCGGCTCCTGGAGGACGACTACCTGGGCTCCTCCGGGACCCGCGGGTACGGAAAGGTGAAGTTCCAGAAACTCCGGCTCTCCTGGCGCCCGCTTGACTACTACCGAAACCCGTCGGCCAGCCCCGAGCAGCTCCTGTGGGAAGGGGACGACCTGGGTGGCCTGCTGTCCGAGTACGACAATAAGGTGGCAGCGAAGGTGTGGGGGGGAACATGAGTTTATACCGCGTCCTCCTGACCCCGCGCAGCGCCTTCCACCTAGGAGAGCGGGGTATCGGGTACGAGGAGACCTCGGAGCTGGTCCACGCAGACACGCTTTTCAGCGCCCTGTGCTCCGTGTGGGTCCTGCTGTTCGGGGAGGACGCCGTAGTGCAGGATCTGCTGCCCGACAGTCCGGACTGGGAACCGCCCATGGGCATCTCCTCGGCGTTCCCCCACGCTGGTCCCGTGCGCTTTTACCCTAAGCCCCTGTTGCCCCCTCCCGACGGTGACGCGGCGCGTTGGAAAGAAGTGGAGTGGCTTTCGGAGTCGCTGTTCTGCGCATGGCTGGAAGGAGCCCGCATACCTCCGGTCACCTTCGCCCATGGCGGCACCGTGGCCCTGGCAGAAGCAGAGCGGGAGGAGCTGCACGCCCACGACCCGAGCCTGCCCTTCTGGAAGACAGCACGGGTCCCCAGGGTCACCCTGGACGCCGTCAGCAATGCCTCCGAGCTGTGGCACTTCGGCCGGCTGCACTTCGCCCCGGGGTGCGGCCTGCACTTCTGGGTGGAGCTGCGGCGCCTGGAGGACCGTTTCTGGACGGCACTACGGCTGCTGGGAGACGTGGGGCTGGGAGGCGACCGCTCTTCGGGTCACGGCCTGTTCGGTGTTGAGTTCAGACGGGAAGACCCGCCGTGGAAGGCCTCGGACAGCCGGTTCGTCACGCTGTCTCCCGTCTACCCCACACAGGCACAGGTCCCGGCCCTTCTACGGGACGGCTGCGCCTACCGTCTGGAGACGCGGACCGGGTGGATCGGCGCCGTACAGGCCAGCCCGTACCGGAGGAAGGCGGTGCGCCTTCTGGCGGAGGGGTCGGTGCTTACCGGGTCGACCAGTGACCTGTGGGGTGCCCTGGTGGACGTCACCCCGGACGGCGTCCCCGACCTGCCGCACCGCGTGTACCGCTGGGGCTACGCCTTCCCCGTGGGAGTGACCCGGCCATGACGTGGGACCTGGTCAGCACGTCCGATTACACCGTGCAGTGTCTCTCTCCCGTCCACGTAGGCACGGAGGAGCGACTGGGGGGCCACGACTTCCTCGTCCTCCGCGGCGCCCTGTACCGTGTCGACGCGGACCGGCTGCTCGGAGAACTGGAGCAGGCGCGGGAAGCCCGCGACCGCTATCTGACGGGAGGCCTGGCGCAGATCGCCCAGTGGCTGCAGCAGGGTGACCGGCTCCGCCGCCTCAGCGTGTACAGCTGCCCGGTGCCGAGAGACCCGCGGCCGCGCGAGGACGTGCGCCCGTTCCTGGCGGACCCCCTGGGCAGGCCGTACCTTCCGGGGACAGAGCTCAAGGGCGCCGTCCGGACCGCGGTCCTGTGGCAGCGCATCTCGCAGACGCGCGACAGAACCGAGCTCGCCCGGCGGGTCGGCCGCACCCGGAACCGGCGGGGAGAGGAGGAGGCCCAGCGAGACCGGCGCTCCGCCGGCGAGTGGCTGGAGGAGACCCTGCTGGGAGAGGACCCTCGCCGGGACGCCTTACGCGTCCTACGGGTCGGTGACTCGACCCCCGCGCCAGCTCCGGGCTTGCGGGTGTACCCCGTGCTGGTGGTCGCCCGGCAGAGTGCTGGCCTCGGTCTGATGGAGTCGCCCGGCTCGCGCGGTCAGCGGAGCCGGTACACCCAGGACGTCGGGCGCGCGGTGGCCAGCTTCTGCGAGTGCCTTCACGACGGCGTCGAGGTGCGCGTCCGGGTGGAGGTAGACAGGTTCCTCCTCGGAAGCCGCGACAGGTGGGGGACAGACGCACGCTTCCTGGAAAGCTGGCCGGAGGCGTGCAACGCCTTCGCCCGGTCGGTGGCGGAGCGAGAGCGCCAGTGGTGGACGCAGGCGGGTAGCGCCGCCCCGCCGTCCCTGCGGCAGCTCGCGGACGCTGTAACCCGCTTTTACACCGAGCTGCTCGGGCGTCTTCAGAGTCTTCCCCCAGGCCACGTGGTCCTGAACCTCGGGTGGGGCGGCGGGTGGCGCACCAAGACGGTGGCCGAACTGTTCGGGGAGGACGTGGTGCGGCGACTGGTGGAACAATACCAGCTCGACCGCAGGAGCGGCAGCCGTCCTTTTCCCAAGACGCGGAAGGTCGCCTGGGTCCAGCGGGACCGCTTCTTCCCAATGGGCTGGGTCCTGTTGGTTCCGGGCTAGGAGGCGAGGCTATGGCGACTGTGCTGCTCCTGACTGTCGGCACCACCGCGGACCCGCTGGTGAAGGCCATCGAGGAACAGCTGCACGACCATCCCGACCTCGTCGTGTACCTCCTTTACGGCCGGCCCTTCCCCGGTCAGGAACCCTCCCCCTTCGAGGTGGCCCAGCAGGTCAAGGACCGTGCGGCGCAGCTGGGCGTGCGCGCGGAGCCGAGGGAGGTCCCGGACCCCGAAGACCTGGACGCCTGCCTTCAGGCGGCGCGGGGTGCGCTGCGCGAGGCTTCCGGCGCAGACCTCGTGGTGGTGGACTTCACCGGCGGCACAAAACCCCTCTCCGCCGCGGTGGTCCACGCCGCGCTCACCGAGCCGGTCGCCGGCAGCCTCGTCATGGAGTACACGGGAGGAGCGGTGCGTGACTCCGCCGGGCGGGTGGTCCGCGAGGCCATGCGCCTGCGACGCAGCGAGCGCACCGCCACAGAGGAGATCACCCGCCGGGTGCTGGACCTAGTGCGCAGGTCCGCTTACCGGGAGGCGCGCTACCTGGCAGGACGCCTGCCGGAGGCCGGCCGGGCCGGTTTCGTCCGGAGCTGCGTGGACGCCCTGTACGCGTGGGACGAGTTCGACTACGAGGCCGCGCGCGACCTCCTCGTCAGGAACTACGCGGCAGCCCGCGCGCTGGGTGACGTGGGTGAGCTGGCTCCTCTCGCAGGGGTGGTCCAGCGCCTGCTGGAACCGGCCAGCCGCCTTGTGGACACTTCCCGGAAGCTGCACCGGTTGCAGGACGGCCAGGGGAAGGACTGGCCGCAGCCGGAGGACGTGGCGCTTCTCGCGGCGGACGCCCTGGAGAACGCCGCCCGCCGCCTGGCGGAAGGGAAGCCCACGGACACCGTCCTGCGCGCCTACCGGGCGGTGGAGACCGCGGTGCAGGCCCGTCTCCTCGCCAACCGGGTCAATCCCTGGAGGCCTGACTGGGACCGGCTGGACCCGGCTCGGCGCAGCGAGTACGAGCTCGCCCTGGCGGGCCGGCTGCCCCAGGAGCTCGCCCTCACCACCGGCCTCCGCCTGGTGGAGGTGCTTGAGGGGCCCCTGCCGGGAACGCTGGCGGAGTTCCTGCGCGACATCCAGTTCAACCGCAACCGCAGCTACCTGGAGCACGGCTACCACCGGGTTCAGGAAGCGGACGCCCGGCGGCTGCTCGGTTACGCCCACGAGGTGTGCGCCCACCTGCTGAAGGTCGACCTGGCCGGCCTGAGGGCCCGGGTGACGCACAGCATGTGATCGGGAAGGATGGGAGCCCTCTACGTGGTCGAGCAGGGAGCGGTGGTACAGAAGGAAGGCGAACGGCTCGTGGTGCGCAAGGACGGCCGCGCGCTGGCGAGCGTCCCCGTGTTCAAGGTCGAGTCCGTCGTGGTTTTTGGCGGCGTCCAGGTGTCCACCCAGGCGATGGCCTTGCTGCTCGCCAACGGGGTCGAGCTCGCCTTTATGAGCGTCGACGGGCGGCTGAAGGGGCGGCTGATGCCTGCGGAGTCTCGCAACGTGTTGCTGCGCTTGCAGCAGTACCAGCGCTACCACGACGCGGACTTCCGGCTGAAGCTGGGCCGGGCCGTGGTCCGGGGCAAGCTGGCGAACGCCCGGGCTTTGATTGTCAGGTACGCGCGCAACCACCCCGAAGCGCCGCTTGCCGGGCCGCTCCGGTCGCTGGAGGACAGCCTGGCCCAGGTAGACTCCGCCACCGACCTTGAGTCCCTGCGTGGGGTCGAGGGGCGCGGTGCCGCCGCGTACTTCACCGCCTTTGCCCGCATGGTGACCGGCGAGCTGAGGTTCTCCGGCCGCAGCCGCCGGCCGCCGGCGGACCCGGTGAACGCTCTGCTGTCCCTGGGCTACAGCCTGCTGACCCACGAGATGTTCGGTGCCGTCGCGGCGCGGGGGTTGGACCCGTACCTGGGGTTTTACCACGACGTCCGATACGGACGTCCCGCGCTGGCTCTGGACCTGGTGGAGGAGTTCAGGGCGCCCGTGGTGGACCGCACGGTCCTCAGCCTCGTCAACCGCCGGGTCTTTGGGCCGGAGGACTTCGAGGAGGGGGAGGAAGGCGGGGTGTTCCTGACGAAGGAGGCCTTCCGGCGATTCCTTGCGGCCTACGAGGAACGCCTCAGCGGTCCGGGCCCCGCGAACCTCGAAGGCGGCTGGCGGGCCGCCTTCCGGGAGCAGGTAGGGCGGCTGGTGCGGGCAGTCCGCTGGGGGGAAGCGTATGAGCCGCTCCGGGTCGAGGGCTGACCTGGGATCGTGCCCTACGTGGTGGTCGCCTACGACATCCGGGACGACACGCGCCGGCTGCGCGTGGCCAAAGTCCTCAAGAACGCCCTCGAGCGGGTACAGAAAAGCGTGTTCGAGGGCGAGCTGGACTCCGACCGGCTGGAGGTCGTGGAGGCCAGGGCCCGCCGGCACCTGGACGAGCGGGAGGACAGTCTGAGGGTGTACGTGCTCTGCAGCCGCTGCTCGCAGGCGGTCCGGGCCTACGGGGTGTCCCCGGTGGTGGACGACCCGGACGTCCTGATCGTGTGAGCGCGGGTGGACCTTGAAAACTGAATAGGTCGGAGGAGCCGCTAACCCCGGGGGCGGCCGGACAGCGGGGGCGATTAGCTGTTCGCCGTTCTTTCGGGGCCGAGCCCGGGGCAGTCCTTCGAGAATGACGAATAGCTTTCTCCCGCGGCCGCCGGCGTGCGTGGCTATGTTCGTCCGAAGGCGGAGGTTTTTGCCATAGACGGCGGCCGCGGGAGAAACACCGAGACCCGAACCGAGGGGATTGCGACAATGGAAATGGCCCGCCGCTAGCTATATCGAGCCTAAAGAAGCGGTGGGAGAAACACCGAGACCCGAACCGAGGGGATTGCGACTTCACCTCCTTGTCCGAGTCGCCCTGCGAGACCTCTTCGTCCTGGAGAAACACCGAGACCCGAACCGAGGGGATTGCGACTCGCGCATATTTCTCTCACCTCCCCTCTTTTCGTGTTCGCGGAACAAAGGAGAAACACCGAGACCCGAACCGAGGGGATTGCGACAGCTCGACCGGTTGCATCCTATCCCTCCTTTCTCGGCCCCGGATGGAGAAACACCGAGACCCGAACCGAGGGGATTGCGACCCCGTAAGCCGGAGGGAAATAAACCCACCGGCGTTTACCAACTCGTGGAGAAACACCGAGACCCGAACCGAGGGGATTGCGACTCTCGATCAACATCTTCCCGGCATAGGTCTTCCCCACGCCCGGAGGAGGAGAAACACCGAGACCCGAACCGAGGGGATTGCGACCGTGCACCTCTACGACGCCGTGGCCCGGGTTGTTCTCCTCCTCGTTCGGAGAAACACCGAGACCCGAACCGAGGGGATTGCGACTCGCCTTTCTCCAGGGCCAAGAAGTCGGCGTCCCACTCACGCGGAGGAGAAACACCGAGACCCGAACCGAGGGGATTGCGACCCCTTTCGCGACTTCTGGGCCTTCCACCAGGCCAGTAGCGCTTCAGGAGAAACACCGAGACCCGAACCGAGGGGATTGCGACCTCAAAGGGCTCTCCGACGCTCTCGATGCGTGCGAGGGCTACCGCAGGGAGAAACACCGAGACCCGAACCGAGGGGATTGCGACTCCAGGACCATGGGCGCTCACCTCCTCTCTCGCAGGTGTTCGCCGGGAGAAACACCGAGACCCGAACCGAGGGGATTGCGACATGGCCTTGGATTGTGGAAGTTCGAAGCCCTAGCGGGGGGAGAAACACCGAGACCCGAACCGAGGGGATTGCGACTCTGTGGTCTTCTGGGCGTTACCTTCCGGCAAACCCAGAATCCCAACCGGAGAAACACCGAGACCCGAACCGAGGGGATTGCGACCTCTCCAACGTGAATCGCATTTCCTATCACCTCCTTTCCTTGTTGGAGAAACACCGAGACCCGAACGGAGGGGATTGCGACCAGTTGGACACCATCCCGATGGCCAACAGCAGCAGCACAGAAAACGGAGAAACACCGAGACCCGAACCGAGGGGATTGCGACCTTCACTGTCACCGTGGCCGGTTACGGCAGCGGCGCCATCGTCGTGGGGAGAAACACCGAGACCCGAACCGAGGGGATTGCGACTGGGGACGCTATCGGAAAACGAAGCGCAGGATCCCCACCAGAAGTAGGAGAAACACCGAGACCCGAACCGAGGGGATTGCGACACTCGGTGCACAGAAGAAACGTCGCTCCCCACGTAGTGGTGGCTACGTAGGGGAGAAACACCGAGACCCGAACCGAGGGGATTGCGACGCGCGCCGACAATCGCGCCCACGTCCACGGGCTGCGGCTGCGCGATGAGGGAGAAACACCGAGACCCGAACCGAGGGGATTGCGACCCGGAACGCCTGGTACTCCACCTGGCCGTCGTGCCAGCGGTAGGTGGCCTGGGAGAAACACCGAGACCCGAACCGAGGGGATTGCGACGTGATGCGGACACGCCCTCCCCGGACGCCGAGCATCTGGGCGATGACCGGGAGAAACACCGAGACCCGAACCGAGGGGATTGCGACTATAGACCCCAAAACTCCGCCCCGCACTCGTTGCAACGGAGGTACGGGGGAGAAACACCGAGACCCGAACCGAGGGGATTGCGACTACGAAAGCTAATCCAGCGGGCCTTCCCCGACTACAGGGGAAGGACGGAGAAACACCGAGACCCGAACCGAGGGAATTGCGACAGGCCGTCGCGGACCTCAACTGGCTTCACGAGTACCTTCGGAAGGGAGAAACACCGAGACCCGAACCGAGGGGATTGCGACTTGACGACCCAGCGCCCGTGCTTCAAGTCGGCCTTCCGAAGGTACGGAGAAACACCGAGACCCGAACCGAGGGGATTGCGACTAGTCCTCCAGCAGGGATTCGAGCAATGCGCGGAGCTTTGTCTTCTTGTCGGAGAAACACCGAGACCCGAACCGAGGGGATTGCGACATTCATCAGGGTACATGTCAGGGTGCAGGCCGCGGCCTTCATACCAAGGGAGAAACACCGAGACCCGAACCGAGGGGATTGCGACCCCCCAGATTTTGCGCACGTGGTGGGACGGCGGCAGCCGATCCTACGGAGAAACACCGAGACCCGAACCGAGGGGATTGCGACGGGTCTGTGAGCAGGGACGAGCGGATCCGGATGGTCCCGGACTGGGAGAAACACCGGGACCCGAACCGAGGGGATTGCGACCCATTTAAACTAATCACTTCGTCTTCTCCACCGTGTTCGCAAAGCTTGGGAGAAACACCGAGACCCGAACCGAGGGGATTGCGACTTGCGAACGAAAGTCGTCAGAAGCTTCGTGCACTTACGGTAATCGGAGAAACACCGAGACCCGAACCGAGGGGATTGCGACGCGTATAGCTCACGGCCCGTCGTGCACAACCGGTTCCTGGGTGCCCAAGGAGAAACACCGAGACCCGAACCGAGGGGATTGCGACGTGGACGCAATAGCAACAGACGGCGCGGGCGTAGGCAGGTTGGCCTCCAGGAGAAGCACCGAGACCCGAACCGAGGGGATTGCGACGCGACCTCTTCGGCCGCCCAGGGCAGGGGCCGGATCATGGCGGCCATCTTGGAGAAACACCGAGACCCGAACCGAGGGGATTGCGACGGCAGCCGCTGGTACTTGAAGGCTGGGCACGTGCAGAACACGGCCCGGGAGAAACACCGAGACCCGAACCGAGGGGATTGCGACGTGTCGCGACGCGCCATCGCTTCATCTGGACCGCACAGAGGGAGAAACACCGAGACCCGAACCGAGGGGATTGCGACTCTGTCGGGACACCCCCAGGTACCTGGCGATGTCCACCTGTCGGGGAGAAACACCGAGACCCGAACCGAGGGGATTGCGACCCGGCCTCGTAGCATGCG
>VAPR01000630.1_pt1 | contig 21577 bp, 20 predicted proteins | sample 3380701 | NCBI WGS metagenome assembly VAPR01 (sample SAMN11536904, study PRJNA540576) | hot springs metagenome | isolation source: hot spring wet sediment | place: Spain: Lobios | collected 2014-01 | reverse complement strand
CAGCGGCACGGGGGAGCCCTGACCTTCGTCGCCGCCCTCGGCGTCCTCCTCATCCTCCAGAACGCCGCGCTGTGGTGGTTCGGTGGGGACTTCCGCCTGGTCCCTTCGCCGTTCGGTGACGGGAAGTTCACCGCGGGCGGGGTGGTCCTCACCCACCACCAGGCGTTCGTGTTGGGCGCCACCGCGTGTCTGGTCCTCCTCCTGTGGGTGGGCCTGCGGTACACGAAACCCGGGAAGGCGTTGCGGGCGGTGGCCCAGCAGCCGGAGGCAGCCCGGCTGGTGGGGATTGACAGCGGGCGGGTGGGGTTGCTGGCCTTCGCGGTGGCGGGCGGGCTGGCCGGCGGCGCGGGAGCCCTGATGGCACCCGTGCGTGCCTTCGACCCCCACATGGGCGCCGTGGTGATCCTGAAGTCCTTCGCCATCGTGATCTTCGGCGGCATGGGGAGCGTCCCAGGCGCCCTCGTGGGGGCGGTGGTGGTGGCGCTGGCGGAGACGTTCACCGCAGCGTACCTGGCCGCGGAGTTCGCGGACCTGGTGGCGTTTGGCCTGATGATCGCGGCCCTGTTCGCACGGCCGCAGGGGCTGCTGGGCCGGGTGGCGGCGTAAAGACGTGGGGAAGGGGCGGAGCATCCTGCCGGTAGGTTGGGGCGCACTCGCCCTGGTGGTCGCCCTGGTTGCGCCGGTCCTGCTGCGGAGCCCGTCTCACCAGAACCTCCTGGTGCTGACGGGCATCAACGTGATTCTAGTAGCGAGCCTGGACATGTTGATCGGGCTGAGCGGCCTGATCTCCCTGGGCCACGCGGCCTTCTGGGGGATCGGCGCGTACACGTCGGCGCTGCTGGTGATGCGCGCCGGAGTCCCCTTCCTCGCGGCCCTGCCGGCCGCCGGGTTGGCCGCGGCCGCGGCAGGGCTGGTCATCGGATACCCGTCGTTGCGCCTGCGGGGGCACTACTTCGTCCTCGTGACGTTCATCTTCGGGATCATCGTGACGCTCCTCCTCACGAGCCTGGTGGATCTGACCCGAGGCCCCATGGGGCTCCCGGGGATCCCCTTCGCCACCCTCCCGCGGGTGGGAGGCGGCCAGGTGGTGCTCAACACGTTCCAGGACAAGGTGCGGTACTACTACCTGGTCCTGGGGATGGCCCTCCTCACCCTTTGGGTCCGCTCCCGCCTGGTGAGGTCCCGCATGGGGCGCGCCCTGGTGGCGGTCCGGGAGGACGAGGATCTGGGCCAGACCCTGGGGGTTGACACCCACCGGTACAAGGTGGGGGTGTTCGTCCTCAGCACGGCGCAGGCGGGGCTCGCGGGTTCTCTGTACGCCCACTACACCACGTTCCTCGCACCCGAGATCTTTGACTACGTGACCTCCTTCGACCTGTTTGTCATGAACCTGGTGGGGGGAGCAGGCACCCCCGCCGGACCCGTGCTGGGCCCGGTGTTGCTCACCGCGGTGCGGGACGCCCTCCGGTCCGCGAACCCGGTGCTGGGGGCGGTGCTGTTCGGCGCCTTCCTCATCCTCTCCATCCGGTTCCTCCCGCGCGGGGTGGTGGGGGTCTGGGACCGTCTGAGCGGGAGCCGGCGGTGGTGACGCCTGTCCTGCACGTGGAGGGTCTCACGCGGTCCTTCGGAGGATTCCGGGCCGTGTCGAACCTCACGTTTCACGTGGAACCCCGCGAGATCCTCGGACTCGTGGGTCCGAACGGGGCTGGAAAGACCACCACCTTCAACCTCATCACCGGGTTCCTGCGCCCCACGGCAGGGCGGGTGTGGTTCCAGGGCGTGGAGGTCACCGGACTCCCGCCCCACCGACTGGCCCGGTTGGGCTTGGTCCGGACGTTCCAGCAGACGCGGGTGTTCAGCCGCCTCACCGTGGAGGACAACATCCGCCTGGCGCTCCACCGGCACGAGCCGGGCGGGTTGCGCCGAACCCTGTGGGGTCCGGCGCCAGGGGAAGCGGCGGCCCTCCAGCGACGGCTGGACGAAATCCTGGAGTTCGCCGGGTTGCAGCACGCGCGGCGGAGGCGGGCGGAGGAGCTCCCCTACGGGGAGCAGCGGATCCTCGGCGTCGCCATGGCGCTGGCCGTGGATCCCGTGCTGCTGCTCCTGGACGAGCCTCTGGCGGGGATGAACGCCGCGGAGGCGGAGGCGGCCATTCAGCTGGTGCGTGCCATCCGCGACCGAGGGGTCACGGTCCTGATCATCGACCACCACATGGAGACCCTCATGCGGCACTGTGACCGGCTGGTGGTGCTGCACCACGGGGAGAAACTGGCCGAGGGACGGCCGGAGGAGATCCGGCGGCACCCGGAGGTGGTCCGCGTGTACCTGGGCGAACAGGCTGCGGTATAGGGGGCGGCGGTGCGTGGTGAGGCCCTGCTGGAGGTGGACCGGGTAACGGTGTTCTACGGCCGGGTCCGGGCACTGCAGGAGCTCAGCCTTCAGGTGTGGCCGGGCGAGGTGGTCGCCCTGCTGGGCAGTAACGGCGCCGGGAAGTCCACCACCTTGCGGCTGATCTCCGGCCTCGTGGCCCCGGCAGAGGGGCGCGTGCGGTTCCGGGACCGAGAGCTGGTAGGGCTGGATCCCGCCTCCATCGTCCGCCTGGGCATCGCCCACTGCCCTGAGGGGCGCAAGGTGTTTCCCGAGATGACCGTGCGGGAGAACCTGGAGATGGGAGCGTACACACGCGGGGGCCGTCTGGAGGCGGACCTGGAGCGGGTGTGGGCCCTGTTCCCCGTGCTGCGGCAGCGGCAGCACCAGCTGGCGGGGAGCCTGTCCGGCGGAGAACAACAGATGTTGGCCATCGGCCGCGCCCTGATGGCGCGGCCCGCGCTGCTGTTGTTGGACGAACCCAGCATGGGGCTCGCTCCCGCGGTGGTTCAGGAGGTGGCTCGGGCGATCCGAAACCTCAACGCCTCGGGCACCACGGTCCTCCTGGTGGAGCAGAACGTACACGTGGCCCTGCGCATCGCACACCGGGGGTACGTGTTGGAGAACGGCCGAGTGGTGGTGTCGGGCACGACGGAGGAGCTGGCGCGCGACGACCGGGTCCGGCGGGCGTACCTGGGAGCCTGAAGCGGCCCTCGCTTGTTTCGTCCGCGCCGGGACCGGGGATCGTGTAGGGATGCTGAGGGTTTCCGAGGTGTACTTGAGCCCCACCAACCAACTTCTGCGGTGTACGGGCCCTCGCTGCCCCCTCTTTGGGGGAATCCTTCTCACCCGCTCGGGGCTGGTCAGAGCGGATTGATGAGGTATCGTTTGGACCGCGGGAACAACATGGGGGGTCGCAGCTGGTGAACGGACACTCCTGAGTCGGGGTGCTGCGGCAACCCTGCGCCGGAGCTGAACTCGCCTGGGTAGCTTGCCGTTGCGGAGCCGACTCGCTCGTGATTAGCATGGTCTCGCACGGCAGGGTGATGTGCTCGGTCTACAGGGGGTGAACCCATGGCTGTGAGGGCACGCGCGCTGGGCGTGGTGGCCTTGATCTTGGCGCTCATAGGGGCGGCGCCAGCTCTGGGACAGAGGAGCCTCGCAGACGCGGCGCGGGCGGAGGGCCGGGTGGTGGTCTACGGCACCATGGCGGCCGACAACTTCGACGTGATCGCGCGGATCTTCAAGGGTCGGTACGGGGTCGAGGCGGAGTACTGGCGGGCGGCTCCGGACCGGGTGCTGGATCGCGCGCTCTCCGAGGCTCGTGCCCGGCGGGTGTTGTTCGACGTGGTCATCGGCCCCAGCTACGCCCTACGGCTCTTGAAGCGCCAGGGGGTGTTGGCGGCTTACGCGAGCCCGTCGTATGAACTGTTTCCCCGGAGCACCTGGGACCGGGACGCCGTCCTCTCACCGCCGTACCGGGTGACGCCCGTTGGTGTGGTGTTCAACACCCGGCTGGTCCGTCCGGAGGAGACCCCGCGCACCTACCTGGACCTGCTGGACGCGCGGTGGCGGGGTAGGATTGCGATGGCAGACCCGACCTTCAGTATCTTCAGCGCGGCGTGGCTGGTCAACCTCCAACGGTACCTCGGGGGGCGGTGGCGCGCCTTCGTGGAGGGGCTGGCAGCCAGCGTGGGAAGCCTCGAGGAATCAACCCTCACGGTGGTGAGCAAGGTCGGGGCCGGGGAGCAGCCGATTGGAATCGCTCACCTGAACTTCATGTACTTGCTGGTGCGGCAGGGTGCTCCGTTGGACTACGTGCCCACGGACCCGATCCTGGCGGACGCCCAGGTGGCGGCGATCTCCCGCGACGCCCCGCACCCGAACGCGGCGCGGCTGTTCGTGGACACCCTCTCCTCTCGGGCGGGCCTGCTGGCCTTGGCCCAGGCCGGGGAGTTCGTGGTGGTCCCGGGCATCTACCCGCCGGTGAAGGGGGCAGATCGGCTCAAGGTCGTGGTGATGGAGGATCTGGACGAAGACGGGTTCGCACGCTTCCGGGCGGAGTTCGGAGGGTTGTTCCGCGGGCGCCGCAGGTAGTCGAGGACGAAGATGATCGGCAGGTGGCCGAGGGCGGTATTCTATGACTCCAAGGGCACGCTGTTTGACTGGGCGTGGACGTGGCACAAGACTGCGGAGGCGCTGCTGTCCGAGCACGCACCGCAGGTCCCAGTCAACGACTTCCTCGCAGACTGGGTGACCCTGTTCGAGGGGTTGCACCGTCGGGCGGCCTTCCGCGGCTACGCGGACTTCTTCGGGGTTCTGGTGCGCGACGCCCTAGCGTACGCGTGCCGACTTTACGGGATCCGCTGTGAGGTGGGGCGGTGGCTTGACCTGCTGATGGCGCTGCAGGCGCAGGTGGAGCCGTTCCCAGAGGTCTCGGAGGCGTTGAGACGCCAGCGAGCCCTGGGGGCGAGGATCCTCGTGTTCTCGGACGTGGAGCGGAGGTTCTTGGACCTGTACCTGGAAAAGTTGCGCGGGTTCGAGCCGGACTTCGTCGGAACCACGGAGGAGGCGCGGATCCAGAAACCGAATCCACGGGTCTACCGGTGGGTGCTCCAGCGGGTGGGCCTGGACGAGCGGGATGTTCTGTATTGCGCCGGGCCTCAGTTCGACGTGCAGGGGGCGATGGCGGCCGGGATGAAAGCGGCGTGGGTGCGGAGGCCGGGCGGCCGCCTGGACATGAGCGAGGGCGACTTGCCACCGGACTACGAGGTGCGGGACCTGTTGGAGCTGACCGAGCTGGTCGCGGTCAACCTGGGGCAGGGCTGGGGGAAGGGGAATGAGCACCGGTGAGCTCCTCGAGCCCGCCCGGCGCATTCCCGTCTATGCAGAGTGCGAGGTGGTTGTGCTGGGTGGGGGGCCGGCGGGGATTGCCGCGGCCGCAGCCTCCGCACGAATGGGATGCTCGACAGTCCTGGTGGAGCGGTACGGGTTTTTGGGTGGGATGGGCACCGCGGCTGGCGTCACGGCGTTTTGCGGGTTGTACGCGAACGTGTACGGGGAGCACCGCCAGGTGGTGTTCGGAGTGGCGCAGGAGCTGCTGGACCGGATGGCGCATTTGGGAGGCCTCAACCGCCCACACCTCTCGTTGGGAGGTCGGATCCTCGCGCAGGCGTACGACACCTCGGTGTACAAGATCGCTGCAGACGAGCTGTTGCTGTCGTCCGGAGTGGAAATCTTGTTTCACGCCTTCGGTGCGGGGGTGGTGATGGCCGACCGGGGGACGGTGGACGCGCTGGTGGTGGAGACCAAGAGCGGGCGGCTCGCGATCCGCGGGCGCGTGTTTGTGGACTGCTCGGGGGACGGAGACCTGTGCGCGTGGGCGGGGGCGCCGTACGAGAAGGGGAAGGGCCCTGGGGAGCTGCTGTACCCCACCACCATGTTCCGGGTGAACGGGGTGGATCCGGGGCGGGCGGGGCGGGCCTGGGAGGTGATTCCCGCCCTCATGGAGCAGGCGGAGCGGGAGGGAAGGAGGCTTCCCCGAAGGGCGCCCATCGTGCGGCCGCAGCGGAACCCGGTGGAGTGGCGGGTGAACTTCACACAGATCCGGAACCCGGACGGGAGCCCCGTGGACGGCACAGACGTGCGGCAGCTGAGCTATGCGGAGGTACAGGGGCGGCGGCAGGTGTGGGAGGTGTTCGAATTCTTGCGGGAGCGGGTGCCGGGCTTTGAGAGGTGCTACATCGTGGACATCCCGCCTCAGGTGGGGATCCGGGAGACGCGGCGGATCGTGGGAGACTACCAGCTCACGGAGGAGGACATTCTGGGGTGCGCGGAGTTCCCGGACGCGGTGGGGGTCAACGGGTGGCCGGTGGAGGATCACGTGCTGGGGACCGTACAGATCCGGTGGCCGCCCGAGGGGTCGCGAGGGTTCAACCAGCTGCCGTACCGGATGCTGCTGCCGAAGGGGCTGGACAACGTGCTCGTGGCCGGACGGTGCGCGTCCATGACCCACGGGGGCCAGTCGGCAGCCCGGGTGTCGGGGCCGTGCTTCGTGATGGGGGAGGCGGCTGGGACAGCCGCGGCCATGGCGGTGAAGCGGAGAATACCGGCCCGGGCGCTCCCGGCCGAGGAGTTGCAACGACGGCTGCAGTCCAACGGAGTCTTCCTGGGCTTCGGACCACCTCCCGAAGGGCGCCTGGAGTGGACAGACTGACTCTGCCGCGGCTGTTCGCTTCAGACGTTTTGCAGTCCGCCCCCGTTGCGGGAGTGGCTCATCCCCGCGAGGTGCTCATGGAGTACACGCGCTACGAACTGCTTCTCGTCCGCGCTGGGAGGAGTGACGGGGAGGGCGGGCGGTCCTGCGGGGATGCGTAGGACCTCCAAAGCGCACTTGAGGCCTACCAGGATGCCCGCCTGCCGCGGGGTGCGCACCTCGTACAGGCGCATCAGGCGCGTGACCCTGCGAAGGGTTTCGGCGGCGGCCTCGCCGCGCGCGACAGTTTCGAAGGCTTCCACGAGGTCGTTGGGGACGAGGTTTGCCAGGGAGGGCACGATGCCGTCCGCGCCCACCAGCACCGCCACGTCCACCAGGTGGTCAGTGCCCAGGAAGGTACGGAAGTCTGGCGCGACCTCCCGGAACCGGGGAATCCAGCTGCGCAAGGAGTCCACGTCCCCGGAGGAGTCCTTGAGGCCCACGAACGCGGGGGAGGCCGCCAGTTGAAGGCAGACTGGGTAGGGGATGGCAGAGCCGGTGTTCTGCGGGATGCTGTATAGCAACACGGGCAGGGGGCTGGCGTCGGCGATCGCGTGGAAGTGTCGCAGCAGTTCTCCTTCACTGCAGTGGTAGTAGTAAGGAACGGTAGCCACCACCACGTCCGCCCCCGCCTGCGCCGCCAGCCTTGCCATGCGCGCGGCCGGGGCGGTCGCCGGGGCCAGGACCCCGGCGAGCAGCAAAGCCCTTCCCGTATTGGCCTCCGAGGCAGCCGAGACCAGGCGCAGCCACTCCGCCTCCTCCAGGGCCGGCCCCTCGCCCGTGCTGCCGGCCACGAAAATGGCGCGGATGCCGCCGGAGAGAAGGTGGTCCACCAGCCGGCCCACCGCGGAGGCGTTGACCCGGCGGCCGTCTGGCTCGAGGGGGGTGACCATGGGAACCACGACCCCGCGGAGGTACGACAGATCCGCCATCCTGGTCCTCCCTACGGAGAGTCTGCAGGCCGTGAACGAAGGCGGCTCTTGTGACCCTGAGCACGCCGCAGGACGCTGGCGAGGGGCAGAGACCACACCGCGAGGGTGAGCAGGGCCAGCGCCCCGCTCAGCGGCCGCGACACGAACTGGAGCAGATGACCTTCGCTTTTGATCAGGCTGATCATGAAGTTCTGCTCGACCAGGGGGCCCAAGACCAGGCCCAGGACCACGGGGGCCACGGGAAAGCCGCCGGCCTCGAGAAAAAAGCCAAGCAGTCCCATGACCAACATCACGCCCACGTCAAACAGACTGTTGTTGATGGCGTAGGCACCGATGATGCAGACGAGGGTGATGGTCGGTAGGAGCACGTTTCGCGGCACCCGCAGCAGGTGGCTGCTGGCGCGGATGGCTGCGAAACCCAAAGGCACCATGGGGAGGTTGGCCAACACGAAGGCGCCCCGGAAGCCGCCACCAGCGCCGCCACCAAGCCTGACGCAGCCAGCCGGTTCCACGGTTGCATGGACGCTCATCCCCTCCTGTTCTGGTAACGTTTGCAGTTCTGCGCGTCCCCCGGAACTCCTCCCCCTCGGGGCAGGTCACGGCCCCAGGACCCAACGGGGGAGGAAGAGGACGAGGTCGGGCCACACGGTGATGAGGAGCAGGACAACCAGCAGTGGCACCAGGAACGGCGGTGTGTTCCGCACCACGGTCTCGAAAGGAAGCTGGGCCACCCGGGAGACCACGAACAACACGATCCCAACCGGGGGAGTCAGGGTGTCGATCATCAGGTTGAGCACCATGACCACGCCGAAATGGATCGGATCCACCCCCAAAGGCTTCACCGCAGGCAGCAGCACCGGGACCAGAATGATGATGGCGGCCAGGGCCTCGAGAAAGCAGCCCACGACCAGGAGGAAGGCGTTGACGGCGAGGAGGAACACCAAGGGGTTGGGGGAGACCGCCACCAACCAGCCCGCGAGCATCTGGGGGATCTGAGCGCGAGCCAGCACCCACGCGAACAGGGACGAGGTCATGACGAGGGCCAAGATGACCCCGTTGGCCTCCACCGTTTCCAGGAACAGGCGCGGCAGGTCCCGCCACCGGAGCTCCCGGTGCACCACCAGTCCGAGGAAGATGGCGTACGCGGCAGCCACCGCTCCGGCTTCGGTGGGCGTGAACGCACCGCTGAGCATGCCCCCAAGGAGGATAGCTGGCGTGGCCAGGGACGGGAGGGCGGCCCAGGCTTGCGCCGCCGCCGACCGCACGGGCGGCAGGGGCCGGCGGGGATAGTTGCGACGGCGGGCGATCCACGCGAGGTGGACCATCAGGGCGCCGGCCATGAGCAGCCCCGGCACAACACCCCCCAGGAAGAGACGGCCGATGGAAGCGTCCGCAGTCACCGCGTACACCAGCATCGGCACGCTGGGGGGGATGATTGGACCGATGGTGGCGCTGGCCGCGGTGACCGCGGCGGCGAACTCCCGCTCGTAGCCCTCGTCGGTCATGGCCTTGATCTCGATGGCTCCCAAGCCCACGGCGTCGGCCACCGCGGATCCCGACGTCCCTGCGAAGATCACGCTCCCCACCACGTTCACGTGTGCCAAGCCGCCCCGCATCCACCCCACGAGCGACTCGGCGAACCTGTAGATGCGGGTGGTCACGCCGGAGGTGTTCATCACCAAGCCCGCCAGCATGAAGAAGGGCGCTGCCAGGAGGGTGAAGGAGTTTGCGGCGGCGGTAACCCGTTGCGGCACCGCGAGAAGGACGTCTCCGTGGCTCCACAGGTAGGCCGCGGCGGCAAGGCCGAGGGTGACGAACAGAGGAAGGCCGAACGCGACCATCAGCAACCACAGGACGAGTAAGGAGCCCACCCCCAACTTTGCGGCCCTCAGCTCCTGCGCAGGTCTTTCCACAGCTGTTCCGCGGCGCGCACCGCCAACAGCACCGCGGACGCAACGGCGGCGGCATAGATGGCCGACCACGGGAGCGGGAAGGTAATGGCCAAGGTGGAGTGGGATAGCCACGCGAGGCGGGCGCCCTGGAGGCCCAGCACTACGGCAAAGACCAGGGTGGCCGCACCCCCCATGGCCCGGGCTGCGGCAGCCGCCCGCCGGCCAAAACGGTCCGCGAGAGCACCGATGCGGATGTGCGTGCGGTGGCGGACCGCCATGCCGATCCCCAGGTAGCAGGTCCAGATGTACAAGTAGCGGGCTGCCTCCTCTGTCCACACCAGGGGCCGGCCCAGAGCGTAGCGGAACACCACCTGGGCGAGAATCACCACGAAGATGGCGCCAAGCAGGGCGGCCGCGAGAACCGAAGCGGCTCGGTGCAGGACCTCAGGGGTCTTCACCGGGGCCTCCCGAGAGAGGGGTGTAGGAGGCCCCGCGGCCGCCCTCTGGCTCTCACCGGGTGTCCACGATCCGCTGGTACAGCCCTGGCCCCCACTGCGCCTCAAACTGCTTGGGCAAGCTCTCCAACACCGGCCGTCGGAAGGAGTCCACGTCTGGCTGGATGATGTCTATGCCTTGCTGGCGGAACTTGTCCTGCAGGGTCCGCTCGCGGTTCAGGATCTCCTGGTTGTGCCAGGCGATGGCTTCCTCGATCGCTTCCGTGAGGGCCCGCTGGAAGGGGCGGCCCAGGGCGCGCCACACCCGCTCGTTGATGAGGATCAACCGCGGGGTTAGGATGTGGCCGGTGAGCACTAGGTACTTCTGGACCTCGTACAGCTTGGCCGCGTCGATGGTGGGGAGCGGGTTCTCTTGCCCCTCCACCACGTTCTGCCGGAGGGCCAGGTACAGCTCTCCGAAGGGGATGGGCGTGGGCTTTGCGCCCCACGCGCGGGCCATGGCCACGAACACCTCGTTCTCGGGCACGCGGAGCTTGAACTCCCGGAGGTCCGCCACGGTCCGCACAGGCTTGCGGGTGGTGGTCAGGTGCCGGACGCCGTAGTACGTGGCAGCCAGGATGCGGACGCCGCGCGGCTCCGCGAACGCCCGGGACAGCTCCTGGGCGATGGGGCTTTTCATCACCTTTTGGAGGTGTGCCTCGTCGCGCCAAACGTACGGCGCTTCGAGGGCGCCCAGGGGTGGGAAGAACTGACTGATGGCCGCGGCGCCCTCCGTGGTCATCTGCTGCGTGCCGACAATGACGTTTTCGATCTGGTCGCGGGTGGTGCCGAGTTGCCCTGCGGGGAAGGCTTGGATCTGGAGTTGGCCTTGGGTCTGGGTTGCCACCCTCCGCGCGATCCGCTCGATCATGTGGACGGAGGGGTGATCGGGAGGCAGGACCTCACCCCAGCGGAGCACCATCACCGCACCTGAGGGCCTGGCGAGCGCGGCCACCGCGAGCGCGAGCACCGGCAGGACCAGCCGACGCGTCATCGCGTCCCCACCCCCTCTGGGTATGGTAACGTTTGCAGGTGGCTGCAGAGTACGCGCTGTGGCCGCCCCTTGTCAAGGGGCTACGGGCTCTAGGCTGAAAAGTGTGGAGGTGAAGGGAGCAGGCGGCAGACGAGCCGAGGGATGGCTAGCTAGAGCCGGGGCTACGAGGTGATGGTGGACGGGCCCGGGGCAACTTCCACGGTGCCGCGGCGGAGCCGAGCGCCGCACGACTCCCGGACCACAAGCCGCGGCGGGAGCGTCACCACGCGGGGTGGCAAGGACGGACGGTGGATCCGCTCGAGCAGCAGGGTTGCCGCCGTTTTCCCGAGCTCAAAGGTGGGCTGGGCGACCGCGGTAAGGGGTGGGGTAAGGATGGGCGCCCAGTCCATGTCGTCAAAACCGACCACCGCGAGGTCTTCGGGGATGCGGACGCCCGCCTCCTTGAACCGGAGCAGCGCACCGATGGTCATGAGGTTGTTGGCCACGAACACCGCGGAAGGCCGCGGAGACACCTCCAGCAGACGTCCGGCCAGCTGGTAGCCGCTGTCCACCTTAAAGGTCCCCTCCAGAAGCCAGTCCTCCACCGCAGGGAGGCCGAGTTCCCTCAGGGCGTCCCGGAATGCCTTTGTACGCTCCCGCCCCGTGTACAGGCGGGCGGGGCCCCCGATGAGGGCGATGTGCCGGTGCCCCAAGCAGGCGAGGTGCCTCACGGCGGCCCGTACCCCCGCCTGGTTGTCCACCACCACCGCGTCCGCGGGCAGACCCGGGGCGCGGCGGTCCACCTGTACCAGGGGCACCCCCGCAGCCAGCAGGCCGGGCAGGGCGCCCGAGGAGGCGTCGGAGGGAGACACGATGACGCCATCGACGCGCTTCTGGCGGAGCATGTTCAGGTACATGGCCTCCTTGAGGGGGTCCTCGTCCGCGTTGCACAGGAGGATCCCGTAGCCGTGGGGAAGGGCCACGTCCTCGATCCCCCGGACCACGGCGGCGAAGAAGGGGTTTGCGCTGTCGGAGACGACTACGCCGATGGTGTGGGTGCGCCCCTTGATCATGCTCCGGGCAACCGCGTTGGGGTGGTAGTCGAGCGCACGTGCGGCCCGCAGCACGCGCTCCCGCGTGGACGGGCTCACGTACCCGTACCCGCCCAGGGCCCGGGCCGCGGTAGAGACCGACACCCGGGCGCGGCGGGCTACGTCCTTGAGGGTCGCGGCGCTCCGACGCACCTGGTCAGTTTTTCCGGGCCGTGGGTGCCGTCTCCTGCTGGCGGGCGGAAGAGGAAACGGCTGGCCCGGCGTGGAATGAAAACGTTACCATCACAGTGGGGAGGGCCGCATGAAGCCACCCAAGGTGGGCATCCTCAGTTTCTCGGACGGCCGCGAGCACGTGCACCGCGAGGTGTGCGGCGTCGTGGAACGCTTCCAGGACCGACTGGCCCGTCGCCTTCGGGAGGCCGGCTGGGAGGTGGTCACCGGCCGGGAGGTGGTGTGGACGGTGGAGGGAGCCAGACAGGAGGGCCGGTTCCTGTCGGCACAGGGCGTGGAAGCCACGGTGTTCAACTACGCGGTGTGGGCTTGGCCACACTTCTCCGCGGTGGCCGCCAACTTCGTCCCCCAGCCCATACTGCTGTTCTCCAACGTAAACCCCCAGTTCCCAGGGCTGGTGGCCATGCTGGCGGCGGCGGGCAGCTTGGACCAGGTGGACGTGACCTGCGGGCGCGTCTCCGGGGACGTAGAAGACGAGGCGGTGTTCCGGCGGGTGCTGGGTTTCCTGCGGGCCGCGGTGGCCAAAAACCGCCTGCGGGGCGAGGTGTACGGCCTGATCGGAGGCCGGTCCATGGGCATGTACACCGCGGTACCGGCCCTGGATCAGTGGCGGCGGGACTTCGGGGTCGACATCGAGCACATCGACCAGTTCGAGATCGTCCGGCGAGCGGAGCGGATCCCGGACGAGCGGGTGGAGGAGGGGCTCCTGTGGTGGACGCGGCACGGCGCCACCATCCATTACGACGGCCGCAAGCTCACACCCGACGTGCTCCGGCGGCAGCTGAAGGCGTACCTGGCCGTGCGGGAGCTCGTGGAGGAGTGGAGGCTGGACTTCTGCGGCATCAAAGGGCAGCCGGAGCTCACCAACCACTTCGCCACCATGGACGTCCCCGAGGCACTCCTGAACGACCCCTACGACTGGGAGGGGCCCCACGACCCCATCGTGTGCGCCACGGAGGCGGACAGCGACGGTGCCCTGACCATGGAAGTGTTCAAGCACCTGAGCGGAACACCCGTGCTGTTCGCGGACGTGCGGCACTACGACGCGGAGGACGACGTGTGGGACCTGTGCAACTCCGGCCAGCACGCCACGTACTTCGCGGGCAGATCTTTCGACCCGGCAGACAACCTGCCACGGGTTCACCTGTACCCCGCCATCCTGTACTTCCCCGCGGGCGGGGCGTCCGTGATGCACGTGGCGGCTCCGGGGCCCGTGACCCTGGCGCGGCTGGCGCGCCGGAACGGCCGGTACTGGATGGCCATCGTACCCGGAGAGTTTGTCGAGTTCCCAGCGGAGGTCACCGACCGGAAGGTGAAGGCCACGACCCCGGAGTGGCCCCACGCCTTCGCCCGTTTCCGGGTGCCGCCGGAGGTGTTCCTGTCGGAGTACGACTCCAACCACATCCACGGGGTTTACGGGGACTGGGTCCTGGAACTCGCGTGGTTCTGCCGGATGTGCGGCATCGAGGCGCGGGTCTTTGACGGGCGCGTCCGCTCCGGGGATGAAGTCCTCAGCGGGTGAGCCGATGGGAATGCACACGATCGGTGTGGACTTCGGCACGGGGTCGGCGCGGGGGGTCTTGGTCCGGACCTCCGACGGCGCCGTGGTGGCCACGGAGACGTACCTGTACCCCCACGGGGTGATCGACCGCACCCTCCCCGGTAGCGAGCAACGCCTCCCACCCGACTGGGCGTTGCAGCACCCCGCCGACTGGCTGGAGGCCCTGGAGCACCTGCTACGCAGTTTGGCCACGGACTCGGTGGTGGGCGTGGGGATCGACTTTACTTCCTGCACGGTGCTGCCCACCACCGCGGACGGAACACCTCTGTGCCTGCAGCCCGACTTCCAGCCGGAGCCGCACGCTTGGCCCAAGCTGTGGAAGCACCATGCCGCCCAGCCGTACGCGGACCGGATCAACGCAGCCTCCGGGCGCCCGGGTTCGGAGTTCCTGCGGTGGTACGGAGGCAAGACCTCCAGCGAGTGGCTGTGGGCGAAGGGCTGGCAGGTGCTGGCGGAAGCACCGCACGTCCTCCGGGAAGCCGCCCGCTGGATCGAAGCCGGCGACTGGGTCGTCTGGAAGCTCGTCGGCCAGGAAGTGCGTAGCGCCTGCCAGGCGGGCTACAAGGCCCATTGGCAGAAGGATCAGGGCTACCCACCAGGGTGGTTTTGGGCAGCTTTGGACCCGAAGCTGCCTACGTTGCTGGACCGCCTGGGCTCCCCCCGGCCGGTGGGCACCGTGGCGGGGGAGCTGGGCGCGGAGTGGGCACGGCGGACCGGTCTCCGGCCGGGGATCCCCGTGGCGGTGGCGGTCATCGACGCGCACGCGGCGTTGCCCGCGGTGGGGGTTCGGGAGCCTGGCCACTTGGTAGCCATTATGGGGACGTCCACGTGTCATCTGCTCGTGGACGAGGTGCGGCGGGAAATCCAGGGCATCGCGGGGGTGGTGGAGGACGGGATCCTGCCGGGCTACTTCGGCTACGAGGCGGGGCAGGCGTCCGTGGGAGACATCTTCGAGTGGTTCGTCCGTGCGTGGGCGGGCGGAGGGGACGCGCGGGCGTTTCGCGCGCTGGAGGAGGCCGCGGCCCGGCTGCGGCCGGGCGAAAGTGGCCTGCTGGCCCTGGACTGGTGGAACGGGTGCCGGACGCCGTTGGTGGACGCGGAGCTCTCCGGGATCCTGGTCGGGCTCGACCTGCGCACGGAGCCCGCGGAGATCTACCGGGCGTTGCTGGAGGCAACCGCCTACGGCATGCGACGGGTGGTGGAGACCTTTGAGGCAGGCGGTGTGAGCGTCCGGGACATCGTGGCGTGTGGGGGGCTCGCAGAGCGTAGTCCCCTCCTGCTGCAGCTCACCGCGGACGTCTTGGGGCGCGAGCTGTGGGCCGCCGACGTCGCCCACGCCTCCGCGGTGGGCTCCGCTATCTACGCGGCAGCGGCCGCAGGGGTGTACGGGTCGGTGCAGGAAGCGGTCGCCAGGATGGGAGCCCGCGGCGGGCGGCGGTTCAGGCCGGACCCGGCTGCCCACCGCGTCTACCAGGTCCTGTACGGGGAGTACGTCAGCCTCGCCCGCTACTTCGGGGAAGGTCAGAACCCGGTCATGAAGCGGCTGAAGGCCCTCCGGGCGCAGCACGGGGGTGCAGAAAAAGCCCACCGAGGGAGGTGAAGGTCATGGACAGATGGACCCGTCGGGAGTTCCTGCGGGCGACCGCAGGGGCCGTGCTGGCGGTCTGCGCGGGAGAGTTCCGGGCCGCTGGGGCCCAGGAACGGAGCGTGGTCCTGGACTACTACACCCTCTTCCACAGCGGGGATGCTGCCGCGATGGAACTCATCGTGCGCAAGTTCAACGCGGAGCACAGAGACGTGCGGCTGAACCTCCTGCAGGGCCAGTGGGCGGAGTACTACGCCCAGCTGTTCGCCGCGGTGGGGGCGGGCAACGCTCCCCACATCGGGATCTGCCACACCAGCCGCGTCATGGACGTGTACCGCGCCCTGACGCCTCTGGAGGAGTCACGGGCGGGGAACTTGCTGGAAGCAGCCCGCATCCGGGGCTCGGACTACACGCGGGCCGTGTGGGAGGCCGGAGTATACCAGGGGAAGCGCTACCTGGTCCCGCTGGACTCCCACATGTGGGGCCTCTGGTACAACAAGGACCTGTTCCGGCAGGCGGGTCTGGACCCGGAGCGCCCGCCCGAAACGCGAGAGGAGTTCGAGCGGGCCTGTGAGGCTCTTCGGACCCGGACTGGGCGCATGGCGTTCCATCCCTGCGAGGACGCCCTGCCGAGGAAGATCCGCCGGGCGTGGGAGATCCTCCTGTGGGGGCAGGGTGGAGAGCTGCTGACCCCCGACGGCCGCCGGGCGGCCTTCAACGACGAACGAGGGCTGCGGGCGCTCGACTATCTCGTGACCCTGAGCCGGCGCGGGTGGCACCAACCGGGCACGGACGGCTTCAAGCTGTTCGCCGCGGGGCAGGTGGGGATGCTGCTGGCCGGGAACTGGTACCTCCCCACGGCCAAGGGCAGCGGGGTGAACTTCGGGTTCCACTATGTGCCGAAGTTCTTCGAGCGGCCGGTCACCTGGGGCGACAGCCACAACCTGGTCATCCCCCGGCAGCGTCCGGAGCGGGCCAGCAACGAGGTGCTGGTGGCTGCGATTCGGGCGATCAAGTGGATCAACGAGAACTCGCACCTGTGGGGGATCCACGGGGGGCACATTCCCGCCTACCTTCCGGCTCAGAGGTCCAAGGAGCTGTTGGAGTCGGACTCGTGGCGGCTGGCCCTGCGGAAGTTCTCCGAGATGGCCAACCGCGGCTGGGTCCACTACCCCGTGATCCATCCCAAGGCACCACAGATCCACGCGGCCATCGAGCCGGCCATCCAGGAGGCCTACAACCTGCGGCTTTCGCCGCGGGAGGCTCTGGCGCGGGCAGAGGCGGAAGTGAACCGTGTCCTGGCGGGCTAGGGCGGCACGGGACCGTACGGAAACTCGGCCGTTCACGGCAGCTCTGCCTGCCTCGCCCCGCCTGCGGGCCGTGGGGCGCGCCGCGGAAGTCACGAGCTTCCTGCTGCCCTTTGCGGCCTTCTGGGGGGTGTTCCGGCTGGGGCCGGTGGTGTACGGGGTGGTCATCAGCCTGTACCGGTGGGATCCCCTCGGGGAGGCCGAGTTCGTGGGGCTGCGTAACTACTGGACCCTGGCTGCGGACCCACGGTTCTGGAACGCCGTACGGAATACCCTCTGGTTCGCAGGCCTCGCGGTCCCCCTGATCCTGGGGCTGGGCCTGACGGCGGCTCTCTTGTTGTTCGCCTGCCGCTCCCACCCTCTCGTTCGGTGGGTCGAGGCGGGTTTTTTCTTCCCGTACCTGCTCACGGTATCCGTGGTGGCGCTGGTTTGGCGGTGGCTGCTGGACCCGGACTTCGGGGTGGTGCTCCTGGTGTTGCGCGGCTTGGGGTGGAAGGCGCCGGCGTTCCTCAACGAGCCCGCGTGGGCCATCCCCGCCATCGCGGGCGCCACCGCCTGGTGGCTGGCCGGCTACCGGATGGTGCTGTTTCGCGCCGCCCTGGAGGACATCCCCGAGGAGGTGCTGGACGCTGCCAGGGTGGACGGGGCGGTGGGACTGCGGCTCGTGGCGTCCGTGCTGCTGCCCTTGCTGAAGCCCGCGTTGTTGTTCGCCTTGGTGCTGACGGGTATTTCAGGGTTCACCGTGTTTGGACAGGTGTTGATCCTCACCGCGGGGGGGCCGGGCCGCGCCTCAGAGGTGTTGGCCCTGTACCTGTACCGGTACGGCTTCGAGTACTTGCAGATGGGGCAGGCGGCCTCGGTGGGCGTGGTGCTGTTCGGCATGATCCTCGCCCTGACGTTGGTGGCATTCCGGTGGCTGGGATTCGGTTCCGCGCTGTGAGCCGGTGGGCGGTGCTCGGGGGAGTGACGGTGGGTGCCGTTGCCGCGGCGGTGTGGCTGACGCCGGTGGTGTGGATGGCGACCACCGCGGTGAAGCCGACCCGGGACATCTTCGCCCTCCCGCCGGTGTGGCTCCCTCGCTCGGTGACGGCGGAACACGTGGAGGCGGTGTTGAGTCGGTGGCCCTTCCTGCGGTGGATGTGGAACAGCCTTGTGGTGGCCTCTGCGACCACGCTGCTCACGACCGTGGTGTCCGTGCCGGCGGCATTTGCCTTCACCCGTCTCAGGTGGCCGGGCCGGGACGCGGTGTTCCTGGCCTTCCTGTCCTCCATGCTGCTTCCCCTGGAGACGAACGTAATCCCCCTCTATTTCCTGATGAACCGGCTCCAGCTGCTGAATACCTACCCGGCCGTGTTCCTGCCCATGGTGGCCATGCCCGTGGGGGTCTTCCTGTTGCGGCAGTTTTTCCTGAACATCCCGCAGGAGCTGGACGACGCCGCGCGCGTGGACGGCGCCGGCAGCTGGCGGATCCTGGTATCCGTCCTCCTCCCCCTGAGTCGGCCGGCACTGTCGGCGCTGGCCATCTACATGTTCGTGTTCGCGTGGAACGAGTTCTTCTGGTCTATGATCGCGCTGTCGTCGCCGCGCATGTTCACGGTGCCCATCGGGCTGAGGGCCCTGCAGGGAGCCTACGACATCGACTACGGGATCCTGATGGCGGGGGCGAGCCTCGCGAGTGTCCCCGCCCTGGCCGTTTACCTGCTGCTCCAGCGGCACATCATCCGGGGGATCACCCTGAGCGCGTTTCGGTGAAGGGGAGACCCAGCGTGAGGGAGGGGTGGAGGCGCAGGGCAGCGTGGGGGCTCGGAGTGTCGGCGGGTTTGGGATCCGCGTGGATGAGGCCGGGCCCACGCAGGCCCTGGGAGACGCTGTACGCCCGTGTGGGCTCCTCTCAGGTACGGGCGCTGCAAAGCTTCCGCGCCACGCACCGGCCGCAGGTGGTCGAGGTAGACGGTGCCCGATGGGAGGTCTTGGTGGTCGGGGAGGGATCGCGGGCGGTGGTCTTCTTACACGGGATGACGGGTGCGTACGACATCTGGTGGCAACAGGTGGAGAGGTTTCAGGGAATGGTCCGGGTAGTTTCGGTCACCTACCCGCCGGTCCGCGGGCTGCGGGGGCTGGAAAAAGGCTTGCTGTCGGTGTTGACGAGAGCGGGCATCGGGCCCGCGGTGCTCGTGGGAACGTCCCTGGGCGGCTACCTCGCGCAGTTCCTTGCGACGCGACACCCGAGTCGGTGGGAAGGGGTCGTGTTGGGGAACACGTTTCCACCCAACGACCGGATCGCGGCGAAAACCCGGCTCCTGGGGGCGGCCCTTCGGTACCTGCCGGAGTGGCTGGTGCTCGCGCAGTTCCGACGGAGCTTCCACAGGACCATCTACCCCACGTCGGGCCGCGACGAGCTGACTCTCGCCTTCCTCAACGAACTGAGCGACGGGAGGATGGGAAAGGCCCAGCTGGTGGCGCGGTACGCCTGCGTGATTGAGAAGTTTGAGGCGGGGCCAGTTGGCGTGCCGACGCTGATCCTGGAGTCGGACAACGACCCGCTGGTGGAGCCAGCGTTGCGCGAGCAACTGAAGGCGACCTACCCCAACGCGGTGGTGTACACTTTCAGGGGTGCCGGGCACTTTCCGTACTTGAACCGCCCGGAGGAGTACAACCGCGTGCTCGCGGCCTTCCTGAAAGGGCTGTAAGGAGCCGACGTGCGCGTCCTGGACCGGGTCGAGGTCACCAACCCGTTGCCCACGGCGTTCTGTCACGGCGCTACCCTCCTGCCTGTGGACGGTGAAATGCTGGCCGCCTGGTTCGGTGGCACGGAGGAAGGGTTGCCGGACTCTTCCATCTACCTGGCGCGCCTGGGCCCGGGGCAACGGGCCTGGTCGGCGCCCGAGGTGGTCAGCCCCGCGGACGGGAGACCCTGCGGCAACCCGGTGCTGTTCCAGGGTGCCCCAGGTGTGCTGTGGCTCGTGTACTTCCGGGTAACGGGGCGGTGGTGCGTGGACGGGGTTCCGTGTGCCCGGGTGTCCACGGACGCCGGTCGCACGTGGTCCGAAGAGCTGGTGCTCCTGGATCGACCCGGGATCCTGACCAAGAACAAGCCGCTGCGGGTGGGTGACGAGCTCCTGTTGCCGGTGTACGACGAGCGGCGCTGGACGTCGGGGGTGGCCCGGCTGGACGTCCGTCGGCACAACACGCGGTGGGAGTTCGGACCGGTGGACGTGGGTGCAGACGTGGGGGTCGCGATGATCCAGGGGACGTTGGTGGAGTCAGCCCCGGGGGTGATCACGATGCTGATGCGGACGAAGCAGGGGCGCGTCTGGGCCGCCCGGAGCCGGGACCTGGGGAGGACGTGGTCAAAGCCCGTCCCCATCGAACTGCCCAACCCCAACGCGGGTATCGACGCAGTACGTCTCGAGGACGGCCGCCTAGTTCTCGCCTACAACCACACGGACCGTGGCCGCGACCCGATGGTGTGGGAGTTGCGGTACCCCCTGTGCCTGGCGGAAAGCACGGACGGCGAGACCTGGCAGCCGGTCGTGGTGCTGGAGGCGGGGCCGGGGGAGTACTCCTACCCCGCGGTGGTGGTGGACCGCGATGGCCGGGTTCACGTAGCGTACACCGCGCGACGGAAGGCCATCCGGCACGTGGTCTTGGACCCGTGCGGCGCGGCGGGAGCCTGACTGACCGTGGGAGGCGCGTGCGGTGCGGAATGCAGGGGAGAGGAGGCACGTGTCCGTGTGCGTGGTGGGCAGCCTCAACATGGATCTCGTGGTACGGGTGGAACGCCTTCCCGAGGTCGGCGAGACGGTGACGGGAGGGCATTTTGCCACCTTCCCGGGCGGAAAGGGCGCAAACCAGGCGGTGGCTGCGGCCCGGCTGGGCGCACAGGTCAGCATGGTGGGACGCGTGGGCGACGACCTGTTCGGGGACCAGCTGCGGGCCGCGCTGCGACACGAGGGGGTGGACGTGGAGGCGGTGGTGTCCGACCCGCGCGAACCGACCGGCGTGGCCTGCGTCGGGGTCGACCGGAGCGGTCGCAACCTCATCCTGGTGGCACCGGGCGCCAACAGTACCCTCCGGCCGGAACACCTCGACCGGCAGCGGGTGTGTTCGGCCGACGTGCTCCTCTTGCAGCTGGAGGTACCCTTAAACACCGTGTGGGAAGCCGCCTGCTTAGCCCGGAGCACGGGTGTCCTGGTCTGTCTGGACCCGGCACCTGCCCAGCCGCTGCCCGAAGGCCTTCTGGAGCTGGTGGACGTCGTCACGCCCAACCAAGTGGAGGCGCGCCTGCTCATAGGGCTGACCGTGGAGACCGTCGACCAGGCTCGGCAAGCCGCAGAGGTGCTGAGGCGGCGAGGAGTACGGTTGGCGGTGGTGAAGCTCGGCCACGAGGGTGCCGTCTATGTCTCCGAGGACCACGTAGGTCACGTACCAGCGCTTGCGGTGCGCGCGGTGGACACTACCGCGGCTGGCGACGCATTCAGCGCGGCCCTGGGGGTGGCTCTGGCTGAGAGCCGAAGCCTACCGGAGGCGGTGCGGTTCGCCACGTGTGCGGCAGGCCTCAAGGTGACCCGCCTGGGAGCCCAGTCCATGCCCTCCCGTGAGGAGGTGGACGCGGTGTGCGGGGCCCGCAAGGAAGCCTAGGGGGGCGGCCTTGCGGGCCCCCGCCGTGGCGAAGGGTCCGGCAGGAGTCCGGGCCAAGGCGGCGAACACTGCAGGCGCCACCGGGAGGGGGTGAGGGTGTGGAAGCGCCAGCTCGGCCTTTGACGTACGGCCGGTACCTGCGGGTGCCGGAGCTGCTGAAGTTGCAATCGTGCCTGAGCGACGCCCACGACGAGCTGCAGTTCATCGTGGTGCACCAGGTGTTCGAGCTGTGGTTCAAGCTGGCGCTGTTCGAGCTGGAGGCGGTCCGGGAGGCGCTGGACGGAGAC
>VAPR01000628.1_pt1 | contig 21623 bp, 18 predicted proteins | sample 3380701 | NCBI WGS metagenome assembly VAPR01 (sample SAMN11536904, study PRJNA540576) | hot springs metagenome | isolation source: hot spring wet sediment | place: Spain: Lobios | collected 2014-01 | reverse complement strand
AGTGGTGCGGCCGCCCTCCTCCAGCAGTCGGCGCTGGAACCGCTCGCCGAAGCGGGGACCCGGCTCGCTCGGGCCGCTTCGAACGCCCGCGAGCTCGCCGACCCGCTGGTAGCAGCTGTCGCCCGAGTCGCCTCCCGCGTGGGCGGCGAGGAGCGGATGAGCGAAGCGGCCTATCGCGCGTATCGGGAGCTCCTGGAGACTCCAGGCTTTCTCGCCTATTTTGAACACGCGACGCCCATCGATGGCATTGAGGAGCTGCCCATCGCCTCGCGCCCGGCCCGCCGGCGTCCAGAGCGACGGCTGGAAGACCTGCGGGCGATCCCATGGGTGTTCTCCTGGACCCAGAGCCGTCACCTGCTTCCGGGATGGTTCGGATTGGGGGCAGGCGTGGAAGCCTTCGTGCAGGCGGAAGGGGCCTCCGGGTGGTCCCTTCTGGAGGAGATGGCCCGCCGCTGGCCGTTCTTCCAGGTGGTCCTGGCCGATGCGGCCCTGGCCCTCGCGAAGACCGACCTGGGGATCGCCCGGGCCTACGCCGAGCTGGTGCCCGACGAGTCCATCCGCGAGGCCATCTGGGCGCGGATCGAGCGGGAATACTATCGAGCCCGGCGGGCGCTTCTGCGCATCACGGGGTTGCCGGACCTCCTGGAGGACATCCCGTGGCTGAAGCGTTCGATTCAGGTACGGAACCCGTATGTGGATCCCCTGAACTTCATTCAGATCGTGTTGCTCCCTCACTGGCGTGAGCAACCTGAGATCGAGGACCTTCGGGAGGCCCTGTGGCTGACCATCCACGGGGTGGCTGCTGGCCTGCGGGCAACGGGATAACTGCGAAAGTGGCTACCGTTCGACGAGGATCTCTGTGGCCGGCAATCGCGATTAGCGAGGATCGGCAGCCCCCCACGGTCGTCTCTGGATGGATAAGGCGAGACTCCCTTGAAGAGAGTCGGCCTCTCAGGCATGTAGTGATGCAGGGGATCAGATCAGGACCGGATCCCTTTGGCGACTTCTTGGGCAATGAGACAATCACGGGGAGGAAGAGAGCGGACGCGATGAGGCGGATGCTGACGACACGCCAACCCAAGCTGCTACTGGCTGATGGATGCGGGGCATTTAAAATCGCCCCCCCGTCTGAATCCCGCAGCCCAAAGACCCTACATATTCCAGAGGAACGTCTGCAGAAACGGACACTGTATTCTGCTCATGAGCCAGCGCATAGGTCGCGAACGAGGACTGACCGACCATTCCGCCTCAGAGGCGTCGTTCCATCAGGCCGAGTCCCACAGATAAAGAAGGGAGAGCCTCTCCATACAGTGAAAGGACCTTGCCCGCAGGCAATTCCGGCACCTGCCGCAGGCCCGAAAGGTCAGCACCATGTGGTCTCCACCTCACCCGCTCGCCCACAGCTTCCACAATTCCGGCTCCTTCGTGCCCCAAGACGATGGGTAAGGGCACCGGATACCACTGGTCGCGAACAATGAGGTCCGTATGGCAAATCCCCGTCGCCACGATTCGAACCAACACCTCATCCTCTCGCGGTTCCTCGACCTCAGATGTCGGCAAGAACAAAGGGGCCTCCTTTTCGCTCGACAATAGCCGCCTGCGCCCTCATATGACACCCTCTGCCTCAAGTTCAGCAAGTTCCTGCTCGGACAGACCGAGCAATTGGGTGAAGATCTCACGGTTGTGGGCGCCCAAGGGCGGGCCGATCCAGCGCGTGCGCCCCGGCGTCTCGCTCAAAAAGGGCACAACGGCCGGGATCTTCACCCGATCCCCAGGCGCCAGCTCCACCTCCTCAAACAGCCCCCGCGCCTGGAAATGCGGGTCTTGCACCAAATCCGCAATGCTATAAATTGGCCCACACGGCACCTCAGCCGCCTCCAACGTGCGCACCACCTCCTCCAACGTGTGCTCTCGCGTCCAGGCCTCAATGGCCGCATCAATCTCCGCCTCATGTGCTACGCGTCCATCGTTGTGCGCCAGGCGCGGATCCTCGGCCAAATCCGCCCGTCCAATAGCGTACATCAACCGCCGGAAGATGCTGTCACCGTTACCCCCAATGACGACGTAGCGCCCATCCCGACACCGATACGTATTGGTCGGCGCGATCCCCGATAACTTCGTCCCTTGCCGCTCTCGCACAATCCCCAGCTTGTCGTATTCGGGCAACATGCTCTCGGTCATATTGAAGACTGCCTCCGCCAATGAGACGTCCACCACCTGCCCCCGCCCCGTCCCCAAAATGTCCCGCGCATACACAGCCACCAGCGCTGCAAACGCCGCATGCAAGCCCGCGATCGTATCCCCCAAACTCAGATTCGGTCGAATCGGCGGCCGATCCGGATGTCCCATTACGTACCGCATCCCGCCCATTGCCTCCGCCACACTCGCATACCCCGGACGTCGAGCATAAGGTCCCGTCTGCCCCCACCCCGATACCCGCACGATGATCAGCCGCGGATTCACCGCCCACAACTGTTCCGGCCCCATCCCCCACCGTTCCAACGTCCCCGGCCGAAAATTCTCCAGCAGAATGTCCACACGCGCGGCCAGCTCCCGACACAACTGCTGCCCCCGCTCCGACTTCAAGTCCAGCGTCACGCACTTCTTATTCCGGCTCATCACCGTCCACCACAGTGATGTCCCTCGATACATCCCCCGCCATCGCCGCAGCGGATCCCCCACCTTGGGGGGCTCCACCTTGATCACCTCCGCCCCAAAATTGGCCAGCAACATCCCCGCAAAGGGCCCGGCCAGGAGTTGGCCCAGTTCCAAAACCCTCAACCCCTCCAATGGCATCCGCACAGTGCCCATAGCGAGGTCGTCCCTCTCATCCCCGATGCACACGAGCGAAGCGCCCAGGACCAGCCTTCATCACCTGTCCCGGCAGCGGATGACCCAATCGTTCCTCTAGCCATCTGGCCACGCCGATCACCCGTTCCACATCAATCCCCGTCTCGACTCCCATCCCATTGAGCAGATGCACCAGATCCTCGGTCGCAATGTTCCCAGCCGCCTGAGGCGCGAACGGACAACCCCCGATCCCCCCAACCCCGGCATCGAACCGCCTCACTCCCCCTTCTAAAGCGGCTACGACATTCGCGAATCCGGCATTCCGCGTATTGTGGAAATGAAACCCCAACTCGATCCCCGTAAGGCGCTGTTGCATCCGATGGAGCACTTCCGCCACCTGCCGAGGCGTCGCCAACCCCGTCGTATCGGCCAGCATGATCTCCCGCACCCCCATCTCCGCCATCCTCTCGGCCAAGCTCAGCACGCGTTCCACCGGCACCTCCCCTTCATAGGGACAGCCAAAGACCGCCCCAATGGTCCCCACCACCTCCACGCCATCGGCCCCGGCCCGTCGGCAGATGCGTCCCATCTCCTCCAGCGACTGTGCGATCGCCCGATTGAAGTTCTTGCGATTGAATGTCTCACTCGCTATGACCGTCCACCGCACCACCTTGACTCCCGCTTGCACCGCCCGCTCGTATCCCCGCTCATTGCCGATCAACGCCATCCAGCGCGCCCCTTCCCATCCTCGAATCCGCTCAAACACCGCTTCCGCATCCCGAAGCTGCGGCACCCGATCCCCCCGCACAAAGGAGCTGAATTCAAACTCCCGAACCCCCGCCTCATACAACCCCCGAATCAACGCCACCTTCTCCTCCGTCTCCAACACCACCGCTTCGCTCTGCAATCCATCTCGCGTCCCCACCTCGACGACGGTCACCGATGGCGGCCAGATGCTCATAACGCTCCTCCTCCAGAAATGGTCTCAAGCCTGAGGCTCGGCATCCCCTGAAGGCACCTCAATGGGACGCCAAAGGTGCTGCGCAGTCCGGTCCGGCGCCGCATAAGGCCCCAAGCGCGTCATCAATCCGATCGCCACCAGCATGATGACCAGAAAGATCCCCAACGGCCACTGATATGCTCCGGTCCAGTCCACACCAAGTCCCATGACCAATGGCCCCGCCAACCCACCAAGGATGTAGGAGGCAAAGGCATATCCGTAAATGCTGGCGAAGGCCTGAAGCCCGAAATATCGGCTCACCAAGTAAGCGATAATATCCACCTCGGCCCCCATCCCCAGACCGACGAGAAATGCACTGAGCAATGCCACCTCATGCGCGGCCCCACTCCAGAGCAACGAGACGCCGATGAAGGTGCCAGTGAAAAAGGCGAGGGCCACGCGAGGTGCGAAGAAGCGATCCAGCAAATATCCGGTGACGACGCGACCGACGAGCACGGCTCCACCAAGCAGCGACGTTGCCCGCGCGGCGTCTCTGGGTGAGACGCCACGATCGGTGAGCATCGGCGCCAAATGCGTCAAGCATCCATGAACGGTGGCGGAGACGAAGAAAAAGGCGAGCACCAAAAGCCAAAACGCGGGCGTTCGCAGCGCTTGTGAGAGCGTCAGGTCCGCCTTCCAGGCGCTCCCCGAAGGCGCTGAGCTCGTCGAGGTCCCCAAGGAAGGAGCCGAAGCGATCCCATCCGGATGAAGCCCCATGGCGTGCGGATGATCTCTGAGCAAAAGGCCGACGATCGGAATCGTGATGAGGATGACCATCGCGCCGAGGACGACGTAAGCCGTTCGCCATCCCACGCGCTCGATGAGGCCATGAGCGAAAGACGGCATGATGAACATCCCCAGCCCAGTCCCCACCATCATCAGGCCAAGGGCCAGACCTCGTCGGCGATCGAACCATCGTGAGACGACGGTCGAATACGGAACGGGGGCGGTCCCTCCCCCTACAAGCCCCATCGCGAGGTAGATGAGGTAGAGCTGCCACAGCTCGCGAACGAGAGCGATCGCCATGAGGCCAATGCCGAACAAGAGCGTGGCGGGAAGGATCACGCGCCGTGCGCCGAGGCGATCCACAAGACGGCCCACCGCAGGCGAGCACAGCCCGAGCATGAGCATCGCCAGGGAGAACGCCACGGAGATTTCCCCCCGACTCCAGGAGAATTCTTGGCTCAGAGGAGCGATGAAGACGCCGAAGGTGAAACTCACAATCGGGCCAAAGCTCGCGAAGAGCCCGATGCCGGCGGCGAGGACGACCCACCATCCGTAGAAGATCCGTCTCATTCGTCACTCCTCTATCCCGATAGATCTCCCGCCTCGACTCACCCGGCGACAGAGGTATTCCCATGCCGCGAGAATGGCCTGATCCGTATAGACCGAGACCTGTCGCTCGCGCGCCTCTTGCTCCGGGGGAGGAGAGATCTCCCCGAGGGCCCAGGCGCGGACCTGGTCTCGACACGCGCGCTCCAGGAAGACGGCGGCCACAGTCACGCGCTCGAGACTCGTCTCGGCGACGACGATGCCATGATTCTTCAAGAAGAGGGCCTTATGAGCGCCCAGCGTCTCGGCCACAGCCTGACCCAACTCGCGCGTGCGGATGAGTCCGGTCGTGCGATCAAACCGCGGAATTTCAGGCGGCCAGAAATAGGTCCCCCAATGCGTCACGGGTCGGAAGGGACGCGCGCTGGATCCCACAATCGTCGCATAAGGGGGATGCGTGTGAACGACGGCGCGCACATCTGGACGCCGACGATAGATCTCGCTGTGAATGTAGAACTCAATGTGCCGCTTCCGCGCGCCTTCTAGCACGTTCCCTTCAAGGTCCATGAGGATCGCATCCTCGGCCGTCATCTCATCCAAGCCGATATCGGCCCCTTTCATCCAGTAGCGAGACGGATCCGATGGTTCTCGAACCGAGACGTGTCCCCAGATCAAATCCCCATGCCCCTCTTGCGCGAGGATGCGGCATGCGAGGGCGAGCCTCTCGCAAAGCTCCCTCATCGTTCTCCCCCCCCGGATGACAACCGTTCCCGCTGAAACAGCCACCCTTTCAGAACACACGGCGTGAGCGAGCGGCATGGGATGCTATCGCCCGCTCCGCAGGCTTTATGCACGACATCATCCTCACTCCGAGCGCGATTGGACGCGCCATGCGATCTCTACCCCGTTCGGACGCCCGTTTACACGCCATTGAATGGGTCGCTGCCGTAGCTCGTCCCGGGCGAGATTCGACCATCTGCCTGGCGCACTCGATCGCGACGCAGCCATGGGCGTCATTCGAAGGTCGCGACGAAGCGGTCAGCATCGGGGCCGGCGCCATAGGCGTAGCTGACGCTCACAGGCTCGATGCAAATCATCCGCAACGTCGGGAGCGCGAAGAACGGTTCCTCGAAGGGATTCTTCGCCAGGAAGATGGCCTTCAGTCGCTCCCACTCCTCGCTGCCGCGCGGGACTTCGCGCGCGCGGCCGCGAATAGAGGCGCGGGCCACGCGAAAGCCCTCGATCCCTTTATCCCGCGTGTCCACATGCACGGTCACGTGTGGATTCCGGCAGATATTCTGATACCGCTCGCTCTGCTCCCCGAGGATGAGGATAATTCGCAAATCCTCTGTCTCGGCGAAAGCTTGCAGTGTGGTGGTCGGCCACTCCGGTCCCATGGTACTGAGCACTAAGACATGTTGATCGCGCAGCAGAGCAGCCAATTTCTCCTTGTGAGCACGTTCCATGGTGATCCTCCTCTACGTGTTATGGGGCGAAGGCCTCAAGCTGTTGCCTCACCGTTTGAAGGAAGGCGGCCGCTTCAGCGCCATCCAAGATCCGATGGTCGAAGGAGAGACAGAGATTCATACAGAAGCGCACCGAGAGCGTGGGAGGAGCCGTGAGATTGAGCTCCTCCCCATTACCGGAGACGACCAAGCGCCGAGTGATCGCCTCCATCGTGAGAATCCCTGCCTGATCCGGAGGGACGATGGGGCGCGAGAGCACAGTCCCCAAGGCTCCCGTGTTATTGACGGTGAACGTCGCCCCCCGAACATCCTCCAGGGTCAGCCGGTTCTGTCGCGCGCGCTCGATCAGATCATGAGCCGCGCGGGCCAGCCCCGACAGGCTCAACTGATCGGCATCGCGGATGACGGGGACGACGAGTCCCTGTTCGGTGGCCACAGCGATCCCCAGATGGATCCGCCGGCGCAGGACGAGATGCTCCTCAGCCCATCGGGCGTTGAGCAGCGGATGCTGTTTGAGCCCTTCGATGACGGCATGCAAGACGAAGGGCAGATACGTGAGCTTCACCCCTTCGCGCCTTTGGAATTCGTCCTTCACCCGCTCGCGATGGAGGACCAGACCGGTCACATCGGCTTCGACCATGGCCCAGGCTTGAGGGATCTCGCGAACGCTCCGTTGCATGTTCTCCGCAATGAGGCGACGGAGAGGGGTGATTTTGATCCATTCCTCCCCGGCGTGTGCGTGCTCCTGGGCGAGAAAAGCGAGCACATCCTCCTTCGTCACCCGCCCACCTTGGCCGGTCCCCCGGATCTGTCGAAGATCCACCCCGTGCTCGCGCGCCAGGCGCCGCACCGCAGGAGAATACCACGGCTCTTCCCGCTTCACAGGGCTCAGGTCTTGATGCAGCGGTGATTCCCCGATCCGGGCGATCTCTTCTCCCCTCACCTGCGGCACATCCGCTCCTTCAGAGGGACCACCTCCGGTTGGTCCCACCGGCCGCCCATCTTCCACAAGCCGACCCACGCGATCGGCTGAAGCGGAAGGCCCGCTTGCCTCGACCGGCTTCTCGGCGGAAGCCCCCTCCCCTTCGGATTCGATCTCCAGAAGCGGCGTACCGACGGGCACCTTGGCCCCCTCCTCGATCAGAATCCGAAGGATTCGACCTGAGACAGGCGACGGCAATTCCATGGTCACCTTATCGGTGACGACCTCCGCCAGGGGCTCATACAGCCGCACGACGTCTCCCGGTCCCTTCAACCATCGAGCGATGATTCCCTCGACAACCGATTCCCCGACTTGAGGAAGCTCGACGGTGACAATGCCCATCTCCTCCTCCCTCCACATCAACTCGATCAATAGGCGGCCAACTCGCGCAGAGCCGCCAGGATCTTCTCCGTCGTCGGCATATAGGCCTCTTCCAGTGTTGGGGCGAAAGGCATAGTCGGAACGTCAGGCCCGCACAATCGCCGAATCGGTGCGTCGAGATATTCGAACGCCTCCTCGGCCAGGATGGCAGCGACCTCAGCTCCCACGCCCCCGGTGAGCGTATCCTCGTGCACAATCAGCACCTTTCCCGTCTTCCGCACCGAACCGATCACCGTCTCTCGATCTAAAGGACGAAGCGTGCGCAAGTCTACGACTTCGACACTGATCCCCTCGGCGGTGAGCCTCCGTGCGGCTTGCAGACAATAATGCAGCACAAGCCCATAGGAGATGACGGTGATCTGAGACCCAGAATGCTTCACCTCTGCTTTCCCCAGAGGCACTAGGTACCCCTGGTCCGGGACCTCGCCGCGCACTGAGCGGTAGGTCTTCTTATGCTCGAGGAAGATGACCGGGTTATCGTCGCGGATGGCCGCAATGAGCAATCCCTTGGCATCGTAGGGAGTGGCGGGCGCGACGACTTTCAGACCCGGAGTGTGGAAGAAGTAGGCTTCCACATTCTGCGAGTGATAGAGTCCGCCGCGAATCCCACCCCCGTAGGGGATACGCACGACCAGTGGGACGCGCAGTTGCCCATGACTCCCATAGCAGGCGCGCGCGGCCTCCCCCAGAAGCTGATTGAAGGCTGGCCAGGCGAAATCGGCGAACTGAATCTCGGCGATCGGGCGCAATCCCTTCAGGGCAGCCCCTAGAGCGATGCCGGCGATTGAGGCTTCAGCCAGAGGGGTATCAATCACCCGCTCCTCACCGAACTCCTCCAGGAATCCCTGGGTGGCGAGGAAGACCCCGCCGCGCGCGCCCACATCTTCGCCCAACACGATCACGCGCTCGTCCCGACGCATCTCCTCGCGCATAGCCTCACGGATCGCTTCGATGACGGACTTCTCCATCTTCGCCCCCTCCTCACGAGGCATAGACATGCTCCCAAAGCGTTGCCGCCGGAGGATACGGAGCCGCCTCGGCCTCGCGCGTGGCCTCCTCCACTTCCTGACGAGCGTGCTCCCAGATCGCCGCATCTTGCTCCGGGGTGAGCACCCCCTCCTGTTGGAGATATCGCTGGAGGCGCCGCACGGGATCTCGACGGCGCGCTGCCTCCAACTCCTCGCGAGACCGATAGCGCCGATCATCATCATCGGTCGTATGGGGGGAGAGCCGTTCCACCTTCGCCTCGATGAGAAAAGGTCCGTGCGCTCGCGCATGCGCGATAGCCTGACGCGTCGCTTCGTAGACTTCGAAGAGATCGGTTCCATCTACGACGACGCCGGGAAAGCCGTAGGCGGCAGCACGATCCGCCACATTCTCAATGGCCATCTGCTTCCTCTGTGGGACCGAGATCGCATAGCCATTGTTCTCGCAGAAGAAGATGATCGGCACGCGATGGACGCTCGCGAAGTTCATGGCTTCATGGCATTCCCCTTCGCTCGAGGCCCCATCTCCAAAATATGCGAGGACGACCGTCTCCTCTCTCAGATAGCGACAAGCCCAGGCATAACCCACAGCTTGCGGCAGACCGGCCGCCACCACGTTCGAGAGTTGGATGATGCGGCGGTTGAGGTCAGCCCCTTGCAGGGGGAACTGTCGCCCGTTGCTGAATGGATCCCCAGCCTTCCCCATGAAGGAGAGCAGGGCCTCGCGCGCGCTCACGCCGAGCGCCATCTTCAGCGCGAGATCTCGGTAGTAGGGGAAGAAGAAGCAGCGCCCATCCTTGAGCGCCGCCCACGCGCTCCCCATCTGCGCCGCTTCATGCCCCTGGCAGGAGATCCCGATTGGCGCTCTTCCCTGACGGTTCAACACCAGAACCCGCTCATCGAGCGTGCGAACGAGGGCCATCATGCTGTACAGAGTGAGTACCTCTTCGCTCGTTAATCCCACAGCTTCGTGCCGACGTCCGATCGCGATCTCTCCCTCCATGGCGTTCCCCCTCACTTACAGATAGAGCGGTGAACAGGTGGCATACACATTTTCTTGACCGCCCACGGCGAGCCATCATCCCTCATGATGAAACGGAAATTCAGAACCGCAGGCGCAAGGCGAGCTGCGCTTGTCGGGCGGGAGCCACGCTGCGCAGGGATCCAAAATCGGGTGCGGGCCTGGCTGTTATATCTGCCGACCCCCACACCGTGTTATACTCCAGTACGTTGACCGTGTTGAAGAGATTGAAGACTTCGGCCAAGGGCTCCAGCGTCACGCGCTCGCTCAGGCGAATCTCCCGACTCACACGCACATCCACGCTGTAGTACGGATCGCCTTTGAACGTGTTCCGCCCCAAGCGTCCGGGCCGATCCGTCAAGGGATTCCCATCCCCATTGGTGTCCGCCCCCGTGACCACGTTGAAGTAGCGCGCCGATTGCAACGTCACGATGCTCCCCAGCTTGAAATTCCGCAAGATACGCCAGGAAGATGGTGCCGCCGCCAAGAAATTGAGCACGAACCGATGCGCGACATGTTGGTTCGAGAGCCCTCGATCCTGCCGCCAGTTCAACGGATCCTCGGGAATCTGCTGCAAGGCGATCCCCGTCGGGAGATCTATGGTCTTCGAGAAGGTGTAGTGAGCCGTCACATCTAAGCTCTCGCCCCGCCGATAGCGGATCTGCGCCGTCCCTCCGTGATAGACGGATTGAGAGGCATAGAAAAATGGGTTGATCAGATCATACTCCGGGAAGCGGCGGGCGCCGTAGACCCGCTTCCCGGTCACGGGATGGGTGCCCGTCGCAATGGCATTGAGATTGCCGCTGAAGGTGATCATCTTCAACCCGCGCACGAAGAGATAACTCGTGCTCACAAAGAGGCTTCGCCCGAAGCGTCGCTCGATCTCCAAACTGGATTGGATCGAATACGGCTGGCGATTCTCCCGATCGAAGAGCGTGAGGCTCGACTTCCGAACGGCCGGCCCCGAGGGGTAGATGCCTGTGCGCAGCCATTCGTTGAAGGCGGGCGTGGCCACCGGAGGACCGACGAGTGAGAACAACCAGAGGGTGGCATTCCGCCGAGTAACATTCGGGAGCATGTTCCGGCGCAGGAAACCGTCCCGATCCCCCAGAATGCTCGAGATGAGGACGGACCCAGAGATGTACTTGTCATGGAAGAGGCCAGCGCCGCCACGGATCACCGTCTGCTGGCCCACCGACCAGGCGAATCCCAGGCGCGGTTGGAAGTTATTCAGATCCCGGCTGACGAAATCCGTGGGCACAAGATGCGCATCCCATCGGACGCCGTAGCTGAGGGTGAAGCGGGGATGGAGACGCCACTGGTCTTGAGCGAAGAACCCGAGGAAATGATGGGTGAGCGCCGCGCGACTCCCTTCCTCCCACTCCCGAGGCAAAGCCCGCGTGGTCGGATCCAGCCGCGTGCTCAACTCCGGTGGCGTCCACTGAAAGGCCGCGATGGTCGGCGCCGCGAAGGGCGGCCGGCCGAAAAAGGCCGCCAGATTGGGGAAGACGACGCGGACGGGGAACCAGATGTCCCAGAACTCCGTCGTCCGCAACTGATTGAAATCCATGCCGAACTTGAACGAATGCCCTCCCACGATGTAGCTGAAGTTATCCAGCACCTGGACTCGTGACTCTTTGTAGAACTCGAAATCCTGATACGTATGCCCCATGAGGATCAGCCCAGGGATCTCCAGCGCCGGCTCATTGTATCGAACCGGAATGTAATGGAAAGTCCGACGGGCCCACTGGAAGCGCAGATCGTTCGCCGTGCGGCTGCTGGGTACTGAGAGCAACGCCACCATCAGTGCTTGATCACGCAGCGTGTTATTCCGCAGCGCCGAAGGCGTCAGCGAAGCCCGCGACACGGGCATCACGTTCAAGCTCTCTCCATCCACTACGTTGTATCGCCCGGTGAGCGTATGCTGCGCCGACAGTTGGTGATCCAGCCTCCCGAAGAAGGCATTGTAATCGTTGGTCGTGAGGACATCCAGTCGCTCCTCGCTGAAGCCGAACTGCCGGCGAACAGCGTTCAGGGCCCCCAGGTTCGCCAGCACGACCTCGGAGAAGATCGGTCGCTCATCCCGCTGCTGCCCCTCATAATTGGCTAAGAAGAAGGTTCGATCCCGCACCACGGGGCCGCTCACAACTCCCCCATACTGGGCCTGCCGCAACCGATCCAGTTCGGGTCGCTGCAGCGGATTGCGCGCATCCAACGCCTCATTGCGGACGAAGACATACCCGGTCCCGTGCCACTCGTTTCCCCCCGATCGTGTGATGATGTTCACCAACCCGAATCCGCGCCCGAACTCCGCCGAATAGCTCGTGTTCACTACGCGGAACTCTTTGGCCACCTCTTGTGAGGGCGCGCTTCGCTGCAATCCCGTGAAGGATTGTGTTCCGTCCACACCATCCACGGCGATGAAGGTGTGGTACTCAAACTGCCCTCCGAAGGAGAGGCGCGTGGCTCCCGTAACCCCTACGCCCACGGGCGGCTCTTGCTGCGGCCCCCCACCCACACTCGCGCGCCCGGTAGCCACCTTGGGACTCAGGAGGACGAAGTCCACGAAGTTCCGCCCGATGATCGGCAAGTCCGTAATGCGCCGCTCCTCGATGACCTGACTGATCTCGGTCTTACTGGGATCCAGGACAATCTCTTGCCCCGTGACGGTCACCGCCTCCATTACGCCCCCGACTTCCAGCGTGATGTCCAGCGTCGCCGTCTGCCCCACGCTCAAGGTGAGCACCTGCCGGTGCGGGCGAAATCCCGGAGCACTCACCTCCACCTCATACTCCCCTGGCGGGAGATTCGGCAGAATGTAGAGCCCCGCTTCACCGGTCGTCGTCGTGCGCACCACCCCCGTCGCCACCTGACGAGCGCGCACGCTGGCCCCGACGACGACGGCTCCGGCCGGATCCCGCACCTGCCCCGAGAGTTGGGCCGTCACAACTTGCCCATGGAGTCTCAGCCCACCCAAAGGGATCCCCCAGATGAGAATCCCCAAAGCGATGCCTCGAATGGATCGTCTTCGCATATGCCCTCTCCTTAGCTCTGCATTGGGTACGGCTTGAGTGAAACAATGAGGCCAATGGCCACACTCACCGCCAGGATGAGCGCCATAAGCCCAGGCGCATAAGAACCGATGCGATGAAAAACCAGGCCCAGAAGAACCGGACCGGCGCTCGCCCCAAACAGAACGCCGGCGAAAGCATATCCGTAAATCTCCCCGAAGGACCGGATTCCGAAGTACCGCGTGATCACATACGCCAGCGTATCCATGCCGAGCCCCAAACCGAGGAAGAAAGCCGCCAGGAAGGGAAAGCTCGGGGGAGTACCGAGCCACAGGAAAACAAGCCCTCCGATGACACCGCCAAATAGAGCCGCGATCACATATGGCGCGAAGAACCGATCCAGCAAAGGCCCGACCGCCAGGCGTCCAAAGAGGATCGCGACGCCGAAGAGCGCAGCGGCCTTCGCCGCTCGTTCCGGAGAGAGGCCTCGATCGGTGAGCAAAGGCACGAAGTGCACCATGCACGCATGGACACCAGTTGAGACGAGGAAGAAGGCCACGGCGATCTTCCAGAAAGTCAGCGTGCGCCGAACCTCCGACCAACTCATTCCTCCGGCAACAGGTTCTCGTCGGCCGCGTCCCATATTCTGGAAATCATCCACTCCTCCTCGTCCATCGGGGAGCATACCCATGGCCTCAGGATCCTCCTTGAAGAGGGCCCAGACCATGGGGACGACTCCTCCGACGATCAGCACTCCAAGGGCGCGGTAGGCCCCCCTCCATCCCATATGAGTGATCAGCACCGAGGTGAGCACTGGCATCACGAGCATCCCCACACCGAATCCGGCGAGGGAGAGCCCCAGAGCGACGCCACGCCTGCGTTCGAACCAGCGCGAGATGACGCGGGAATAGGGCACAGGTGTTGTCCCCGCTCCGAAGAGGCCAAGGAGTGCGTATCCGAGATAGATCTCGGCCAAGTGTCCACGCAAAGCGCTCAACGCGAGCAATGTGCTTCCGAACGACAGCAGCGACCACAGAACCACTCGGCGGGCTCCCCATCGGTCTACCAGACGACCGCAAAGGGGTTGAGCCAGGGCGACCAGAAGAGTCGCCAGTGACACGGCAGCCGATAGCTCCGCGCGATTCCACCGGAACTCTCGATGAAGGGGGAGGGAGAAGACCCCGAACGTCGCCAGTACGATCGGCCCATAACTGACCGTCAAACCGAGAGCTGAAGCCGCGACCACCCACCATCCGAAGAAGAAGCGCGGTGACGGTCTGAAAAAGACGAACGAAGATTCCGAAACCGATGTCCTCGAGGATTCACATTCGGGAAGACTCATAGCTTTCCGTCACTCGACCTCGCCGCTGTATCGGACGCGAAGGATCATGTCGCCGATCCCTGAGAATTCAGCCCGTACGATGTCTCCGCCCTTGAGAGGCCCCACACCGGCCGGCGTTCCCGTCGTCACGATATCCCCCGGCAGAAGCGTCATTCGCGCCGAGACGAACTCCAGCAGCTCCGGAATCCCATAGACCATGGCTCCCGTCACCTCTTCCTGTCGCAGCTCTTCGTTCACCCACAACCGCAGCCGCACGTCCTGCGGATTGGGAAGCTCATCCCGCGTCACGATCATCGGCCCCACCGGCTTGAACGTATCGAACGATTTCCGAAATGAGGTCAGCTCCTTCCCCCGCAGGGTGATGTCCAATAGCCCCGTATACCCGAAGATGTACGCCTCGGCGTCTTCCCTCCGAATATTTCGTCCCGTTCTCCCGATGACCACCGCCAGCTCGACCTCATGGTCAACTCGCCGATCCCGATAGGCGGCGGGAATGATGATCTCCCCTCCAGGATCGGCGAGGGCTGAAGGTGCGCACACGTACACGCCGATGCCATAGATCCCATGCTGATAGATCGGATCCAAATCCCCCATCTCCGCCGTATGGGCGCGGTAATTAGCCCCCGCCCCCAGCACCTTCGGAGGGTCGGGAAGAGGAGTTCGGAGCGTCACGGAGCGAAGGGGGCGGGGGCGGAGGTTGGGGAGTGCTCGCTCGATCTCCGGGCGAAGCTCTTCCCACGTCAGGATCGCCCATCGCATAGGGGAGAGACCAGATGGTGTGGGAGCCGCAATTTCCGTCACGTCGTAAAGCGCCTCTCCCTGAACGACGCCCAACCGATAGTCCTCACCAAAGGATACAAGTCGCATGAGTGAGTCTCCTTGGATCAATCGGGGACGAGTATGACTTTCCCAAAATGGCCTCGATCTTCCAAGAGCCGATGCGCTCGCCCTGTCTCCGCCAGGGGGAAGACCGATCCGACGACGGCCCGAAGTCGCCCCTGGCGGACGAGATCGAGCACCTGTTGCACTTCATGCCGGCAGGAAGAGGTCGCGCCGAACACCTGAAACTCATTGCGATAGACGAACTGCCAATCATCGAACGCGACGGTGAGTCCGCCGGAGGCCCCGTAGCTGACCATCCGACCCTGCTTTCTCAGGCACTGCAAGGCGGTCCAGAGCATCGTCCCGCCGATCTGCTCGAACACCACATCCACTCCGACTCCATCGGTGAGCTCCCGCACGCGTTCGACCCAATCCGGCTCATCGTAGCTCGTGAAAGCCGCAGCACCGAACTCCGCTAATCGAGCGAGCTTCGAGGGATCACGGCCGGCGGCGATCACGCGAGCCCCTGCTTGATGGGCCATCTGGACGAGGGCGACGCCGACGCCACTTGTCGCCGCCATGACGAGGACAGTCTCCCCAGGCTGAACGCGGGCGATCGTGTGCAGAGCATGCCAGGCTGTCCCCATAGCCGTGGGAATGGCCGCAGCCTGTTCAAAAGAAACCTCATCCGGCAGCGGCAGGAGCTGTTCGACCGGGACGCACACATATTCCGCGTAGCACCCATCGGTGTGAATGCCGAGAATGCGCGAGCGCGCGCACAAGTTCTCCTGCCCGCGCTGACACCAGGGGCACGCCCCACACCGCTTCCACGGGAGCACAAGCACCCGCTGTCCGATGTCCACAGACGCAACGCCTTGACCGCAAGCAGCCACGCGTCCGGCACCTTCCAGACCGAGGATTCGCGGCAAGGTGATCGGATACCCGGCCGTCCCCCGTCGGATCTTGAGATCGAGATGGTTGACTGAGATAGCCTCCAGCTTGACGATGACCTCTCCATCCCCCGGCATGGGATCGGCAACGGACCGCAGTAAAAGCTTCTCTGGCCCCCCATGCTCGTACAAGACAACCGCTCGCATCTTGTTCCCCGGCAGACCTGTCGAATGCGTCAGCTCCCCCTCGCGAGGACCATCTCAGCACGAAGGGCAAGCGATCGAGCCCCCTATGCGATCTATATGCTCGCTCGGATGAGCGACGGCCTCAACGCATATGGCCGCTTCCAATACTTCCAGGCGAAGCGCACCGCCCTTCGGAAGGAGAGCGCACCCACCCGCGCGCACGGTCACAGGGCCCCCCCCTCCGGAGACGCATCGGACCATTCCCTCAACCACCCACAGAGCGCGTTCTGCCCCCGATCCCTCTTCGTAAACCGCTCCCTCTTCGAGAACGAGGCGACTGAAGACCTGATTCTGTCCGCGCACGGAACGCCGTTCGATCCCCACAGCGATCCTCTCAGCCGGAAGGCGCTCCCACGCATAGACGCATAGGGCAGAAGTCCCAGCCGCCGAGGGAGGCGAAGGGTTCAAGAGGAGAGCAGAATCCCGCCCCTCTCGATTCCCCGTCGTATAGTAGGTCTCTGCAGAAGCTTCAAACCAATCCCAACGCGGAGGCGAGAACGCATCGAAGTCCACCGTATCCTCCAGAACGACGCCCCAATGGACGAGATCAGGCGGGACGATGATGAACTCCCCATCGCGGAGCACATATGACTCCCCTGTCTCAAAATCCAAGCGCAGGGCTCCGCGCAGCACAAGGGTGATCTGCTCATTCGGATGGCTGTGCCGATCGACAATGTATCCCTGCCTCATGACGAATTGGGCGAGCGTCAGATGACGCCCATGAACGCCCCGTCGCGAGACCCATTCGGAAAGCCTCTCCAGAGGGAGAGCCTCCCACTGAAAGACGAATGGCCGATCGAGAGCTCGCTCCATGATGGTCCCTCTCCTTCAAGGGCTTGCTTCAGCGACCTTGATATCTATGACCCTCGCTTCGGAGAAGTGGGCGCGCAGCTCGGCAGCGATCTCCTGATGCGTGGGATGCTGCAGATACGCGCGCACCGCTTCCTCCGTCTCGAAGCTGAAAACAGCTCCGTAACGATACTCCCGGCTGCGGAGGGCGGGCGACACTTCCTGGAGCTCCACGCACCCCCCGGCAGCAAACGATCGCACCATGGGGAGTGCCCCGAGCCTTCCCAATCGCTCCATCACCTTCGCCACAGAAGCCGGATCCTCCCCACGAAGGTTGAACAGGACAATGTGGATGATCATCATCCTCCTCCCACGGCCGATCCTCGATCACGATCCCGAGCGCCAACTCCGGTAATACTCCTTGTCTTCGGCCTGTTCGGCCGCGGGCGTGGCCTTCAGGGGCTTGACGGTATCAATGGCCACGGCTTGCCATTCGATCCGCTCGATCTTCCGGCTCTGCTCAATCGACTCCTTATACGGCCCGTGGTGGATCGGTCCCGGATGCAGCGTGATCATCCCCGCCGTCACCGTATGTCGCGACAGATGGCTCCCCCCGTGCATAAAGGTGAACTCATCGTAATCAATGTTCCGATGATACATCGGCACGCGCACGGCATCGGGCCGCGTCGCCAGCGCATGCGGCAGGTACGTGCATACCATCACCGCCTCGTTCAGGAACGTACAATGTCCCGGAGGCGGCACGTGCAGATGCTCGGACGTGATCGGACGAATGTCCTCGATATTCAACTTGAAGACGGCCAAGCTCCCTCGCCACCCCACCACGTCTATGGGGCAGAAATCGTAGAAGACCGATGTCAATTCCCCACCCCGCTTGATCACCAACTCGTACTCCTTCGCTTCCCCTTCGATCGGTTGAGGCTCGGGAACCTCCAATACGCCGAGGTCAAAGGGGAGCCAATCCCCCAGAATCCCGCGCTCGGGGATCTCGATCTCCCGAACCGACTCCAGGATCAGGAGAAAGTTCTCCTCCGTCTCCGGCACGATCCGATAGGTCGTCCCCCGAGGGATGACCACGTAATCCCCAGGACGAAAGCTCAGCACGCCAAAATCCGTCTCATATCGCCCCCACCCTTTGTGGATGAAATGCAGCTCATCCGCATCTCCATTGCGGAAATAGTACGGCATCGGCTCCCGCCGTCGGGACAACGCGATCCGAACATCCTCGTTGTAGAACAACACCGTCGGCAACGCCCGCGCCTCCCGCATATCCTCCGTCTCCACCCGATAGCTCTGGAAGCAGCGCGGCTTCAGCTCCCCCTCGATCCGCGTCCACCCTGTCGGCATATGTCGCCGATAGAACACCGCCCATCTCCCGAAGAATCCCCGCCGGCCCAACAGGTCCTCATATGTCCCATCGGGCCAGGCGGCATTCACCTGACGCGAAACAATCCCCTTCGTGTACTGAATGGACAGCGGCATAGTTCCTCCCTCCTCAGGAAGATGAGTGATCGCGCTCCTCGCTCCCGCGAGGAGGAGAGCTCACTTGGCCACAGGAGCCTCTTGAAAGTGCGGCATGACCTCTTTGGCAAAAAGCTGCATGGACTTGAGGACCAACTCCTGCGGCATAGCCCCGACGGAGAAATAACAATAGACCTCGCGAATCCCCATCTCCTCAAACTGCTTCAACCGCTCGATGCACGCCTCCACGCCACCGACGAACCCGGAACCGGACTCGGCGATCGTCTCGAAGCGAATATCGGAGAGGACCTTGCGCAGGTGGTCGTAGCGAGGCCCTCGGCTCCCTCGGTCCGACGCCAGAGCCGGAGCGACGACGCGCAAGTATCGTTCCATGCACGCACGCGCGATACGCTGCTCCTCCGGGTCTTCGGTCACGAGGATGAACCATGAGGATGTGACCTCGACCTCAGGATGTCCCGCCTCCACCGCCATGCGATAGAACTGCTCAATGCGCTTTTTCATCTCCTCGCGTCCGACTAGGAGCAAGGAGAAAGGCGCCACCATGATCGAGTATCCGCGCTGCGCGCAGTATTCGAAGCTCGGCGGGCTGATCACAGCCACATGCACGGGAGGATGAGGTTTCGTGACCGGCTTCGGAAGAATGCGCAGGTTGCGGAAGCTGTAGAACTTTCCCTCGTAGGTGAGCTCCTCCTCGATCCAGCACCGGATGATGATGTCCAACGTCTCTTCGAACCGCTCGTTCGCTTCCTGGAGCGGCACTCCGAATCCCTCGAACTCCTCGGCGAAGAAGCCTTTGCCGGCGCCGAAGAGAACGCGCCCAGGAGCCAGGATATCGAGCAGGGCATAGGCTTCCGCCAAACGCACGGGATGATTGAGCGGCAGCACGTGAATGGCGCATCCGACCTTGATGCGCTCAGTTCGCGCCAGCAGATTCGCCAAGAACACCTCCGGGATCGGACAAAGGAGAATCTCTGTGAAATGGTGCTCCCCGATCCAAGCTGAATGGAAGCCCAGCCGATCGGCGAGCACGGCCTCCTCCATGAATTGCTGCAGCATCTCCGCATCGCTGCGGACGCCATAGGCGTTATCGCCGAGGGTGAACACCCCAAAGCGCATATTCTCCCTCCTCAGAATGGAATCTCCGTCCTCACGCGCGATGGGCGACGGCGTTCCACTGATACTCCCCCACCAAGCGCGAGAGGAGAAGGTACAATGTGCTCATGAGCACATAGACGAGGCTGATGAAGCCAAAGGCGATCCAGTAGTCTCCACCAAATGCGCTCAAGAGGTGGCCGACAAGTCCCGGCCCTACCGAGCCGAGAAGGTTGGCCAGCCCCACGCACATCCCCGTCGCCCGTCCGATGTAGGGGCGAGCGACGAACGTCTGCAAAAGGGCTACGTTCATCGCACCCATGATCGCCGGGGGAGCGGCGGCCAAGACGAGGAACAGGACGGCCAGAGCGCGGATGGGAACAGCGATGGCACCGGTGACAAAGAGCGCTCCCAACACACACCCCATGGCTCCGACGAGGGCCCGACGCATCGTCCGATCTGCCATGTGTCCGAAAAGGAGAAGCACCCCGATGGGAAGCAAGTACGCGATCGTCAACCACTTCCCCATCGCGCTCAGGGAGAATCCGCGCACCTGCGTGACGTAGGTGGGGATCCAAGTCGTCAAGCCATAGAGGGCGATCACCCCCAGCATATGGATGGTCGTGACCAGCCAGAATCGTGCGTCTCGGAGGATGGGGCCGACGCCCGCGCGCTGAGTAATCCCCAAAATGCGTTCAGCTCGCCCGGCAGCGATGAGCACTCGCTCGGCTTCGTTCGCCCGTCGGGAGCGCTCCGGATCATCAGGCGCGAAAAAGATGATGAGGATCAGTGGAGACAGAGACAACACGGCGAGGGCGAAGAAGACACCTCGCCAGTCTGTGACCGCGAGCAGGCTCGTCACGAGGATCGGCGTCGTCGCCTGCCCGAGCTGCCACCCACTCAACCAAAGCGAATGCATACGGGCGTGTTCACGCACTGGGAACCACCGGGCGATATACCCATTGGCGATCGGCCAGAATCCCCCCTCTGACAGCCCCAGAGCCAATCGGGCTCCATAAAGGTGGATGACTCGCGTAGCGAATCCACAAGCCCCGGTGATGAGCGACCAGAGGAGAACGCTCACAAAGGCAGCTCGGCGAGGACCAATGGCATCTACGAGGAATCCCCAGATGAATTGACCGAACCCGTAGCCGACGAAGAACGCCGTCATCAACAGACCGGCTCGCGCGGGCTGTCCGACCAGGTCCAAATCCTGCAGAAATCCGCGGTCCGCGATCAGAACGGCAATGTTGACCTTATCAATCTGACCGATCAGTTCGAACAGGACCAAGGTCGGAGCGATCCATAGCCATCGCACCCGAGAGGGCACAATCGTCGTGATCGTCCTCTCCATAGGAAAGCTCCAAAGATCTCCGAGCGGGGCTCGATTCGGATCGGCTCCCCACCCTCCTTCGGCAGGCGACTACGTCGAGGCGAAATGGGGCATCACCTTCTCGGCGAAGCGCTCCATCATGCGCATGGTCTCCCGATGCGGGTACCCGCCGAAGTTGAAGTAGAGGATCACCTCTTCGATGCCAGCGGCCTCCGCCTTCTTGAGCGTGGCCACGCATTCTTCGACGCTGCCAGTGACGATGCTCCGCTCGCCGAGATCCTCCGGCTTCATCGCCAGGAGCCGTTTCACGATGTCCTCAAAATAGGCATAATGCGGCGGAGCTGTCGCTCGATCTCCCGGAAGCGCCGGGACGACGCACTTCTGGAGGTAGAAGAGGAGCCGCTCTCGATGCCGATACGCTTCCTCCTTCGTATCGGCCAAGGCGAAGAAGTAGGAACAGCGCGCGGCGGCATGAGCACGTCCATTCCGACGCGCCCGCTCCTTGAACTGCGCAACGGCCTCTCCCAAGCTCCCGAAGACCATCGCCGCCGCAAAGGGGGCGAAGATGATGTCGAATCCCTCGCGCGCGGCCATATCGAGCGTCGGCTCACTGAAGCAGGCCACATAGATCGGCGGATGCGGTCTTTGAACAGGACGCGGCAAGACGGTGAGCGGTGCGGGGACGCGGTAGAACTTTCCT